>Ga0206865_1004_pt1 | contig 80350 bp, 71 predicted proteins | sample Alteio_BWOrgCont_39_FD_152628 | JGI IMG/M metagenome (GOLD analysis project Ga0206865, IMG submission 152628) | Enriched cells from forest soil in Barre Woods Harvard Forest LTER site, Petersham, Massachusetts, United States -... | ecosystem: Environmental > Terrestrial > Soil > Temperate forest >...
CAAACAAGATCAAGAAGTACACCAAATAAACCTCACCCTTCGTTATCCGTGTACCCACATTTAACATTTAGCAACCCATGATCAACACCATCATCTTCGACCTTGGCGCGGTATTAATTGACTGGAATCCGCATTATATGTACCGTACCATTTTTTCGGACGAGGAAGAAATGAAACATTTCCTGGCCAATGTTGCTACGTCCGATTGGAACGAGGAACAGGATGCCGGCCGCTCGTTGCAGGACGGTACAGAAGTACTGGTTCAGCAATTTCCCGAACATGAAGCTAATATCCGCGCATTTTATGGCCGGTGGGATGAAATGCTTGGTGACGCGTTTTGGGACACCGTTGAAATTTTCAAGGAATTAAAAGAGAGTGGCAAATATAAAATATACGCCCTTACCAATTGGTCGGCAGAGACCTTCCCGGTGGCTTTAGAGCGGTTTGAGTTTTTGAGCTGGTTTGATGGCATTGTGGTATCAGGCGCCGAAAAAATGCGTAAACCCGTGCCAGAATTTTACCAGATATTGCTTGATCGACATTTGGTTAATCCGGCAGAAGCTTTGTTTATTGATGATAATTACCGCAATGTGCTGGCCGCCGAAAAGCTCGGGATAAAATCAATCCATTTTATGTCAGCAGAAAAATTGAGGGATGAATTGGTAAACTTGAATGTTTTATAATTAATTAGATTCGATAATCGGTGAAATCATCAACGAATCGGTGAAATCCCCCCCAAATAAATCACAGTAATAGTACTTTCCACGCCTCTTCTACCCTGCCGTCATCAAGCAGCACTTTAGCTTTCAGATGCAATTGTGTTTCACGGGTTTGGTTGTCCCCTATGGTGGCATCCAATAACTCTTTAATTTCGGAGCGTTCAGCATATTCAGCAATGGCATCATCCGCAGGCAAAGCTTCCACATTGCCCAACTGCCCAAGGTTGTTACCGGTAAGTATTTTTGAATTACGAATGGCAAACGGGATTGAATCAACGCCAATACCGATATTTCTATTCGGCTTTGCCACCTCAAAAAGGTTATCTTTTGTCACACGGCAATACCAGTCACCACCCAGGCGGGCTACATGATCAATTTTTTGCTGGTCAATTTTTCCGCCCTCATCTAAAACAGCCTCGTTGATATGCATCAGCTTAATTTCTGCGATTACTAAATTGCCTGCGCCATGGCCATCGCCCAGCGAAATAATATCTTTCACCAGACATTCAAACTGCACCGGCGACTCAGCCACCCGGGGTGGTTTAACCAAATCAGAGGGCAACATGGTTAGGCCCGATTTTATAAATTCGTTTACGCCTTTCACGTATTCTACACTTGATAAGGACACCTGCTGCACCATGTCGTAGTTCACGATATTGATAGTGCACTCGGGTACTTCGCGCAGGTTCTCCAGCGTATGTTTCGTCGTATTATCTCTCACCCTGCGCGATGGCGAAAACACACACATCGGCGGGTTTACGCTAAACAAATTAAAATAACTGAAGGGGCTTAAATTTATGTTGCCTGCGGCATCAATTGTGGAAGCAAAACATATAGGCCGTGGTGCAATGGCCGCATTCAGGTAGTTTTGGAGCTGAACGGGCGAAAGATCCTTTGTGTCGATGGTGAGCATTTTGTTGAAATGTTTTAAGGTTGTAAAGTTGAAATGTTGGATTAATAATCAACCTAGCAGCATTTCAATCTTTAAAACTTCATTAAATTTAGCTTTGGTTGATTTTTTTTTTGTGCTGGAGCTGAAATGCCTGAATTCTCAATTAACATTACAACATTCCAACCTTGAAACTTTACAACTTCTTTAACTCCAGAATCGAAAAATCACTATCTGCCTGTTCAATAATATTCCCAAGCATACCCAGGCCTGTTACTTCCATTTCAACCAGGTCGCCGGGTTGCAGCCATTGCGGTTTGTAGCTGGCGTCATTAAGTAATCCTGTACCGTTCAGTTCAAGGAAACAGCCCGTACCAACGGTACCCGAGCCAATAACATCGCCGGGCAATACATCGCAGCCGTAGGCGCAGCGTTCAATAATTTCGGCAAATGTCCATTCCATATCGGCCATATTACCTTTTGAAACCTCCACACCATTCACGGCACATTTCATTTCGAGGTTGTAGCTATTGCCGGTATGCCCTGGCTTGGCCGATACCCTGTAGTTTTCCAGTTCATCGGGCGTTACCAGCCAGGGGCCGATAACGGTACTAAAATCCTTGCCTTTTGCAGGGCCAAGATTCAGCAGCATTTCTTCCATTTGCAGGGTGCGGGCGCTCATGTCATTCATGATCATGTAGCCGGCTATCAGGCTATCGGCATAAGCGGCTTTAACGTTCCGCGCTTTTTTATTGAGCACTGCGGCCACTTCCAATTCAAAATCAAGTTTTTCGAAATGATCCGGCATACATTCAATTTCACCGGGCCCTTGTATAGCATTGTGGTTGGTGAAATAAAATATGGGATATTGGTCAAATTCGGGTATCATGGCGGCCCCGCGATTGCGGCGGGCAGTTTCCACATGCTGCCTGAAAGCATACCCATCGCGGCAAGAGGTAGGGTGCGGTACAGGCGCCATCAATTCAAAAAACAATTCCTGTTTGGCTTCCCGTTTGCCCGAGATGATGGATTTATTTACCCGCTGTGCGCGTTCCATCAGCTCATCGCCACCCCATAAAAATTCGTTCATGTTATCAGGTATCAGCTTATCACACGAGTTTAAATTATAAATATGGCCTCTTATAAAAACGCCTAAATGTTCGCGGTCTTCTGTTTTATAGGATACTAGTTTCATGGGTTCAATTGGTTATGAGGCAAAGCTAATCATTTTAGTTGATGGGTTAAGAGGTGGGAAAGTTGAAAGGTTGTAAGATGTAAAGATGATCAATCGGAGGGAGACGCAAAGTATTGCGTCTCTACAAAGCCCCTTGCATATTCAATTTATTCCATCTAATTTTGCATGACCAATTTATGAGCATACAACGGCATTTTCTTTTTTCCCTGGGCCTCACTTCAATGAGTGACGCCTCTTCGTTCCGGGATGCTGTGCTCGCTAAAATCGTACTGGCGCAATATTAAGCTGCTGAACATTGTTGAAAGGTTGTAAAGTTGTAAGGTTGTAATGCTAATACCACTCCAGCTTAAAACTATTCAACCTTTCTGCTTGTTAAATATTTTGTACTGAAATGCTTAGGTTGAGCATTACTCAACCTTACAACTTTCCAACATTTAAACAACCAACAATGCCCATTTATCATACTTTAGGAGCTATTCCGCCGAAGCGGCATACGCAATTCCGCAAGCCCGATGGTACTTTATATGCCGAAGAACTGGTATCAACCGAGGGTTTTTCGAGCCTTTATTCGCTGGTATATCATTGCTATCCGCCAACTATAGTAAAAGAGTTGGGCGAACCCTATAGCGTGGAACCGAAAATAGCCCGCGAAAAACATTTAAAACATACCAGCCTCATCGGTTTTAAAATTGAACCGGAAGACGATTATTTAAAAAGCCGCAAACCGGTACTGGTTAACAGCGATCTGCATATATCACTTGCAGCGCCGCGCAAATCAATGACCGACTATTTTTACAAAAATAGCCAGGCCGATGAAGTGGTGTTTGTTCATGAAGGATCGGGAACATTAAAAAGCGGTTACGGCAATATAAAATTTGTTTATGGCGATTATTTAATCATCCCCCGGGGCACCATTTACCAGATGGAATTTGATACACCCGATAACCGTTTGTTTATTGTAGAAAGCTTTAGCCCCATCCGGGTGCCCAAGCGTTATACAAATGGCTATGGACAACTGACGGAACAATCCCCGTATTGCGAGCGCGATATTAAGCGCCCAACTGATTTAAAAACCTATGATGAAAAGGGCGACTTTAAAATACTCATCAAAAAACAAGGACTAATCTACCCCTACATCTACGGAACACATCCTTTTGATTTTATTGGCTGGGATGGTTTTCATTTTCCCTGGGCTTTCTCCATACACGATTTTGAGCCGATAACAGGCCGTTTGCACCAGCCGCCGCCAGTGCATCAAACATTTGAGGGGCATAACTTTGTCATCTGTTCTTTTGTTCCCCGCAAGTTTGATTATCATCCGCTATCCATTCCCGCCCCCTACAACCACAGCAATGTGGACAGCGACGAGTTATTGTACTATGTGGACGGTGACTTCATGAGTCGGAAAAGTGTGGTAAAAGGGCAGATAACACTGCATCCGGGTGGCATCCCGCACGGGCCACATCCGGGGTCGGTAGAAAAATCAATCGGCAAAGAAGCAACCGACGAACTGGCCGTCATGATCGATCCTTTCAGGCCACTGATGCTCACTGAAGATGCCATAAAAATTGAGGACGGAGATTATTATAAGAGCTGGGCAGGATAGACTGTTGTAAGGTTGGAATGTTGAAAGGTTGTAAGGTTAACTACAGCAACCAGAAAACTTACGATCAACATCCCAACTTTGCAACTTTTCAACGTTACAACATTTCAACAACAAAATTAAAAATGGAAACATTAACTATAGATACACCAACAAAAACCGCTGATTTTTTACCATTAAATGGTACCGACCATGTTGAATTTTACGTGGGCAATGCCAAGCAAGCCGCCTATTACTACAAGACCGCTTTCGGCTTCCAGGACCTGGCATATGCCGGCCCCGAAACCGGCGTGCGCGACCGAGCATCATACGTTTTACAGCAGGGAAAGATCCGTTTGGTGCTCACAACACCACTAAGGTCTGATGATCCGATTACCGATCATATTAAGAAACATGGCGATGGTGTTAAGGCATTGGCGCTATCTGTTGATGATGCTTATGATGCTTTCAAACAAACCACCATGCGCGGTGCAAAACCTTACATGCAGCCAAAAACCATTAAAGACGAGTTTGGCGAAGTGAAGATGAGCGGCATTAAATTGTACGGCGAAACCGTGCATTTGTTCGTGGAACGCAAGAATTATACCGGTGCATTTTTACCGGGCTATCAAAAACACGATACCGGGTACACGCCCGCGTCAACCGGGTTACTGCATATTGACCATTGTGTGGGTAATGTAGGCTGGCACAAAATGAACGAATGGGTTAATTTTTATGAAGAGATAATGGGCTTCAGGAACATTTTAACCTTTGATGATAAAATGATCTCGACCGAGTACTCAGCCCTGATGAGCAAGGTAATGAGCAATGGCAATGGTTTTGTTAAGTTCCCTATCAATGAGCCGGCCGAAGGTAAAAAGAAATCGCAGATTGAGGAGTACCTGGAATTTTACGAGGGCGAAGGCGTGCAGCACCTGGCCCTTGCTACCGGCAATATTGTAGAAACCGTAACCGCGCTGCAAAGCCGCGGTATTGAGTTTTTAACGGTACCCACCACCTACTACGATGATCTGATTGATCGCGTTGGCCACATTGACGAGGACCTGGAGCCGTTGAAACGACTTGGCATCCTGGTTGACCGTGACGATGAGGGTTATTTGTTGCAAATATTCACCAAACCGGTTGAGGACCGACCTACATTGTTCTTCGAGATCATCCAGCGCAAAGGGGCCAAATCATTTGGCGCCGGTAATTTTAAAGCGCTGTTTGAAGCGATTGAACGCGAACAGGAATTGAGGGGAAATCTTTGATTTTAATACGGAATGCGAAGTATCGATTGCAGAATGAGTTTAAGTTGTCCGTCCCTTCGACGGCTGGAGGAGGAAATTTAGCGGAGGCTTTTCCCAGGTTTTTCAATCTTCATCACTTACATTTGAGCCGGGCAATTGCCCGGCTTTTTGCGTATGGTAGCCGTCGAAATTATCGAGCTTCTGAAAGAAAAATCGAACCCCGTTTACCTGGCGGGGATGAAGCGTTTTGGGATAGAAACCAGCGCTGCATTGGGTATTCCAATCCCCGAATTGAGGAAGCTGGCGAAGCTTATAAAACGGGACCATGCCCTGGCACTTGCCCTGTGGGAAACCAATTTTCATGAGGCCCGGATACTCGCTTCCTTGATTGATGACCCGGCCCAGGTTACCGAAACGCAATTTAATGCCTGGGTAAACGACTTTAACTCCTGGGATATTTGCGACCAGGTTTGCGGAAACCTGTTTGACCGTACCCCTTTTGTAATTGACAAAGCTTTTGAATTTAGCGCGCGACCCGAGGAGTTTGTTAAGCGCGCCGGCTTTGTTTTAATGGCCGAATATTGCATGCATAACAAAAAAGCGGGCGACGATATCTTTATCATTTTCCTGCAAATAATTGAACGTGAGGCCTGTGACGGACGAAATTTCGTAAAAAAAGCGGTCAATTGGTCGCTCAGGCAAATTGGCAAAAGGAACAACAATCTGCGGGTGTATGCAATAGAGGCCGCTGAACGAATTTTGACCAATCCATGCAAACCCGCACAATGGATAGCCCGCGATGCCATCAATGAACTAAAAGGAAAAGCATCCATAACCAATAATTAAAGTTTAACGCACCATTGTTAAATACCACCATTAGTTAGCGTATTTCGTTTATTATTGCCAACCATTTCCTGCGAATTTCGTATTAGGGAGGCTTGATGGAACGCAGGTTATTGTTTTGGCACAAATTTTTCTATAACAATCTGCAACATTTGGTGAAACCATCTATGATTCAACTATTAATATGAGTATTGAGGAAGGGAATAATTTTTATACGGACGATGCATCCCATCTCGCTCAGATAATTGATCATATTAATGCGGGTATCTGGGAGTTTAACATCAATACGAAAGATGTTAAATGGTCGGCCGGTTTTTATCACGTTTTAGGTTACAAACCCGGCGAAATAGAATGCTCTTATAATTATTTCCTGGATAACCTGTTGTATCATCATGACAGGCCGATTTTCCTGAAGGCAATCAATACCCGCAATCCCGAAAACACCAATACTGTTCAAATCCGGCTTTTAACAAAATCGTCAGGCTACCAATGGTTTGAAAGCGTCACCAAGAAATGGGAGAACGGCGACGGCCCCAAGTTCACAGGCTCATTAATCAATATAAACCAGGCAAAATTATTAAGCCTGCGTGCGGCCCAAAACGACTTCTTTTTTAACGAAACCGGCACTATTGCAAGGGTGAGTGGCTTCGAGATCGACGTGCTGTCCATGAGCCTGGCCTTATCAAAAGAAGCTTTTGATATTTACGAATTAACAGACCAGCTAAAATTAAGTATAGAAGAAGCCATCAGCTTTTTTGAACCGCAGTATCGCCCCTTATTAAACGAGGCTATAGATAATTGCATCAAGTTCTGCAAGCCATTTGATATGGAGTTGGTTTTCAGAACGGCGAAAAATAATGTGATTTGGGTTAGGGCTAAAGGGATGCCCATTATTGATGATTATGGTAAATGCATCAAAATAAGGGGCATATTCCAGGATATCGATAACATCAAAAAGAAAGGGCTTGCATTACAATCGTCCATCAACATACTGAACGATCAGAACAAGCGCCTGCAAAACTTTGCCTATATCGTATCGCATAACCTGCGCTCGCATACCGGTAACCTGCAATTCATGGTTAACCTGTTCGAGGAAAGCGAATCAGCGGATGACCGGGCAGAAGTTTTTGCGCATATCAAGTCAATCAGCGGTAGTTTAATTACCACTATTGAGCACCTGAACGAAATTGTTAAAATCCATACGGAAATTGATAAGGACCGAAAAGTCCTTGAATTTGAAGAGGTATTTAAAACGGTTCTTTCGGCCCTGCAAAGCAATATCGAAAGTACGAATGCCAAGATAGAATATGATTTTACAAAATGCCCGGTAATCAGCTATATCCCAGCTTACCTGGAAAGCATTATGCAAAATCTGCTGACCAATTCGTTAAAATACCGTCATCCAGACAGGCGGCCGGTAATTACCTGCCGTACGGTTAAAGATAACACCCACGTATATATGACTTTTGAAGATAACGGTATCGGTATTGATATGGACCGTCATGGCGATAAAGTATTTGGCATGTACAAAACCTTCCACCAAAACTCCGATGCAAAGGGCATCGGGCTGTTTATTACCCGTAACCAGGTGGAATCACTTGGCGGAACCATCAAACTCGACAGTACCGTTAACGTAGGCACCAAGTTTACGATCAGACTTGTTTAGAGATTAGAGGCTAGTTAATTAGAGATTAGTTGCAATTGCGTAGTAAGTATCTTCAGACGCCCAAACTCTTTACCGATCAAACATCTAATCTCCAATCTCTAACCTCTAATCACTAGATGTAGCTTTCCAAAATCTTAAAGCCACTACCGGTTTCCAGTTCCACTTTATCAATGCTTTTAGGCAGCAATATGCAATCGCCCATTTTTACCTGGTAAGCCCCGCCATCGTATTTTACAGCGAACTCACCATCAATACAAACATAAATCACAAAGGAATCCAGGTTTGAATAATCCTTTGAGATGCTTTCGGTAAAATCCAGCAGGTTGGTGGTGAAATACGGGCAGCTTACCAATTTTACCGTTTCATTTTTTTCAGGCTGGTAGCTGGTCTTGTATTCGGGGTAATGTTTGTAATCGATGGCTGCTAATGCTTCCTCAACATGCAGTTCGCGTTTATTGCCTTTATCGTCAACCCGGTCAAAATCATATATCCGGTAAGTGATATCCGATGTTTGCTGTATTTCGGCAATTAGCAGCCCTTTGCCAATAGTGTGTACGCGACCGGCGGGTAAAAAGAAAACATCCCCCGCTTTTACATCTTCTTTATTTAAAATATCGGTTAAATGGCCGCTGTTAAATTTTTCAAGGTATTCCTGTTCGGTGAGTTCCTTATTAAAGCCGGCAATTAGTGTTGAACCGGGATCAGCTTCCACTACGTACCACATCTCAGTTTTGCCGAATGAATTATGGCGTTTTTTGGCCAGTTCATCGTCTGGGTGTACCTGGATGGAAAGGTCTTCATTAGCATCGATAAACTTTATCAGCAAAGGGAAAATGTTGCCAAAATGATCATATACCTTTTTACCAACCAATTCGCCCTGGTATTTTTCCAACAGATCAGCCAGCGACTCACCTTCCAATGCGCCATTGGCCACTACCGATACATCAGATTTAACACCCGATATTTCCCAGGTTTCGCCGCAATTAGGCAATGAGCCAAAATCCTTATGCAGGTAGGTTTTTATTTTTTGCCCGCCCCAAATTTTGTCTTTATAAATGGTTTTGAATTTTAATGGATATAATGATGACATGTTTTTTAAAGATTGCTTTGAGCTAATATATTTTGAATTTCCGAAACAAGGGTAAAAAGGTGGGTATCTTTTAAAGCCCACATAAATTCGTAATCAATGCCAAAATAATGATGTACGATGCGGTTCCTAAAACCGCGAATCTTGAACCAATCGATCGTATTGTGATTATCTTTAAATTCCTGTGGTAGGCGGTTGGAAGCTTCCCCAATAATTTCAAAATTCCGAATTACAGCGTCAATTGTTTTGCTATCAGTTATGAACTCCTCGTAGGTAAGACCTCCGGTGTATTTGAAAATCTTTTCAGCGCTTTCTATAATATCTTCCAGCAAAACTCTTGGATGACGCTCAGACATAAATTATTTGTGGTTCTATAATGCGAAGGTATCTTTCTTTTACGCCATTTTTGGAAACCAGGTCGACTTTTCTTTTAAGTATGGTTTCAAGTTCGTCTGCTAAGTCAATAAATTCCATTCCTACACGCCTGCTAAAAGTTACGATTATATCGATGTCACTTTCGTCAGTATAATCATCCCGAACGATTGAGCCGAACAAGCCGATTGTATCGACGGCATATTTATCGCACAAACCGGGCTTCATTTGCGTTAAGATAGCTTTTACTTCTGCTAATTCAGAACTCATACACAAATATAAACGTTTTCTTTCGTTTCTAATGTCAACTGCACAGCATCAATTAAACTGGCTTTCAATTCTTCCAAAGTTTTTCCCTGCGATATTGCCGCCGGTACCTCTTTTATCTGTCCAACAAGCCACCCCTTTTCGCCGGGTTCCACTATCGCCGTAAATTCCATATTTGAAGATAGTGAAAAGCAAACAAAAAAGTCCGCATAGTAACTACACGGACTTTAATTATCGCTTTAGCTTATGTTAGTTTTACGCCAGTTTTGCCTTCAAATTTTCGTTAATCGCTTCCAAAAATTCTTCGGTATACAAATAATCTGTACCGTGTTCAACTTTTGGTTTAATGGTGATGGCCAAATCTTTGGTCATTTTGCCGCTTTCGACGGTTTCAATACAAACTTGTTCAAGGGTTTTGCAGAATTTGATCAGCTCCTGGTTGTTGTCCAGTAGACCGCGGAATTCCAAACCACGTGTCCATGCAAAAATAGATGCAATCGGGTTGGTTGAAGTTGGCTTGCCTGCCTGGTGATCGCGGTAGTGGCGGGTTACGGTACCATGGGCCGCTTCAGCTTCCATAACGGTGCCATCAGGTGTTACCAGGGTTGACGTCATTAAACCTAATGAACCAAAGCCCTGAGCTACAGTGTCCGACTGTACGTCGCCATCGTAGTTTTTACAAGCCCAAACAAAGTTACCATGCCATTTAAGGGCCGATGCAACCATATCGTCAATCAAACGGTGCTCGTAGGTTAACTGGTTGGCTTCAAACTCTATTTTAAATTCGTTTTGATAAATTTCTTCGAAAATGTCTTTAAAACGGCCATCATATTTCTTAAGGATGGTGTTTTTGGTTGACAGGTATAAAGGCCATTTTTTTAGCAAAGCCTGGTTAAAGCAAGCACGTGCAAATCCTTTTATCGACTCATCGGTATTGTACATAGCCAATGCTACGCCATCACCTTTGAAATTGAAAACCTCGAACGACTGAACCGGTCCGCCGTCTTCGGGTGTATAAGTAATGGTAAGTTTGCCTTTTCCTTTAGTTAAAAAATCGGTTGCACGGTACTGGTCGCCAAAAGCGTGACGGCCAATGCATATAGGCGCAGTCCAGTTTGGTACCAGGCGCGGTACGTTAGCCATAACAATAGGCTCACGGAAAACGGTACCATCTAAAATATTACGGATAGTGCCATTTGGCGATTTCCACATTTGTTTCAAATTAAATTCCTTTACCCGGGCCTCATCGGGAGTAATGGTGGCGCATTTAATACCAACACCATATTGTTTTATAGCGTTTGCGGCATCAATGGTTACCTGATCATTGGTTTCATCGCGATACTCAATACCAAGGTCGTAGTATTTAATATCCAGATCAAGGTAGGGAAATATTAATTTGTCTTTGATAAATTTCCAGATAATACGGGTCATTTCATCGCCATCCAGTTCAACTACCGGATTTTCTACTTTAATTTTTGACATCTTTGAAACGTTATTTTTAAGTGGCCCCAAATATATAAATTTGGGTTGATTATGTAAGTGGTTGATTAAGTTGATTTGGTTGACTGAATTTATTAAGTTTAAAAATTACATGCGTTCAACACAACCTTTTATCGAATATTAGTTGATTAAGTGAACGGTTGATTGAGTCAATACTTTGCCTAAACGATATCATCCTGATCTGATTCAACCAACCCAATCTAACTTAATCAACTTAATCCAACTCAATCAACTTTTATTTAACTTCTTGTTGTATTTATAAACTTTGATGCTACTTTTATAAAATATATTTATTTAAACTGAGTTAAGCTTACTAAATAAAGGCATCCCCATAATTTATGATGAAACTGATATCAAAAGCAAGCATTATAGCAATCATTATTTGTTGCAGCGCCCTCGTTACAAAAGCCCAGGTAGGGTACGATTTCTCGCAATACGAAATTGGCGCAGCAGCAGGTTTTAATACTGTTTCGGGTGATGCGCAAACCAAAACCATGACCCCCACCTTCCATTTAAATTTAACCTATAACGCAACACCATTTGTAAATATAGTTTTCGAAGCACAATTGGGGCAGCTGGCGGGCGGCGATTCGCTGCATACTTCGTCTGGCAGGCAATTTACAACCGATCTTTCGTCCTTTCAACTAAGGGCGCAACTCCAACTCGGCGAGGTGCTTGATTATTCGCACAGCCAGTTTAACAATGTGCTTAAAAATTTATACATAGCCGGCGGTTTAGGTTTAGCCGTAAGCCATATCACCGCTATCAGCAGGATTTCCAATACAAACCCGGTTTATTACACGCCTGGCGTTTTGAACAGCCAGGAGCCGTTTATCCCATTCAGGATAGGGTACGAGTTTAAAGTATTCAACAAATACCAGCAACCAGCCTTTAAAGTTGATTTAGGCTACGAATATAACCTGGTGTTAAGCGACAACCTGGATGGCTACACGTCGGGCAGCCATTATGATGTTTATTCTCAATTTGTCATCGGTTTTAAATTTGCGTTCGGCGGAGCAATTACTTCGTATCGAAAACAAATACCGTATTAGGGAGTTTGTTAAGGGTGAGTCTTGAGGTGGTGAACGGTGAGAAGATAACAGCGAGTGGTGAATAAGGATAGATGGCAAAATAATATTACATGCTGCCTATTCACAACTGAGTAATGCCAAATGACTACTGACTAATGACAAACCATTAATTAAACCTGTTTTATGAAAAAAGACACATTTTATCCTGGTTTTGACGATGAAGACGAGGACCGGGACAGGACATTGAAAGATGAACTGGGTGAAACCATTGATAAGGAAGACCTGAACTATAATGCAGAGGAGAACAGCTTTGAGTACGATGTAAAAAGCGACGACCCCGATTATCAGCATCCCGACCCTTATAATACATCTGTAAAAAATGGCGAGGACATGAATTCCACTTATGACGAGGCTAACCCCTATGACGCCACCGACGAATACATCCCCAATGAATCGCTGGAAACTGATGTTGACAAATTAGCTATGCATATTGATGATGGCGAAATTGTAGAACTGGATGCTACCGACCGGATATTGAGCCATACTCCTGAAGATGATCGCGATGATCTGGACGAGGAGGGGTATCCGAAAAATGACAGGAAAGGTTAAGGGCGAAAGGTAAAGGGTGAAAGGCTGTCTGGAGGTCCGAAAGAAAAATGAGGGACCAAGGCCCGCTCCGGTGATCTTCCCCTTCAAAATCCACCCATTCGCCCGTCAAAAATCAGCATATAAACCCTTACTGTCAGCAGGAGGTAATCTGCGTGGCGGCAGATATAAAATCTGCGCTTCAATCAGTATATTTGCTGGCAGTAACTGACAAATTTTATGCTTAAAGGATTTTTTAAGGTACCCGTACCTCAAAACGAGCCTGTATTGAACTACGGCCCGCGGAGTGTTGAACGTGCAACGCTTAAAGCGGCCTTAGACGAGGCCCGTGCCCATCAAATTGATATCCCCATGTACATTGGCGGCGAGGAAGTTCGCACCGGCACCAAGCTGGAAATACGCCCGCCGCACGATCACCAACATTTACTGGCTACTTTTTCAGAAGGTGACGCAAGTCACGTACATGCTGCTATTGATGCTGCACTGGCTGCCAAAGCCGACTGGGAAAATCTGCCATGGGAACAACGCGCCGCTATATTTTTAAAAGCCGCCGATTTGCTTGCCGGGCCGTACCGGGCAAAAGTAAATGCAGCCACTATGCTGGGGCAATCAAAAAATGCTTACCAGGCCGAAATTGATTCGGCATGCGAGCTGATCGACTTTCTGCGGTTCAATGTGGAGTACATGACCGACATTTACCAGCAGCAACCTCCCGTATCGGGTAAAGGTGTTTGGAACCGCGTGGAACAGCGCCCACTGGAAGGTTTCATTTTTGCCTTAACACCGTTTAACTTCACGGCTATTGCCGGCAACCTGCCTGCTTCGGCAGCCATGATGGGCAACGTGGTGGTTTGGAAACCAGCCTACACCCAAATATTTGCCGCAAATGTTTTGATGCAGCTATTTAAGGAAGCCGGTGTACCGGATGGTGTTATCAACCTGATTTACGTTGATGGCCCTGTTGCGGGCGAGGTTATTTTTAACCATCCCGATTTTGCAGGCATCCATTTCACCGGATCGACAAAAGTTTTCCAGAATATCTGGCAAACCATTGGCACCAATATCCATAAATACAAAACCTACCCCCGCATAGTTGGCGAAACAGGCGGCAAAGACTTTGTTTTGGCGCACCCCAGCGCCAATGCCGATGTGGTAAGCACCGCACTTGTTCGCGGCGCATTTGAATACCAGGGGCAAAAATGCTCGGCGGCCTCCAGGGCGTATATACCGGCATCGTTATGGCCCGCAGTGAAAGAGAATATGCAACGCGATCTGGCTTCTATTAAGGTTGGACCGGTTGAAGATTTTGGAAATTTTGTAAACGCAGTGATCTCCGAAGTTTCGTTTGATAAACTTGCCAAATATATTGATGCGGCCAAAGCCGATAAAAGCGTTGAAATAGTTGCTGGCGGTACTTACGATAAAACCAAAGGCTGGTTTGTTGCCCCTACCGTATTAAAGGTTGAGGACCCGTACTACGTCACCATGTGCGAAGAGCTTTTTGGCCCGGTTTTAACCATTTATGTTTACGAGGATGAAAAGTTTGACGAGGTATTAAACATTGTTGATAAAACATCTATTTACGCGCTCACCGGTTCTATTATATCGCAAGACAGGTATGCCATTGCTGAAGCAACTTACCGTTTACGCAATGCAGCCGGGAATTTCTATATCAATGATAAACCCACCGGGGCTGTTGTGGGTCAGCAGCCTTTTGGCGGCGCCAGGGGCTCAGGCACTAACGATAAAGCAGGATCAATGATCAACCTTTTACGCTGGGTATCCCCGCGTACTATTAAAGAAACATTTGATCCGCCGAAGGATTATAGGTACCCGTTTTTGGACAAAGAGGTTTAAATAGACCATAGTCGATGGTCCATAGTCCATGGTAGAAACTTATTCACCGTGGCTTATGGACTATTGACTTTAAAGCCAGCGGCTATGGTCCATGGACTATTGACCATGGACTTCTTAATTCAAAACCTCGTATTCCACTTTGAATGCCAGCTCTTCAATCGTATAATCCCACGTTGCCGAATTATCATAAATCATCAGTGTAAGCTCCGAACTTCCGCCCGGGTAATGGCTTTTATAGGGTTTGTTTGCCTTATCGTAGTCGTCCTTTAATTTAAAATCACTCAGTAACTTATCAAGCAGTTGCTCGTCTTCGTCGCTTTCGGTGGCGTTGGTTAATCCTTTATCCGGTTTGTTCCTATCGGTTCCGTTATATGATGCGCCCCATGATTGCACCCGGAGATCCAGGTCCACTTCCTGGTATTCAGAGTCCTTGGGTTTGCCTTCAGGTGTATCTGTCGTCAATTTCGATTCCTCTTTGTCGACCGACTGGCTGGTACGCGACGTAAAATAATATATTTTTTTGTTGGCTGCCCTGATGTATGAGTCGCCTGAATGCCGGATACCAAAGTCAAAGGAAGCATTCTCATCTCCCTTAACTTCGATCCGCTCAAATACTATTTTTTTGATCCGGTAATGCATCCAGTCATCGGTACCGTGTTTGGATGATTTAATATCCTCCAGCCTGAAATTTACCTGCCCATAGGTGTTCAACCTGTCCAGTATGCTTTCACCGTCGGCATTTTTATCACTCTTTTTAATAACCGGCACCGAATGATAAACGTACACTTTACCGGCGCCGCTTTGCACGTTAACCAGCAAGTCGGCTGCCAATGCCTTAAACTGGCTTGCAAGTACTAAATCAAATATCTTTTGGTACGCGGCATCATTCATTTCGCCCGGTTTTTCTGCCTTAATTAAATTCTTAACATCTTTCAAAAACTTTTCCATGCCCTGGCCCACAGGGTCTATCTTTTTCAGGAAGCGATACTGGTACGATTTGGTAAAGTAATAGCATTCCAGCATCAGTAAATCCCACGATTCCTGTTTCATTCTCTTCAGCGAGGCGCGGGTTGCAGGCATTAAACCATACTGAATGGATAATATCCGCTGGTCGCTCAGCACCGACCATTGCACCAGGTTATTGTTTATCCGCTGTACTGCGGAGCTAATGCTTTGCTCAAACCGCAATAGTTTTTCAACCAGGGGAAGTTTTAGTTTGTTGATATCGGCTATTTTGTCGTAAATAATTTCAAAGTCTTTTTTGTATTTCGATTTTTTTATCGACTCCATCTTTTTTTGCACCGCCGGATCATCCTCATCAAACTCAACCATCAATTTTTGAATGCCTGATGAAATGCCAGAAATGCCGTCGGTAAATCCCTTTATCACTTTTCCGGCTGTTTCAATATTTTTTTCGCGCCGGTCCCTGGTTGCCTTACGTACCTTCAGTTTGGCAGCAAGCGCTTTTTTATCTGTCGCTATTTGGTCAAGTTTGGCCTGCAAGGTTTTCTTTTGTTCTTCCGCTATATACTTTGATTCTTCAACTGTTGTCTTCATTTCGGCAATGTCCGCCAAAATATCGCCGTAATCATCCTGCATATTATATGGGTTTGCACTGCCCGTTCCACTGTTCCTTATAATCCTTATCTGCTCGCGCAGTAATGCAACTTCCTGCGGTGCAAATTTATCGTTTATGGCATCCGTGGCTTGCTGCAATTCCAGTTTTGCGTCCTCGGCTTGTGTTTTAAAATCGCTAAGTTCTTTGGTACCCTTATCAATCTCTTTCGACAAATCAGAGTTGGCCTTCGCTTTAAGCTTAGCCTCATTGTCCTTTACAAAGCGACCGACCTCGCCCGACAAGCCACCGGCAAAGCTGAAAGCCTCGTTTAAGGGGTTTGGCGAATAGATATCTATGTTGCTTATTCTCTCCATAATCCCCCCGCCCAACTGGCCTAAATAAGGCTGTCCAACCGGTATCAATGTACAAATACCGGCAAGTATTTCAAATGAGCCGGTAAACAAGGCCTGTCTCTTTGCCTCATCCTGAACTTCCTGCAGTATCTGATCTTTTAAATTACGAATGGCTGTAAGTTGCACAGAAACCTGTGATTCAAGTGTATAAATTTCATTCTTTATTCTCGGCAACGCTTCAAATGCGGCGTTTATATCGGCCTGCGCACTTTTGATCCCTTTTTTCATTTCATCTGCGGTCCACTCTATTTTCTTTTTTTCCTCGCTCCTGGCATCGTCCCGTTCGAGTAAATCGTCGGCAAAGTATATCAGCTGCGCCAGGTCGCGTTTGGAGGCTATCAGGATATTAAGGTTGGTAAGCGCAGATAATTTAGGTATCCAACCCGGCGGATAGCCATAAAAATCGAGGTTTTGGGCCAATTTGCGCTGGTATAATTCCAACTCGCGGAGCAATGCCGCCATTTGTATATCTTCTTTCAGCGGTTCGGCCATTAATTCGGCGCCCCGGGTATAATGATCTAAAATCCATTTTGCCCGCTGCCGCCGCCCTTCCCTGTAATTGGTTTTCGCGAACCCAAGCATAGTTTCCAGCAAAACAGGGCAAACCCAATCATATTTATCCGAGTCCAGTCCTGTCATATTCCCTTCGTCGCCCCGCTCTCCGTCAGGATTCGCAGGAGCTTCCTTGCCGTCAACGGCTATAATGTCTTTGGTCACTTTACAAAACGGCTGATTTTCGTTTTTGAAATCGAGTCCATTTATAAAAGCATACTTCGCATCAAGGTGATATGCGCTTAATTCGAGATGGTAATATGTACTGTTTGTCGCCTTTTTCCCGGGGGCTACTTTCACAGATTTTCCGCCCTCGCCGCCCTTCGATTCCCAGCCAAATTTTTTTTCGCCAGGTTCATTGTAGACCAAGAGGTTTAAATTCCCGGCCCGCCCGCCATTCCCCCCCGGCCCCGAGGCTATTGCGTCCTTGCCATTATCCTGGTTTACCGAGCTATCATCGCCCAATTTCTGTTCAATGTGTGGAATCGGATGGGAATAATTAAATGTCTTAATTGTTGCATGGTAAATTTTATCTTTTTTGTTTTTATCAAAATCACCCCATTTCCAGTTGCCCGTAGTCCCCTTTATCAAATCGTGATCCAGTACGGCCTTTTCAATGTTAGTCCACGAAAGCGCTTTACCTCTTTTTGCAGGTTCTTTTAAGTCCCCCATCTCGCCATTTTGGCCGTTGGCGCCATTCATAAAAAATATGTTTACATCTGCCGGCCGCCTTTTGTCCAAAACATCGCATATCAGGTTAACATCTCCGGCAGGTTCGCCCGGCGCGCCAGCCTTTCTTTTATCGCCACCTTTACCTTGCGCATACTGTATGGCATGCGGTTCGGGCGCGGTGCTAAGCGTTCCCTGCTCATCCATAATAAGGTAACGGCAGGTAATGGTTACCTGCGCCTGCGGGAATGATAACTTATCATTGATGATAATAGTATCGGCATATAAATACAGGTGTTCGATATCCGTCCGGCGCAATATCGAACTCAGTTTGGAGTCGGCCACATCCTGCGAAAAATGAAGCAGTATACCCGTCACGCAAACCTCTTTGGTTACCGCATTTTCAATATTGTTGAAGCTTGGTTTAACACCGGGAAGTTTTTTTTCTTTTATTTCGATATAATCTTCCATATTGATGGAAGTATCCAATAAGAGGTTATAGTCGGCCAGGATCGGTTCGCCCATCGACTCGTCAATAATGTAAATTTTTTCGGATGCCATAATAGTAGTTCAGGTAGCATAAAATTACCGAAATACTTATTATTTCCAAATTTTTAGAATAGGGATTTGGCGAAAATTGGAGATACTATTGTAACGATACTGTTGCCGGATTGTTCATAGTTGATAGTTCATGGTTCATAGTAGCTGCAGAAAATGAAGTTGGTTCATGGTTCATAGTTCATAGTAGCTGCAAAAAAATCGGTTATGAATGATGAATTATGGACTTCCTACTATGGACTATAAACCATGATCCATGAACTTCCTGCTATGAACTATGAACCATCAACCAATAACTATTTAAACTTAAACACGTTATCCATATTGGCATTATCGTAGGCGCTTACCTTCATGTCGGTAATAATGCCTGTGCTCAGGCTGTAAACCCACCCGTGCACGCCCAGTGGCTGCCCAATTTTCCAGGCATTTTGCACTATGGAGGTTTTACACAGGTTACGCACGTTTTCAATTACATTATACTCGACAAGGCGGTCGCAGCGATCATCCATATTTTCAATAGCATCAAGTTTTGCCGCATGTAAACGGTAAACATCTTTAATGTGCCTCAACCAGTTATCAATCAAACCAAATTGCTGGTTGCCCATGGCTGCTATAACACCCCCGCAGCCGTAATGACCGGTAACAATTACGTGCTTTACCTTTAAAACATTTACAGCGTAATCCAGTACCGAAAGCATATTCATATCCGAGTGGATCACCATATTGGCAATATTGCGGTGTACAAATATTTCTCCGGGGGCGGTATTGGTGATCTGGTTAGCAGGTACACGGCTGTCGGCGCAGCCTATCCATAAAACCGGCGGCGCCTGGCCCTTAGCCAGTTTGGTAAAATATTCGGAATCGATCTTTAAGGAGTTTTCAATAAATTGTTTATTGCCTTCTAACAAACTTTGGTATAGAGGGTCGTTGTCATTCAGGTCGTTGTCAATTTTTGCGCACATCGTTTTTCAAAAGGAAGGTTGTTTCAATTGCAAAAGTAAGATTTTTGTTGGAAGGTTGGAAAGTTGTAATGTTGGAAAGTTGGAATATTGAAAAGTTGAAAGGTTGTAAAGTTGAAAGGTTGTAAAGTTATCTTCTCGGCATGTACATGATGATACATACACCCAATAGTGCAATGCCCGCCCCAATCAGGTCCCACTTATCGGGCTTAAAGCCGTCTACTTTCCAGGCCCAAACCAGCGCCATTACTATAAATATGCCCCCGTATGTGGCATATACGCGCCCGAAGCCGCTGGTTTGCAGGGTTGCAACCACGCCGTAAAGTACCAGGATTAATCCCCCGGCTACTCCATACCAAACCGGTTTACCCGATTTTAGCCACAGCCAAACCAAATAGCCACCGCCAATTTCGCACAGCCCGGCCAGCACAAATAATCCTAACGATTTAATTATATTCATTTATATCGACGCTGATAATGACACCCTTTGAAAATAGGAATATTTGGTGAATTAACGAATCAACCCCACCTATTTTCTGTACCAAATAACCTTTCAACTTTCCAACATTACAACCTTTCAACATTTACCACAACTTCCTCCCATAAATCGCCAGCGGCGTTAACCTGTCCTGAAATATCAGGCGATCGCTTTTCGAAAACGTTTTAAAATCTTCTGCACTTTGCTGACCGGGGTAAGGGGCGTAATACTGATCCGGGCCTGCGTTGCGCCACATCATAACATACGATGTATTGTATTTTGAGATAACGGGCAACAAGATGTTTGTCCACCAGTTGGTTTGGGGGATGTTTAAATAGCCGGTTTCGGCAAGGCAGCTCAGTTTACGGTGTTTTGCGGCAACATCGTCCAGTATTGCCAGTTGCCTATCCAGGTTATTTTGGTATAGTTTAACATCTTTCAAACAATAACTATCAAAACCAATAATATCTACATAATTATCGCCCGGGTAACGGTCCATCAAATCGGCTTCCGACTTAAAATCAGACACCGAATAAACGATAAGCAGGTTATGGAGCTTTTTGGTAGTACGCAGGTAATCAACCGTGAATTTCCAAAGGGTTTTAAATTCATCGGTATTGCAGGTGTTTTTGCCCCACCAAAACCAATTGCCCGTAAGCTCATGAAAAGGCCTGAAAAGCACAGGGATATGTTCGTCATCGTTGCCTTTTAAATTATCGAGGTATTTTGCAGCACGGTCCAGGTATTCTATATAAACATCATTAAATGCTCCACCGGGGATAATGTCGGCTACGGTGTGACGGGTAGTGTCCCAGGCGGTTTTGCTGTCGGTTGGGTTATCCATGTGCCAGCTGTAGGTATTTATCCCACCACGTTCGTAAGCTTCTTTCACCCGCTTTTTTTGTACTGCAAACGGCAAGCCGTTAATGTCACGCAAGCTATCGTGTTCAATTTTGGAAAGGTCCCAGCCATAAACGGCGGGGTACTGCCCGGTAACGCTTTTTACATCTGAACCTTCTTTATCGTATTTCCAGTTAACGCCGTAACCCGTATCATCATGATGGCCAAACATAGTGCCTGCACCTACCAGGCGCTGCATGCTATAGTACAGTTGGCGGGTTTCGGAGGTAGCGTCTTTATCGCAGGGGCCATACAATCGTGCATCGGTGCAGGCGGTTAACAGGAGGATGGCGATAAAAAGTATGTGTAATTTCTTCATTAAAAACAATTCGTATCTGCTTTTATCCAACCTGTCATAACTATCCAATGGCGGCTAAACTATTCCTTCGTCAACCTTAAAACCACGACATCATCTGCCGGGATAAGCTTGCTAAAGAGCTTTGCTGTTGTGCCAGCGTCTTTTTTGCTCCAAAGATCGCGCAATTTATAGGTAGTTTGGCTGAAATCAAAACCGGTATTCGATACAGCATCCTTTATGGCATGCTCTTTCCAATTGTAGTTTATGGTTTGGGGATGATCGGAGCGGTTTAAAAAGCAAACGGCCAGTTCGTTATTTGCCAGGGGCTTTACCCATATTTCAATCCCATCGAAGGCGTAAAATCTAAAAGCTTCGATACCCAATGGGTCCTGATCAAGGGCGATAATATCTTTATTGGTTAAAATTGCGCGGGTATCTTCCGACATTTTACGCAAATCGTTACCGGCCATTAGTGGCGCCGCCAGCATACACCACAAGGAAAAATGGGCTTTATCCTCGTTATACTTCATGCCGTTGCCTACTTCCAGCATATCCGGGTCGTTCCAGTGGCCGGGACCAGCATATTGCCTGATGCTATCCTGCTGATCCAGTATCGTCAAAACGCTGGAGGCTGTCCAGGTACCTTTGTTCAGGTTTTTATCAAATCCGGCATAAATATCACCGGTGCTGCGCCATAGCTGTCCCACATTTTTTGCCCAGCGCCAGGGTTTGTGTTGCCCCCATTCGCACAGGCTAAAGATCATTGGCCGGTCGGCAGCTTTGATGGCTTTGCTCATGGTGGTATAGGCTTCAATGGCATTCAGTCCTTCCGAATTACACCAGTCGAACTTTAAATAATCAACACCCCAAGAGGCGTATAAACGAGCGTCCTGGTATTCGTAACCGCGGGTGCCGGGGTAACCTGCACAGGTTTTGGTGCCCGCACAGTTGTAGATCCCAAACTTGAGGCCTTTTGAATGCACGTAATCCGAAAACGCCTTCATGCCATTGGGAAATTTTTTCGGATCCGCTACCAGGTTGCCGTCTTTATCGCGCTCCATGCCCATCCAGCCATCGTCCAAAACAAAATAAGTATAACCGGCATCCTTCATACCCGATGAAACATAGGTATCAACCATTCCCTTTAAAAGCGGCTCATCAATATTGGTTTGAAAAGTGTTCCAGCTATTCCAGCCCATCGGCGGGGTTTGGGCAAGGCCTTCAAATTTTTGAGCAAAGGATGAACTGCCTGTTATGATGCAGATCAGCGCGGTTAACAGGGTAGTTTTTATTGGGTTTATATTCATGTTGAGTTTTTTAAGTTGGTTTCATTGGGCACGCGCAGATTTGACAAATTTAAAAAGCTGTCAAATCTCACATCATCATTGTTCAATTCTTCAATTTCCCCTCAGGTAAATTTAACGATTGAAAAAGGGTAATATCATCTGATTTTTTTATGACGACGGGCACTACACTCCCGGCAACCTGCGCTTTCATAAACCGGATTTCAGCCCGTTTTACATCATCAAACAACAAGGGCGGGCGTTGGTCTTCGTTCAAATAATTAATATCGATGTTCTCCAGTTTCAACCCTTCTACGTGCCTCACATAAAAACCATAAGCGGGCATAATGCCAAAGCTGCCTGGCTCGGGGTAGCCTTTTTCCATTTCGGGAACCTCCCGCTTTGCCTGGTCGGCAGTTCCACCGCCTTTACTGTATATTTTAATGTCTTTTAGTTCGATGTCTTTGATGGGATGCCCCGGCAATCCGCTGATTAAAACACCCTGGCCGGGTTCCACATTATAGGCAATCACATTGCTGATGATCACCCGGCGCAGCTCCCCTACCGGTACGCCCGCCGGACCACGCATCCGGGCGCCAAGCCGCATGAATATGGGCGCGTTTACAATATCGCGCATAGTGATGTTGGCAATGGTAACGTCTTCCAGTAAGGCGCCATCCACGGTTTCCAATGCCAAACCGCGGCAATAGTTAAATACACAGTTGGATATGGTGATATTTTTAAAGCCACCGTTTGATTCGGTTCCGAACTTGATTCGCCCGGTGGGACTGGTACCGTATTGGGCATTGGGCGTGCGTTTGTAGGTTCCATCCAAAAACGAACCTTCGTCGAAACCACTTACCTGGCAATTGGTAATGGTTACATTTTCGGTTGCCCTGGCAAAGCCAAGGGCAAAAGTGCTTTTCAGGCAGATGCCATCATCATAAGGGGAGTTTACGCTGCAGTCGGACACATGCACATTGCGGCAGCAGTCAATATCCATCCCGTCGCGGTTGGTATCCAGTTTTATATTGCTGATGGTGAGATTATCGACCCCGGTAGCCAGAATGGCAAACCAGCCGCCATGCAGCACCGAAATATCCTTAATATTTACGTTGCGGCACAGGTAAAGCGCTATGGCTTTGTTGGCCGATTGCTTATCCTTTACATAATCCTTGTACAAACCTTTACCCCATATGGTCCCCTGCCCGAGTATCGAAACATCGTGCAGGTTTTCGCCCCATATTAAACTGTTGTGCCAATGGCTGTGCCCCGAATCCTGGTAAGCATTACCCGGGCCAGGTTCTTCTTCATCGTAACCATTTTCGGCAGTCACCGGCGCCGCTATTAAGGTAGCGCCCTGGTCGATAAATAGCGATATATTGCTTTTTAAGTGGATAGATCCCGATAAATAATTACCGGCAGGTAAATAAACCGTACCACCGCCGGCAGCCGCTGCTGCATCAATTGCTGCGTTTATGGCCTTACTATCCAGGTTTACACCGTTACCTATGGCACCGTAATCTTTTACGTTGTAAAAGGCAGGCGATGACCGGTTAGCGGCGTTTGCCAGCGTTACCGCAGCAAACACGATAGCGAGCAACAGTTTGATCGAACGGGGCATAAAATCCGGTTTTGATGGTTTAATCAAATTTAAATTTATAAACCTGAATTTTACTTTTTATCAGCCACTAAATAAACAGCCCCAAAAGCAGGCACAATAACCGTAATACCCCCAGCAACCGGCGCAGCGATAGCTGCAATGGAATCGAAGTTTGAGGGGCCGCCGGTTTGTCCGCTTGCCGGGCCGTTGCCGTTTATAATTACATTGTGCGAAAACGGCGGATTATCACTGCCCCCGGTTAGCTCGTAATAATAGTAATTGGCGCCAATGGCATAGTTGTTAAACTGTATGTTAACTTTTTGAGCGGTCGATCCCTGGTTAACTAATACCACACCTGCCTGGCCCGAAGAAAAGGTAGAACCGTAGCTAAAAATATCGCTGCTACCGTTTACCGATGAGGATACCATGCGGTCGCCAAAATATTTCTCGAAATAATGCATGTAGTAAAATGCAGGCCGCGGGTTCCATTTTGTTACGCTGGGTTCGTCGCCTATGTTAAACATTCCCATGTCATCACCGCCGTTCCATCCGTTTGCCAAATCCCAGCGACTGGCCATACTGATTTGGTTTTTTAAAGTTTCGCCTAAAGTCATCACCGCGTGTAAGCCGGCAATGTTTGAAACCTGCTGCGATGAACCTACTGCCTGTATATTCCACTCATCCATAACAACTGGTTTTAGCGTTGCCCCGGCATTTTGCGCCGAGGTTTTTACCCAAGTCATCATGGTAGAAGTAGCCGGAGCAGGTGTGCTTAGGATAATGGAAGGGTTAGAATTTTGGCCATAGGGGGTATAATAATTATGCACAACAAAAAAATCAGCGCTGTTTCCTTCGGCAGTTAAAACATCATGGTTCCAGTTGCTAACACCGGCATTATTGGCCACATCGTTTGTTGTGGTAAGCACTATGCCTATTTTTATGTTGTAGCCCTTTTCGGCAGCAGCGGCACGCATCGAGTCGGCAAATACTTTAAAGTGTGTACCGTAAATGGTACCGTTGATAATTGCAGGCTGACCGTCTTTATTTTGCGAAACATCAATCCGGTAACCGGCTTCCCAGTTTCCGTAATTCTCGTTCCCAACTTCCCAGTAAGTGGTGCGGCCCTTATCATATCTAACCCAATCAGCAGCCAAATGTGCGGCCACCTGGTCGGGGTGAGCGCTGGTGCCGTAGCGGGCGTAACCGTAGTTAACGGTTATTAAGCCGGTGCTATTGGTTTGCTGCAACATTTTATAATAGTTATCGATGCTCAATGTCCAGCTTTGGGTGTTTTGCCCGAACCAGTAGCCCGCAGCCGATGCTGTGCCATTTAAATCGAGCAATGTGGATGGTGCATCAGATGGTGCAGGAGTGGTGCTGCCATCAGCATTAAAAAAGTAAACATCGGAAAGGCTGCCGCCCGGCGCCCTGATGATATTTGGCGACAAAGCTGTTATGTGGCTCATCAGCGGCGCCTGGTCAACAATTTGCCCCATAAACGGGTTTGAATTATTGCCGAAAATATAGTTTGATACTTTGGTGGTGATTTGGCTCAAATCCACCACCACGGTGGTTGACGCGTCGGCTGATGGTTTTGATAAGCTTTGCGATGTTGGCGTGGTAAATATTTTGGCTTTCCAGTTGTCCAGGAAGAAACCCTGTGTTGTGGCAACCGAGGGATCAGTCCCCGCTACGATTGACCCGCCGGGGCCGGTGCCTACACCTGTGCTAACGGTTGTTGGGGTATTTCCCCCTCCGCCGGAATTTCCTGCCGGATCTTTTTTACACGCCTGGAATGTTACCAGGGCCGTACACAAAATGCCAATTGTAAGTTTAACGTTTTTCATATTTTTTTGATGTCTTGTCGCCATTTTCCGGATTAACGGAAAACAGCATTGGGGTTAATTAATTCGTTTTATAATCTCTATACATGCCCTGCTGTTATGATACGGGCATTTCCATAAGCCTACTTTATCTTCATTTTCCATTACGTGGCCATCCTGGGTTATCCCCCAAAACCATTCGCCGTTTGTTTTGTCGAGGATTTTATCCTTTACTAAGGCCCAGTTATTAATGGATAGTTCCAGGTATTTTTTATATCCGCTGATCTGCCAGGCATTAAAAAAACCTATCATGGCTTCGGCCTGTACCCACCAGTGTTTTTCTGTTATGAGATGATCATCTGCAGGTTCGTATTCGTACCAAAGGCCGCCGTCTGCATCCAGGCCCTTAATAGTTGCCTCTGCTATGCCTATGCTGATTTGTTTTACACTTTCTACCATCTTTTCATCACTTATCACTTGGGCCGCTTCCAGCATTAGCCAGGTTGCCTCGATGTCGTGCCCGTAGGAAACCAACTGCGATTTGGGATGCCATTCTTCATCAAAAAAAAGCACCAGGTGATGGGTTTGCGGATCGATAAAATGATCGAAGAAGTTATTTAGCAGCATGGAGATGTGTTCGCCAAGCGCTTTATCGGGCCAGATACGATACAGGTTGGTATAGCCTTCCAGCACGTGCAGGTGCGTGTTCATGGTTTTTTTCTCGTTGGCGTCCTTCGCACTCAGCCGCAGATCGTCGATCGGCTTCCAATCCCTGGCAAAGGCTTCAAAATAACCGGTATTAACGGGGTCGTACGCTCTTTCAACCAGCAGGTAAAATAAATCGATAGCCTGTTGCTTAACCGCTTCGATACCGGATGCTATAAAATACTCGCTTAAAGCATAAATGGTAAAGGCGATGGCATAAACCTGCTTTTTGGTATCTAACGGCGCCCCTTTATAATCAACCGACCAATAAACACCACCATATTGGGGGTCAATAATATGGGTATTGATATATTGATATGCCCTATTGGCCATATCCAGGTAACCTGTCTTATTGGAATGGTTGTAAGCAGCCGAAAAAGTCCACAGGATGCGTGCATTTAATACCGATCCTTTGGGCGCGTTTTCGGTCACGCGGTTATCGTTGTCGATTTTCCCTTGAAAACCATCATTTATATTATCGGGCGCGTGATCTGTCCAATACTTTAATATTTCGCTCAACTCGTTTTCGAGTTCTGCTTTATAAGTCGCCGTTCGTATGTTAACTGCCTCGTCCACCATCATCCTTTTGTAATTCTCCAAATCCTTATAATGTCACTTAAACACTTATATTATTAAACAAAATCATAAATCTCACCCTTACAGCCTTTCATATTACGCCAGCGCCTTTTGACTTAATAACCCTTTATTGTCGTCGATTATTTTGTAAAGGGTATTCACCGATGAAGCCGAACGCAAACCATCGGCCGGGGTGTTTATTACATAGTCCAGCAGTTTATCAACAGTGCTGGTTGCCACGTGCATCCGGGTATCCGATGATGCGTAGTAAATAAATACCGTGTCATCCTCATCCCTAATCCAGCCGTTGCAAAATACTACGTTGGATACATCGCCAATCCGTTCGTCGCCTTCGGGTGCTAAAAAGTAGCCTGCGGGTTTGTATAAAACTTTGGTTAAATCGTGCAGATCGGTCATAAACATGTACAACACGTAACGCAAACCGGCAGCTGTATTGCGTACCCCGTGCGCCAGGTGCAGCCAGCCTTTATCGGTTTTTATGGGTGTTGGCCCCTGGCCGTTTTTGGCTTCGTAAACAGTATGGTAATTTTTATTGTCGATGATGGTTTCTTCATCAACATAGGCATTCAACATCGTTTCTGTCAAACCAAAACCAATACCGCCGCCTTTTCCGGCGCTGATAAAGCCATCCTGCGGGCGGGTATATAAGGCGTATTTACCGTTAACAAATTCCGGGTGCAAAACCACGTTGCGTTGCTGCGGCGAGTTGGTCAGCAGGTCGGGCAGGCGCTCCCATGCTACCAGATCCTTTGTGCGTGCAATACCGCAGGCCGCTACAGCCATGCTTTGGTCGTGGGGAGGTGCATCGGGATCGCGCCGTTCGGTGCAAAACAGTCCATATATCCAGCCATCTTCGTGGGCAGTTAAGCGCATATCGTAAACGTTGGTGTCTGGTTCGTCGGTCTCGGGCAATTCTACCGGATATTCCCAAAAGGTGAAATTGTTGATACCATCCGGACTTTCGGCTACGGCGAAAAATGACTTGCGGTCGGCCCCTTCAACCCTGGCCACCATTAAATATTTGTCGTTCAACTTGATGGCGCCGGCGTTAAAGGTGGCATTTATTCCAAAACGCTCCATCAGATAAGGATTTGTTTCGCAGTCGAGATCGTATCGCCAGTTGATCGGCGTATGTGCGGCCGTTAATACCGGGTACTTATAACGGTCGAAAACGCCGTTACCTATGCCGGCAATTTCATTTTGCAGGCCCATCAGCTGTTTTTGTTCCTCTGTTAGGTTTTTCAGACGTTTTTCAAATAGATGTGTCATTGTTAATATGTTGTAATGTTGAAAGGTTGGAAGGTTGTAGTGTTAACCTGTCTGTTCTTTCGTAATTCGAGCTTTTGTAATATTTTATTATTTCCCCTGGCATTGAGAGACGCAAAATATTGCGTCTCTACGGGATGCCTAATAATCCTTTAATTTATTCCACCAGGTTTTCTTTAATATGATGATTATAACGGCCAGTATGCCAATGGTAACCAGTAGCGGCATTTTTTGACGCAACACCAGGTACATGGGCAAAATGGTAAGGCAGCATTGCGCCCCAGTACCAATCACCACGTTAAACATGTTTATCTTAAAGTTTTTATTTGGCTGGAATGATGGATCTTCGGCTAAAACAGCCTCTTTGATGGGGCCCCAAAATCCCCAGGGGCGTACGGTTGAATAAAATGATTTTAATACGGTTATGTCGGTTGGGTCATAAGCGTATGAGCCGGCAACAGAACCGATCATCGAAATTGCAAACAACACCGGGAACCAGTATAAAAGGTCGTTAGATGGTATTATTAATGAAAAAATCATCGACGTTACAATCCCGGTTAACATCCCCCAAAAGAAACCGTTGGCATTAAACCGCCACCAATGCCATTTCAAAACGTTCGATGCTACATAACCACCATAAAGGGCAGAGACGATCCATTGCAATACGCCGTTTATATCTTTCACAAAAAATCCGAGGAACACGCCGGTTGCTACAACTGCAATACCCACAAGATAATTCATGCCAATAATCTTTTTGTTTGATGCCGCAGGGTTTACATATTTAATATAGATGTCGTTTACTATATAAGCCTGCGCGGCGTTCATGGTTCCGCTGAAGGTGCTCATAAATGCGCCGAGTAAACCAGCTAACAGCAAACCCACCAGGCCAACCGGCAAAAAGTTATTGATAACGGCCGGTAATATTCGTTCAAAATCAATAGCGCCGGTGCCGTCCTTTAAATTCATTTGATGAAAATACAGCAGGCCCAGGATGGTTAAACTAACAATCAGTGTATAGCGAATGGGTAACAGGATGATATTCACAAATCCACTCATCTTGCTTGCTTCCTCGGGCGAACGGGTGGATAGTATTTTCTGCATATCGTAATTTGGTGCAGGCCCGGCCAGGGCAGCGAAGAATCCCTTAAAGGTCATCATCATAAAAAATAAACCAAATAAGGAATAGCCGTCACTTTTAATTTTGGCGTTTACTTCAGGAATAATATGCGACCAATTGAGGTTGAGGTGTGTACCGAAAAACGGGCTAAACCACCCTTGCGGAACATTTAAGGGATTGCCCTGCATGTGGGCAGCCGCTATAAAGCCAATCCAAATACAGGCAACGGTCATTACACCGTATTTTACCATATCGCCCACTACGATACTATGCATGCCACCCAAAATAGAGTAAAACATAGCAAAAAGCGTAAATATAATACCGTAAACATGGGGTACATATTGCGGGGCCACATTAAAAGGGATATAGCCTTTTATCATATCCCAGGGCACAAATATTTCTATAAACTTACCCAGGCCTATAAAGCCGTAAGCCATAAAACCGAGGCAACTCAGCAATGCAAAAGCAATTACGATCACCTGTGAGGCGCTTACGCCTGGCCCGCTTTTGCCGAAACGGGTGGCTAGCCATTCGGCGCCGGTGGTTGCGTTTGAGCGGCGAAGCCAGCGCGACAGGTACATCATTAAAAACACCTGGTTAAATACAGGCCAAAGCCAGGGGATCCAAATGCTTTTCATCCCATAAACAAAACAAAGGCTCACCATCCACATGGTTCCGCTGATATCGAACATATCAGAGGCATCGCTCAGTCCCAGCTTATACCAGGGTAACGATTTGCCGCCCAGCATGTAGCTCTCCTTATTTTCACGCGCTTTTTTGCGGTACCATAAGCCAATAAAAATAGTACTCAAAAGGTACAGGGCAATAATGGCGATATCAAGGGCGTGGAGCTTCATAAACAAATGTGCGGATTTGCAGATGTGCAGATGTGCAGATGAAATCGATGCGCAGATGTGCAGATGTACGGATCGGAAGTTGACTGATGGCTAAAAATATCCTTCATTTAAATTGCTTATAACGGTGTATCGAAAGTAGATTTATAATCAACCAAAATGTAATACTTTTTTAACCTAAAATTGTGCGATTATTTAACAATCTCTTCTTTTTTAATCTGCACATCCACACATTTGCACATCCGCACATCAAATAAATACCCTATTCCCGGTGTATGTTTCCCTGAACTCTTTTGGGATGCAAAGTTTTTTGCGTTTAAAAATCCTGTTGAAGTTTGATATATTATTGAAACCGCATTTATAGGCTATTTCGGCCACTGTTGTGGTCGAATCAATCAGCATCCTGGAGGCGTGGCCCAGCCTTATTTCGTTTAAACTATCAATAAATGTTTTGCCGGTTCGTTTTTTAATAAAGCGACTAAATGACGCTTCGGGCATATTGGCAATGCGTGCAACTTCGGCCAGGGTAACCTGCTTGTTGTAGTTATTATTCATGTGCTCAAACACCTTTTCGATGCGGCGGCTGTTGTAGTAAAACTTCTCATTAGTAAAGCTCGGGTCAGAGAGTGTCTTCATGTTCCGGGAGGTAGAAAGATCGTGCAGTATCGACAAAAGCTCTAATACTGAGTCGAATCCGCTTTTTTTATCCAATGCCAGGATACGGTCCTTTAGAGCAGAAATAGTCTCCGGCGCAAACACTATACCCCTTTGCGACCGTTCCAGCATATTCTTCAAAAAGCTCAACTGATTCCTTTTCAAAAACTTTTCATCGAACAGATCTTTATGAAACTGGATGGTAATTTCCGTTATTTCTTCGCTTTGGCACACATTAGTAAACCATGCGTGATAAAGGTTTGGCCCTATCAGTGCCAGTTCCATATTATCAATAACTTCGATATGCCCTCCCACAACCCGCTTTGCTCCTTTAGCATTCAAAATCAGGTTAAGTTCATATTCGTCATGATAATGAAGCGGGAAGTCAAATTTCTTTTTAACCCTCGAAAAAATAGTAAAGCAATCGCTGGGTGTCAGCGGGGTAATTTCGCGCATTACATTGCTTGTCATCATAATAATTTAGTTATACAAAAAACTCAAAATAGTAATACGAATTTAACATTTTTTATTAAATCAGCCTGATTATTTGCACCGGCAGCCACCTGGTGAGTTTACTGAGTTTGACGGGTAAGCAGAGATTGCTTTTGAAAAGCTTTTAACAAATTCTATTCCGGGTTCGTTTCCCGATTAATCACCTCCACATCGCCTGCCCGATAAAACAATCGGGCCAATTCAGTAACATCATTCAATTTTTATCAGCCACTTTAGCCATTACATCATCAATTAACATCGTTCCGGATGCATTTCCCATTGCCAACAGGATTTTAACACTATATGCTTTTTCGGGCATATTTATTACTTTTTTCGAGAGCTCCCAGTCATTAGAACCAGTGTACCTGGCGATATTAACGCCATCGCCCATTTGCTTATCCTGGCTATCTAAAAAAACTACCGTAAAAATTGCACCGTCCCAATCATTTTTTCCTTTAGCAACGTTGGTTGTTTTAATCCATGCACTAAACTCAATGGCCTGCGCCTTTTTGGGGATGCGGATAGTTTGATCGATACCCACCCAATTATCCGTGTTGGTAGTTACGATGGCGCAACTATTTTTCCCACTTTTAAAATTCCACGGTGTTTGCGATGCACCGTTTCCGTTCCAATCAAAAAGTTCATCTTCAAACCCACCGTTCATCACCAGGTTTTTTTGGGCCTGGGCGTAACTAATTACCATGAACATACTCAGGCAAGCTATCAGGATGTGTCTTTTCATTGGAACTATTCGTAATTAACCGTTTGAACCGGAGCCTTTCTTCCGACTTTTTGTACGTTCATCTGCGTCCCGGTTCAAACGGTTGGTTTTATTAACTATTTTTTATTGTTCATTTAACTGCATTAACTAAAAATCATTGCATTATTATTTCGCAGGTTTGGCCACCCCACATGGCCACATTGTTAAACGTAATGGTTTTGGCCGATGCGTTAATTACACCGGTAGACGGACCCGTTCCTTCAAATATTGCTGATGTAGGCATGTATCCGCTTGTAATTTGCACCACCACCGTTGCCATAGCTGTAACAGGCGTATTTACATAAGTTAACATATTGCCCTGGTATGTTCCCATTGTTTGCGGCCCGGCAAAGCTATACCCGTTAACAAGCAAATTGTAATTGCTGGAACCTGCAAAATCGCCAACCATTACAAAATTGAAATTCTGCGGCGGTCCGGGCGGTACAACACAGCCGTTTAAGTGATTGTTAGCAAAAGTTTGTCCATTAGTTAACACATCATTTGAAGCAACGGCATTTGCAGCAGCCACCGAAACCGGCGACAGGTACCTGTTTGCCGGCACTTCATACACTACTTGGCTTGGGTTAGGGATTAAACCTCCGGTACAACCCGCCGGCGAAAAAATTTGATAATTTAATGTATTGTAATACGAATTAATGGGCGTGGAATAATCAATAGGTTCTAAAGAATAAGCTTCGGCGCCGCCATTGCTGCGGCCCTGCATTAATAATTGCTGCACAACGCCATAACTTATCCAGATACATCCCGGGTTGTTAGGGTCGCCGCCATAGCCATGAGCACCGTAGATACCCCAGGAGTTTTGCGCCAAAAATGCACCCTTTGAATCGTCGTAGCCTATTAAGCACACCGCGTGGCCAAGACCGGTTGACGGTGAATTTAAAGTATTCCAGGGTGTGTTATTATCAAAAGCTGTTTGAAAATCGTTATAAAACGCAAAAACAAAAACAACGGGCAGGCCTGCAGCAATCAAATCTTCGGCGGTGCTAAAGTTGGTAACAGCACCGTAGGCGCTGGCTGTTTTATCCGAAGCGGCCGATGTTATAGCCGCCGCAGTTGAAGCCGGTGTACAGGCAGCAAAGTTAGGTTGGGCCGTAATTGAGGCAACGCCAAACCGCTGCGCATAGTTTAATGCATCAATTGTTATTAAGCCATTACCCTCATAAGCGGGGTTATTGGCGGGATATGGTTGACAACCCCCATAATTACCATAAGAATATTGAGGATCGGAATAAATCTTGTTATATAAAAACCAGCCGCTTCGTAAACCGACATCGGCGGTTGGGTTTTTCCATGTTAAATCAAGCACTTCTTTATCGCAATACCCTACCGCCCATGATACGCATGTAGGCGTATTCAGTTGGTTACCCACGGGCGGGTGATTCAATATCACCGACTGCGGGTGATTAGGCAGCGGACTAACGGCATCAGAATTAAATCTACCGTTGTTATACAGCTGATACCGGGGTGAAATGCCTTTTGCTTTCAAATATGTACGTATTTTATTAATGTCAATTTCAGGCACGCTTAAAAATGCCTTTCTATTTAATATTGCCCCCCTGCCATGTGACAGGCTATCATTTAAACTACTTTTGGGCGATGAACCCGATTGTGCCCCGTTTTGCTTTTTACATCCTGCGAGCAGTAAAAACAGCACAATAAACGAAGCGAAAAATTTGATTTGATTTGTGTTTAGGTTAAATTTCATATATGTTTTGGTTTTTTAAGTGACGAATGATGGGTAGCCGGTTAATCAGTGGCATAAAAACAACGGCACCTCTATAAAAACATGGAAGCAAAAAACCTTGTTTTTAAAAGCGTTACGAAGCCGAGCACTTCGTAACGCTTAACTAACTCTAAAAACTGATTAACTATTTTATAAATGCAACTTCATCAAAATACATGGTCTCGTTAACGTCGCCGCCTTCACCTTTCAGGAATAATCCCAAATTTTTGGTTGGCGTGCCGTTTAACCAGGGTTGTAATGTACTTGGAGTAGATGCAGTTTGAGAAGCTCCCAGTGGTACTTTTACAAAAGTCCAAACCTTTGCAGGTACCAGCACAATTTGCGCTGCAGTTGCCTGCGGCGGATTGCTATCCCATTGTACCTGGCTAAACCCGCCTTGCATTTGATCACCCACGATTACCAGGTGATGATCAACTACACCCCCTTTAACCCAGAATGAAAAATACTTATAGTCAGGGCTGTAGGCTATACCATTGTTGTTTCCAAAGCCGTCAATTGCCCAGGCGCCTGCCGGGTAATTTGCCTGGTATGATGCGGTTCCGCCGTGCGAAGCTGCGGTTGATACACCTACTGCTGCCCAGGCGTTGCCGTACCATGAGTTTTGGAAATTATTTTGGAAGAAGAGCGTATATGCGTTGTCCAAATCATTAAAGATGGCTGTTGACGCTGTTTGCGAATTTGGATTTGCACCCGATGTATAGGTAAACAATATGGACGACTCGGTAACCGTGCTGGTTGCCGGCATTTGTACTACCAGGGTGCTGTCATTCTTCGACAGTATTGTTATAGGGTCACCCGTGGTCCTCAATTTCATGGCTGATACCGCAGCAAAGCCCTTTCCGGTCATCGTTATCTGCGAGTTCGACCAAAAATCATAATCGGACGTGAAATAAATAGTTGGCGGAGGCGGCAGTGTCGTAAATTTATAAGTAACCGAGCCATGCAAAGTTTTCACCACTATCGTATTTGATTGAGGCTGTACATATGGTATTGTACTGGGTATGTTAAATATAACCGTGTTATCGGAATTGAGCGCCCGGTTAAAATAAATTGAGATACCATTTATAGAAATATTTGTTGTACTGCCCAGGTTTGTACCCATCAACACATAATAGTTCCCCAAATTACCGGTAACTGTTGCTGAATCAAACTTGGTTACCTGTGGGTTAGTATTATAATAAAAAGTGCTGTCGCGTACACCGCTATTATCATAAGTATAGGTAATAACTTTCAGCATCGAATCAACAACACCTTTTTCGATGGTGTGAATGCTGGCAATTGTTGGTGGGCCCGAACCACCGGGCGTACCGTTAACTCCTCCTGCTTTTTCCTTTTTGCAGGATACAAGGCCTATTACCAGCAATATTGCAGGTAACAGATAGTTTTTTAATTTAAATATCTTTTTCATATTCCTTTGTTATTTAAACGTGTAATGAACAGGTGGCTTTACCAGGTTTTGATCCTGCGCAACTTCGGTAACCGGCACAGGTAAATAAAAGTTTGCATCAATTGGCGTTAATTTATTTGAATAAATTACCGGATTGTTAGGGGCAGTGTTGCTATAAGTGCCTCTTTCCTGCTGGCTAATGATGGCGGTGGCAATTGGGTGATGCGCCGGACTGGTTATTGATCCCTGGGTCTGGTAACCGTCCAAACGGCACAAGTCAAACCAATAATCTTGCTCAAGGGCAAATTCAAGCCTGCGTTCAAGCAATAATTGCGCGTAAGTAAAGGAAGTAACCGTTGGCACGCCAACCCTTGCCCTCACCATGTTAAACTTAGCAACCGCCGCCGCATTTGAAGTTGAGGCAGTAAGCGGTATGCCTGTACCAGGCTGCACGCCCGATTCTTGTCCTAAAATCGCTTCAGCATCAATTAGCAGCACATCCGAATAACGTTGGATATAGGTATTATTTCCGGATGCCTGCGCAGCGCTTTTACCGCCATTATCCGCAGGGGTACCTACTACATATTTTTTTGCTGCTGCATTTTCGGTTTGGGCGCTTCCCGTTAACGGGAACGTGTAACCACCAGCTGCCGCATCCAAATCAGGGTAGTAACTACCCGGCAGCATGATTGTTGAATGCCTCCGGGTAGAGTCGCCGCCTTCGGCTTTAAAAGCATTTTGCAAATCGATAGTAGGGCCAAAAACAGCATAACCATCACCTGTTCCGGTAATTGTACCGTTGTAAGCCCAAGATGCCTGTATGGAGTTACCATAGTCATACCCGCCGTTGTATATCCATTGCATAGCCAGTATGCTTTCCTTATTATTATTGAAAGAAGTTTGAAACAGATTTTCGTAAGTTGGCAAAAGCTCAAATTCGCCACTGTTGATCACTTTTTCGGCCTCTTTTTGTGCATCAGCATAATCCTGCATATACAGGTAAACTTTTGCCAGCATTGCCGATGCCGAACCGCTGTCGCCATGCCCGGTACCGGCTGTGCCTACTGAGCAGTTTGCCTCTGCAAATTTGAGGTCCCTAACCATTAATTCGTAAACATCGGATATATAATTAGTAGGAACAGTTTGCGGACTGCTTAAATCCTGCAAGGGGTTTTCAACTACAGGTACATTTCCAAAAGTACGCACCAGGTAAAAATAGGCCACGGCGCGCATTAAATGGGCCTCGCCCAGTGCATTATTTACCGTTGCTTGCGGCACACCAGGTATAGTGGGTTGCATATTATTAATTAATCCATTGCATTGCGCCACAACGGAAAAAGGAGAATCCCAGGCGGCAAGCACTTCGGGATTGCCGTTTGGCACTGCCCAGGTGATGAAACCGTTAACATCTGATGAATAGGTGAAGCCGTTACCGCTCGACATTTCGGTGAGTGCCCATCCGGCTTTATTGTTCCAGCCAAACCAGGCCGATCCGTATAAACCATTTGTAGCGGCCTGTACCTGCGATGTTGTTTGGTAATAATTACCTACTGTAACCTGCGATTCGGGCGGACGATTAAAAAAGTCCTTTTTGCAACCGGCGCCAAGCACACTTGCTATTGCTGCCAGGGCTGTAATATATTTTATATGTCTTTTCATGTCAAATTTCTTTAAAAATTTAAAACTGTGCATTAACTCCTAATGTAAAAACGCGGGGCGCGGGGTATCTACCCATATCTACGTTCATCAGAAGCGGGTTTTGATTAAACGACCCTACTTCGGGATCGAGGCCCGGATACTTGGTAATTACAAATAAATTTTGTCCGGATACATATACCTTTAATGAACTCATCGCCACATACCTGGCCCAGTTAACAGGCAAATTATATCCTAAACGCACGTTTTGTATACGCAGGAAGGATGCACTTTCCAAAAACCTGTCAGACATTACCAGGTTGGGATTTGCTAGACCACCCCGCGGCGCCGGAACGTTTGAATTTGGATTGCTTGGCGTCCAGAAGTTTGCTGTAGATGCTAACTGGTTTGTATACAAGCCAGATAAACCTGCTGTTTGATATTCCAAAGCGTCCAATATCTTCCCGCCGTATGAGCCATAAACAAATATCGAAAGGTCGAAATCTTTATAAGTGAAGTTATTGGTTAGTCCATATGTAAAATCGGGGTTAGGATTACCCAGGGCTACCTGGTCGCTGGCATCCACTCCGGGGCCGCCATCATCACCAGCCTGCTTTTTGTACATTAAATCGCCCAGCCAAATGGTATTTCCCTGGCCATTGCTCACCACTTGCGGGCTGCTGCCTGTAACCATTTGAGGGTGGGTAGATAAGTATTCGAGTTGTGCCTGGGTTTTAACTACGCCCTGCACCTGGTATCCGTAAAACTCGCCTTCGGGCTGGCCAACTATAGTCCGCGTTGGCGCTAAAGTAACAAACGCGGTACCAATAGATGTATTGATAGCAGGCGCGCCGCTTAACGAGGTCACGATATTAGTATAATGTGAAAACGTTAAGGTGGTGCTCCATTTAAAGTTTTTGTTTTGAATATTCCTGCTGTTAATGGTCAACTCAAACCCTTTATTTTCGATATTACCGGCATTAATGTAAGGCGCCTGGATACCTGCAGGATTGTCGGTATATTCATTGGGGCCACCTAAAAGGAAGTTAGGCAACGGTTTTTGGAACAGGAAGTTTTTAGCTGTTTTGTCATACGCATCAAAAGTAATATCGATGCGGTTAAGCAGGGTTATATCAAGCCCTAAATCTTTCTGAATAGCCGTTGCCCAGGTAAGGTTTGGGTTAGCAACGTTGTTTATTAAAAACCCTGTGCCAAAAGCGGTAGCGATGCCTTTAAGCGATGCGCCATAAACGTATTGCGGGACGTTTGAATTACCGGTTGTTCCATAACCAACCCTGATCTTAATATTGTCAGCAATACTTTTTACACCGGCCATAAATGGTTCTTCCGACAGTCTCCATGATACTGCGGCACCGGGAAAATAACCAATCTGGTGATTTGGATCGGGATTAAAATTTGAGCTTTGATCGCTACGTATATTGGCTGTGATGCTGTACTTATTGTCATATGTAAAAATAAAGCGTCCAAGGTACGATTGCATTACCTGGTCGCCTTCGCCCTCAGGAATGGTTGCCGCAACTGCATTGGCCAGTGCTATACTCTGCACATTGTTGCCCGCAGGAAACCCTATGCCCGAAAGTGGGACATAGTCGTATTGTGACTCCCAAACTTCGCGACCTGCGGTTACCTGCAAATTGCTTTTGCCCCAAACATGCCCATAATTAAAATACTCTTTCCAGCTCCAGTAGGTGCTGTTGGTAATTGCACGGCCCAAAGTGGCTGTCAGGTTACCAAAAGCTATGCCGGCACCGGTAGCACCGTAAGTATAAGTTGGGTTAAAATATTGCCCGTTTGCCCAATTAAAATCACCGTCAACTTCGGAGTGCAGGGTCAGGTCTTTAAAAAATTTAATATCGGCGTACATATTGCCGTTTATTTCGCTCCTGGTTGTTGAGTTTGAAATACTTTTTGCCAGTTGAACAGGGTTAACACCACCTTCAATAGTGCCACCAACTACCGGCGGGCCGGCAAATGTACCATCAGCATTATAAACAGCCTGGTCAGGAGCAGCCAATAAAGCGTCATATATAATACCGGTATTATCGCCCAGGCTAAGATTTTGGGTGCTGCGACTGCCGCCAAAAGTTGTGCCTATTTTCAGCCAGCTTTTTGCCTGCGAGTTTACAACTCCCCTAATGGTATAACGGTTGAAATCGAAGCCTAAAATAGTTCCGTCCTGTTTAAAATAGCCGGCCGAAATATAATAGTCGGATTTATCATTAGCGCCTGATACCGACAGATTGTGGCTCTGCTCAAGTGCTGTGCGGAAAACTATATCCTGCCAATTGGTGCCTGGGCCTAAAATGCTTGGGTTAGCAAATTCGGCCCTTGGTTGTTCGCCAAAAGAAAGCGCAAGCCTGTTTTGTAAAGCGGCATATTGCTGCAGGTTGTCCATTGGCAAAAATCTGCCCTGTTGCTGCATGCCCACATAGCCATCATAACTTACTTTGGCAGTTCCGCTTTTGCCACGTTTTGTGGTGATGATAATTACGCCGTTTGCACCCCTGCTGCCGTAAATAGCGCTTGCCGATGCATCCTTTAATATGTCAATCGATTCGATGTCATTGGGGTTAAGCATTTGCAGCGGGCTTTCCGAAGTTTCCTGGTTGCTTGATCCCGGAGTGTTTAAAGTTGCACCCCCACTATAGCCGCCAGCGGCATTACCCTGTATTTCAACTCCATCAATCACATATAAGGGCTCGGTTTGTCCAAAATTGTTAACACCGCGTATGTGTACAGAAGTAGCGCTACCGGGCTGTCCGGAGTTAAGCGTAACCGTAACACCTGCGGCTTTACCTTGCAGCAACTGGTCAACGCTGGGTTGCGGAAGGTCCTGGATATCTTTGGCGCTAACCGAAGATATTGCACCGTTAACATCCCGTGCTTTTTGCGTACCATAACCAATGGCTACCACATCAACAGCAGCCAGCGAAGTTGACGACAATTGCAGGGCCACATTAATGGTTGTTTTAGTACCGATTAAAACTTCCTGCGTTTCCATCCCTATAAATGAAAACACCAGTGTTTTACCAGCGGCCGGCACCGTGATAGTGTAGTTACCATTTACATCGGTAATGGTTTTGGGCTGCATGCCCTTAACAGTTACGGTGGCGCCAGGAAGTGTGACACCCTTGGCATCGGTAACTGTACCTTTGATTACTGTTCCCCCGTTTTGCGCCATTACGCCGGCGCAGGTAAACATGGAAATAAACAGCAATGCTATTCGTAGAATTTTTCCCATAATGATTTGTTAGTTGAAAATTGATTTATAATATAGTTTTGATTGATGCTCGTTAAAAATTGTATAAGGACCCGTCAGTGAATATGCAATACAGCGATGCAAACAAGCGCCCGAAATACGGACTCCGTTTTTACCGGCAGCATTGCAGCTATTTGTCATTCAAAACCCCTAAAGGCTTCAATGCATTCCAAAAAAATTAACAAACGTATTACTTAGGCTTAATAAGGAACAGTTGGTATTGCACCAGCGGTCCCTTATATTCATTATACTGATGGTAAAATTATATGCTAATTATAGCCCGGTTGTGGATAAATAGGGGTACAAATGTCAACCTCATTTATTTCATTGGTTATCAATATGTTAAATAGCATTGCGTCAGTCAGACACGTCGAAAACAGGTCAAAAATTGACAAATGTGCACCCATTCGCAGGTAAAAAGACTTTTTAAAGTGAGATTTTAGTATTATAACGTCCGGCGTAAAAGGTTAAAATCTGCATGTAATCCGCAATCGATTGCGGGCAAATGACTGAAAGTGGGTGAAATTGTTTGCCAACAAAACATATTGAACAGGAACGGAATTCAGGATAAAAGAGCACAGCAGCCTTTTATGAATTCAATGCTCCTATTAAGGCTTTCCCGGGTACCAGCCCTGATTATTGCGACCACCGCCTGTAAACAGGATGAGCAACAAAAAAAGCAACAGCAAAATAATGAACGTAATGGTTTGATTCCGGGGTATTTTATCGTCGCCATCAGGCTCTTTTACCGGCTTGTTTTTAGGAGGCTTTAAATTAAACGATCGATAGCCCATTGTCAGGCAAACATATTTTATTGGATTTAAACGACGAAATTACTACTCTTCCACCACTTCTTCCATCATACTTTCCACATACCTGGATGGTATGGTATTAAATTCAGCTTTAAACGACTTGACAAAGTACTTCTGGCTCTTGAAGCCAACTTTATGGCAAATTTGTGAGATGGTAAGGTGGCCGGTTTCGAGCAATTGTGCAGCACGTTTCAGGCGCATGGACCGCACCAACTCGTTCGGGGTTTTGCCTGTCATGGCAAGTATTTTTTTATATAAGGTGTAGCGGCTTACAAACACCTCACTGCTGAGTTCTTCTACTGAAAAATTGGGGTTCGATATATTATTATCAATCAGCAGCAACACTTTTTTTATGAAAACCTCATCCGGCGAGTCAACATGCATTTCGGTTGGTGTAACTTCAACCTGTTTCTGGTAGGTTTTGCGCATGTGCTCCTGCTGGCTCAGGATATTCCTGATTTTGGATTGCAATATTTCGAAATTAAACGGTTTGGTTAAATAATCCGAAGCACCGGTTCCCAGGCCTTTTAATTGCTGATCTTCGCCAACCAGGGCGGTGAGCAGTATAACAGGGATATGCGACGTACGCTTATCATTCTTAATCTTTAAACACAAATCGTTACCGTTCATCTCGGGCATGCTGATATCGCTTACAATTAAATTGGGATGCAGCGAAAGTGCCTTTTGCCAGCCTTTTTTGCCATTTTCGGCTTCAATAATATTAAATGATGCCTTTAAGTTGTCCTTAATATAAAACCTGAAATCCTCATTATCCTCAACCAGCAGCACCGTTGGTTTCCGGGTGTCGCGGCCTTCTTTGTTATATCCGTTTTTGTGCTGCTCATCGCCGTTTAAAAACTCAGGTAAAAGGTCGGGCTGCAGGAACACGTCTGCAAAAGCATTTTTATCCAGCTCGGTAACGGGTAACAGGACAGTAAAACAGCTACCCTCGTTAAATTCGCTTTCAACAAAAACTTCGCCGCCATGCAGTTTCACAAACTCTTTGGTAATAGACAGGCCAATACCGCTACCCTGGTTTAGCATGGACCCGGGTATGTTATTTTGAAAGAAGGGTTCAAATATCTTCTCGCGCTTACCTTCCGGTATCCCTATGCCCGTATCGATAACCCTTATCTCAAGGTATTTTTTTTCTGCTTCGTTTTTATCAATCAAGTTTAGTAAAACGCTCACCTGGCCACCCTGGTGTGTAAATTTGTACGCATTTGAAAGTAAATTGAACAGGATCCGTTCAATTTTATCGTGATCAAAAGCAGTATAAAACGATTCGACCTCTGAGTCGAAAATAAATTTAATGCCTTTTTGATCAGCCACATCGGTAAAGGCATATGACAGGTCTTTGATGAAACCAATGATGTCGCCATTTCGTTCATGCAATTTTAGTTCCTGGTATTCCATCTTCCTGAAATCGAGCAGTTGGTTAACCAGGTTTAATAAGCGTTTGGCGTTCCTGTTAACCAGCAGCAACTGGCGCTGTATCTCGGGCTCGGCAATCTGTTTTACCATCTTGTCAACCGGGGCCATAATAAGGGATAGTGGCGTACGGAACTCGTGGCTCACGTTGGTAAAGAATTTTATCTTCATCAAATCCAGCTCATGCATGCGGTGTGCTTCCTCACGCTCTTTCTCCAACGAAAATTGGGCCTTTAGTTTTTGGATACCGCGCTGCCTGAAGTAGAGCAACGAACCAACAACTATCAATGCATATAGTATATAGGCCCAAGTAGTTTTCCAGAAGGGGGGCAAGATATCAATATGAAGGGTCAGTTCCTTATTGTTCCAGATATCGTTGCCGGTGGCTCTTACTTTAAAAGTATAGCCTCCGGGGTCCAGGTTAGTATAGGTAGCTTTTCGTGTTTTGTTATCAGCGGTTATCCAGCTCTTATCAAAACCCTCCATCATATACTGGTACTTTACCTTATCGGGGTTAAAATAATTAAGCGCCGCAAATTCAAGCGAAAATACGTTATCGCTATACTTTAAAGATAGTGATTTGAGGCTTGTAATCGATTGCGGGAGTATAACACGGCTATTTATTTTATCGCCTACATTAACATCCTGGTTAAATACCTGGAAACCCGTGAGCACCAGGTTAGGCACATTTTTATTGGCATGCAGGTTAGCTGGCTTAAAAATATTAAAGCCATTGCCGCCGCCAAATATGAGGGCGCCCTCGCGGGTTTTGTATGATGAGTTTTCGGTGAATTCCCTGCCCTGCAAACCTTCGGTTTCGTTGTAATTTATAAAATGAAATTTCAGCGAAGCCTGGCTGCGGTCCACTACAATATTCGATAAGCCATTGGGCGTACTTACCCATATATTATTTTTATCATACTCCTGCATGTCAATTACCGTATTATCAGGCAGGCCATCCTGCTTGTTTAAATTGGTAAACCTGCCGGTTTTATAGTCAAATATGCTTAGCCCTTCGCGCGTGCTTATCCATATCAATCCCTCGCTATCCTCCATAGCATTGTTGGTGTTGTTATTGATGAGGCTGTACGGGTTATTTGCATCGTGTATATAATGGATAAAATGATTGGTTTTCTTGAGCAAAACATCAACCCCGTACGATGTTACCACCCACAGGTTTTTACGCCTGTCTTCCAGTATTTTGCTTACGTAATTGGAGTGAATGGAATTTTCGCCTCCTTTTGATATGTAATGCGAAAACTTTTGTGTTTTACGATCGAGCACATTAAATCCTGCAGACAGGGTGCCGACCAGCAAACGATGTTCATCATCCTCGGTTATGGCGCATATCCTGTCTTCCGATATACTTCCCGGGTCGGCATCATTATGTTTATAGTGAGTAAACGTTTTACCATCAAAGCAATCGAGCCCGCCAAAATAAGTACCTATCCATAATTTTTGGTCATGATCGATATATAAACAAACCACCACGTTTTTGGTGAGGCTGGCGGCATTGGCGGGGTCATGGAGATATGTTTTAAACGTGCCTTTTTTAGGGTCGAAATAAATAAGACCTCCTCCGTTGGTACCTATCCAAATATTACCCGGCTTATCTTCGGCAAAACAATTAATATCGCTAAAACTTAAACTCATCGGGTCCGATTCGGGGTCGGCCAGGTGATGTGTGTACAACGGGAATTTGATAATGCTTTCGTGATAATAGCCCACCCCTTTTTTATAGGTTCCGGCCCACATTACACCAGTATTATCTTTATACAATTGTGTAATGCTGTTTTGGCCAATGGTTTTAATATCGTCCTCGCGGTTTAACAGGTACCTGAATTTGAAGTCCTGCTTATTTAATATATTAACGCCGCCATGGTCAGTCGCTATCCAAACCCTATCCTTATCGTCCTGCGCAACGCTTGATACTACATCGGTATTTAAATGGGCATCGTCGGTACCTTTATCAATATGCTTAACAATTTTGTTTTTTATATCGATAAAATAAACGCCGGCGGAGTAAGTAGGCACATAAGCCCAGATATCGTCCTGCCGGTCTATAACTATTTTATACGATGAATTAAGTTCGACTGGCAGCGGCGTAAATATACGTGAGCGGTAATTAACGCGCAGTGTTTTAGGGTCCATGCGCTCCAGTTTCCCATTGCGGTACGTAATCCATAAGTTCCCTTTGGAGTCTTCGGCCAGGTCCGATGCGATGTTAAAGCAAATTGAAGTGGTATCGGCAGTTGAATGCGTGAAATGGATGGCCTTATGCGTGACCGGGTTGTATTTGTATATGCCCCAGTTTGCATGTAAAAACCAAAAGTTGCCGGCGTGATCCTTTTTTATGGCGGTGATAAACCTATCATGCAGGCCAAGTGAATGCAAATAACCTGTTATATTATGGCTGAATTTTTCGGCTGCGGGGTCGTATATATTAAATCCGTTTCGGGTTTCAATCCAAAGCTTGCTTTCCGGGCCTTCGCTGATGCTTACAATATAGTCATCGTCGAGCGATGTGGTATCGCTTACGGCGTGTTTAAATATTTTGAATTTATAACCATCGTACCGGTTTAAGCCCGATAGGGTGCCAAACCACATAAAGCCCTGGTTGTCTTTAAAAATACAGGTTACATTGTTGTGCGACAAACCATTATTAATATTAAGATGCGAAAATTGAAACTGGTTATTCTGCGCCTTTAAAAAGGAGGAGCTGAATAGTATCAAAACGCTTAATATTAAAATTTTACATTTCATGGATGCATTTTTAGCGGCGAGATCGTCTATCTTAACCTAATAAAACTTAGGTTTGCACAGCAGAATCTTTACTAAACGATCAAATTTAGTCGAATAAAAATGGTAATTTCCCTGCATGGATACTATTAGCATTTTTTCAATAATACCCCTGTATTGATAAAAAGCACAACAGCACATTACCCCTATTAAAGTTATTTTTATAAGATTATCCGTTTAAAATTGATTATTAATCAAAAATAAGCGCAAACAAGAGGCGAGGTGTAATACTTTTTTTACATTTTTTGGTTTAATATTAACCCCAGGCAGCACATAAAAGTGCATTAAATTAATCACAATCAATAAAATACGCTGTTTAATTCATAATACTTTTATAGCACTTAATGTAAAAGTTTTTGATGTTTATAAATTACTTTAAAAAGTCCGCACGCAAGGAGGCCAACCAAACGGTTAATCGTGCAGCGTTGGCAAACATCTCTCCTACTTTTTTGTAGTAATGCGGTCAGGCAAGCGCTAATACTATTACAAGGATAAATGGATACAAACATACCAGTTCCGGTAAAAAAACGACCCAACGGGCTCATAAAAGGCCTGGGCACTTTTTTTAAGGATATTTATAAGATTCATCTTTTTATACTTCGCTTTTTTAAGGAGGCCTTTTTACCGCCTTTTGAATTTAAAGAAGTTGTAAGGCAATGTTACGAGGTTGGTGTACGCTCGTTCACGCTTATCAGCGTAACCGGTTTTATTGTAGGGTTTATATTCACCAAGCAGTCGCGGCCGTCGTTATCTACTTTTGGAGCAAATTCGTGGCTGCCGTCGCTGGTGTCAATCGCCATTATGCGGGCATTGGCCCCATTGGTAACCGCGCTGATAGCCTCGGGAAAAGTTGGTTCAAGCATTGGTGCCGAATTAGGCTCCATGCGGGTAACCGAGCAGATTGATGCCATGGAAGTTTCGGGCACCAACCCATTCAAATACCTGGTGTGTACACGGGTGCTAGCTACTACCTTAACCATACCCATTTTAGCCACCTACACTGCATTTATAGGTTTATTGGGTGGCTATTTAAATATAAGCCTTAATGAAGGTATAAGTTATACTGCTTTTGTGCAACAGTTTTTTTCGCCGCTGGTGTTTCTTGACTTTACCGCATCGCTCATCAAATCGATAGTATTTGGTTTTACCATCGGTATTGTTGGCTGCTACCAGGGTTATTACTCCGACAAAGGGACCGAGGGCGTTGGCAAAGCGGCTAACGGCGCGGTGGTTACGGCTATGTTCCTGGTGTTTATTGAAGAAGTTATTATTGTACAAATAACCGGTAACTTTCGCTGATCATGGAGAAAACGAAAGTAAATATCGACTATAATAATAAGGTGATCAGCCTTAGGGGCCTCGAAAAATCTTTTGAGGACTATACTGTGCTTCGTGGCATCGACCTTGACCTTTACCAGGGCGAAAACCTGGTGGTGCTGGGGCGATCGGGTTCGGGGAAATCGGTGTTGATTAAGTTGATATCGGGCCTGCTGAGACCAGATAAAGGTACCGTTGAGGTTTTGGGCAACGATGTACTGGCGCTTAATGACCGGCAACTGCGTGAACTGCGCATCAGGATAGGTTTTTCTTTTCAGAACAGCGCGTTGTATGACAGTATGACCGTGCGCAAAAACCTGGAGTTCCCGCTGGTGAGGAACCGCAAGGGCATTACCCGCAAAGAGATAAATACAGCAGTGGATACCGTACTCGAGGCAGTTGGCCTGAGCCAGACAATCAACCAGATGCCCGCCGAACTTTCAGGAGGGCAACGCAAGAGAATAGGCATTGCCCGCACATTGATCCTCAACCCTGAAATTATGCTGTATGACGAACCAACAGCCGGCCTGGACCCAATTACGTGTATTGAAATAAACGACCTGATAAACGAGGTACAGCAAAATTATAAAACATCATCCATCATTATTACCCACGACCTTACCTGTGCTAAAATGACGGGCGACCGCATCTCGATGCTGATTGAAGGCCAGTTTCAGCGTACGGGAACTTTTGAGGAAGTATTTGACACGGATGATGCACGTATAAAACCTTTTTTTGATTATAACTTTATAGCATAGATATATACCATTTAATATGGACACAACAGACACAGGCCAGGTGGCCGTAAAGGAAAACAGGAAGGCTATAATGGTTGGCGTATTTTTAGCGCTCGGCCTCGCCATATTTATACTGGGTGTTTTTACCCTTGGCGGACAGCAAAAAAGTTTTGAAAAAAACATCATCGTCAGTGCTGTTTTTGATGATGTAGCGGGGCTAAAGAAAGGGAATGACGTCTGGTTTTCGGGCGTTAAGGTGGGTACTATCAGCGAAATTAAATTCATCGGCATTGCGCAGGTGAATGTAAAAATGAGGATCGACCAAAAAATACAGCAGTTTGTACATACCAACTCCACCGTTCATATTGGTTCGGATGGTTTTATCGGGAATAAACTAATTGTGATTGAAGGCGGTACCGGCGATTTTCCCCAGGTACAAAATAATGGCGTATTACAGGCTCAAAAGCTACTTTCGACCGATGATATGTTAAAAACCCTACAGAAAAACAACAATAACCTGCTGGCCATCACCGCCGATTTTAAAACAATAGGTCAGGACATATTGAAGGGCAAGGGCACCGTGGGCACCTTGCTGGAAGACAGCACTATGAGTACCCAGTTACGCGCATCAATGCGGAATTTACAGGCTACCACCACCAGTGCAGCCCGGTTGGCAGGCCAGTTGGATGAATTTGGCAATCGGCTGAACACAAAAGGGGGCCTGGCTGATAAATTACTTACGGATACTGCAACCTTTAACCGTATTAAAGCTGCCGCCGCGCAATTGCAACAGGCTGCCGCCAATGCATCAACATTTACCAATAACCTTAACAAAGCGACTAATAAACTCAATACTACCGATAATGCAATAGGCGTATTGCTAAACGACCCGAAAGCAGCTGCAAAGGTGCAAACTACGCTGGATAACCTGCAGGTAAGTTCCGCTAAATTGAATGAAACGCTGGATGCAGCACAGCATAATTTTTTATTAAGAGGTTTCTTCAAGAAAAAGGCGAAAGCAAAGGCGGATAGTTTGCGGAAGCAGTGATTAGTTGGTTAGAGATTAGTTAATTGGAGATTAGAGATTAGGAGTTTTTGAAAAATAAAAAGACTTCCGAAGTTTTTAAAAACTTCGGAAGTCTGTCCATAATGATAAAAAGGGTGTCACCCTGAGGCACTCGAAGGGTGAGCGTAGAGGCCATCGCCCGCATGCTTCGAGAGCCTCAGCATGACACCTATAGAGACTTCCGAAGCTTTAAAAACTTCGGAAGTCTGAGGAAAAACCCGGGAGAAGCGAATTGTTATTCTTTACTTTCCGGTTTGGCTGATGGTTTCACTTCGCCGGCTTCGTTAGCTTTTTGCAGCTTTTTCAGCATCTCGTTGCCTATAAGGGCATCTATCATGCCACTGCCGCCACCGTCTTTACCATTCACCAGGATATCAGGCACTAATTTGATACCATGGCTTGCAAGAGCCTCCGCAACACGTACAATGGCATATTGTTCGTTACCCATGGCTGCGGTCTTTTGTTTGGTAACTTCGGCTTCCGATAAACCAATCGCCTTAATTTTAGCGGCTTCGGCCATACCGTTTACCTCGGTTGCGTTCGCATCGGCTTTGGCGTTCACTGTTTTGGCTTCGGCATCGGCCTTAGCTATGGTGATACGCACTTCGGCATCGGCCTTGGCGTTAATGGTTTTGGCTTCGGCCTCACCTTTTGAGGCAGCAACTTTCGAAGCAGCCATCTGGGTGTTAATTTCCACCTGGCGGGTCGATTTTACTACCTCTGGTTGCATATCGGCTCCGGCTTTGGCACTTTCAAATTCCTTACGTTCAACCTGGGCGTTACGCTGTATCTCGTATGTAACCTTTTCCTGTTCCGCAATTTTACGGTCAGTAAGGGTTTTCATCAGCGCGGGTGGCGGGGTAATGTCGCCTATCAGCGTATCTACACCTACAACATTATAATCGTCGAGCACTTTGCTGATGTGTTCCTTGGCGTCGTTTTGCCTTTGGATACGGTTAGCCAAAAACTCTATAACGTCGCTTTTTTGTGCCGAGTTACGGAAATAGTTGGCAATGGTTGGCTCCAGGACCTGCGATACCAGGTTTTTCATATTACCAAACCTTGCAATAACCTTTGGCGCCTCGTTGCGCGGAATGTGTATGATCTGCGACACGTCGAGGTTGAAAGTAAACCCGTCGGATGAACGTACCGTAATGGTACACAGGTTTTTGTCCAGCTCGTGCGCTTCGGTACGGCTATCGGCCCAGTTAAGCACAATGTTGGTTGTCGGCACTATTTCAACCGCATGGGTGTAAATGTTTACCGGGTGTTTACCGGGATCAAGCGGTTGTTCCCACACGCCTTTTTCGTTCTTTTTAACGATGTTACCGTGTTTAAAGGTATCGCCACTGGTATCAGTGCCTTCGGGGCCCACAAAGGAGTTTACAACACCCACATAACCAATCGGGATGTAAATCATATCCACCTGCTCCACAATTACAAACCAGGGGTTAAGGTAATAAGTACCTGCCAATATCACATCCTCCTGCAAACCTTTCATACCGCCGGCATTGATGAAGGCCATAGGGTCCTGGAAGTTTTTATGTCCGGGTACCGATATGCCGGCAATCTCGCCTTTTTCCAGGGGTTCGCCATCGAGGGTGGTAATAATACCTACCTTATTCTCTTTGATCTGGGTGATAGGCACCATCACAATTTCGAACAAAAAATTGTTGATACGATAGCTACCCGGCGTTAAGAAGGCTGCCTGCGGACCCTTTTGGCCGTTGTTATCCAAAAACGCCACAGCATCCTGGAACTTGTCGCAATCAACTGGTTTGCCCAATACACGGCCGGTATCCATCACGGCGCCGTCTTTTGCCTTTACCAGGCCCAGGTTGCCCTGTTCAATAATGGTAAAGGGTGCATAATCAATTTTAAATTGCCATGGCCACATGCCCCAATACAAACCTGGTGCAAGTGCGCGTGCCTGCATACCAGCCTCGCCGTTGATGGCTATGATACGACCGTCCGGCAATCGTTTGCTGCCCGAAAGGGTGTACTTTTTAACCACCAAACCAATGCGGTCATCGGGAACGATAACCATACCAAAAAACACCCGAAGTACAAATTTGTACATCAGTAAAATAACTACAACAGGTACAACCCACCATAGTTCATAAACTAAGTTGTTCATTTTTTTAAATTGAAATTTGTTTTAGATTTTTTTATTAACGGAACCCTTGAGATGCGGGCCCTCACGATACTTTACAGCATTTATGACTTTTAACCTGGCTGTTAAGTATATATTAGATAGCGCCACTTTTATAATGTTACAGGAATTGCGAAAAGATTTTTTTTAAATGTTCGCTGGGTTGCCTCACCTCCTAAAAGGACGGGAAGGTGAGTTAACACGCCGATATGTGTTCGATTTTTAGGCCCCCGCATAAACCAGCAACCCCAATCCAACCACATAAAACAACAACATAAAATTAAGTATCACCCCGGTATTTTTGGGTGCTGTCCGAAATTCTTTCCAGATGAAAATACCCCACAACGCGGCAATTACCGTTGCACCCTGGCCCAGTCCATAGGATATGGCCGGCCCCGCCTTGCCTGATGCTATAATACTGAACGACATTCCCAAACACCAGATAGCCCCGCCCAATATACCGGTGATGTGATTTTTAAAACCGCCTTTAAAATACGAGCTGAATGCAACCGGACCGCCAGTGAACGGCTTCTTCATCAAAATGGTGTTAAACACCACGTTGCTCAATAAAACCCCAACGCTAAAAATGACCACGGCCGTATACGGACTCACTTTACCCGCTTCCGGTACGTTAAAATCGGTAAACATGCTGCCTGCCACAAATTTGTAAAAGAAACCCATTAACACGCCAGCAAGAACCGCAAGCAAAAGGCCTTTCGAGGAGGTCTTTTTATCTGCCGATTGCATCCGCCGGTAGGCGTAAGCATTCAACAGGATGGCAATCACAATCAATCCCACACCACCAAACAGCAACAACTGGTTACCCCTTGGGTTAACCGCATAATTTTCAACCACGCCTATAACCAATGCCAAACCAATACCAACCGGGAAAGCAACGGCCATGCCCGCGATAGCGATGGCGGCTACCAAAAGTATATTGGCCGCGTTAAATACGATGCCGCCAATAATGGCCGAGCCTATATTTTTACCGTCCGCCTGACCAATATCAGCTAAAAACGACCGTCCTCCCGCGCCGCTGCTGCCCAGCGTTAATGCCAATACCAGCGAAAAAAGCAGGATGCCAATAACATAGTCCCAGTAAAATAGTTCGAAGCGCCAGGTGCTTGCGGCTAATTTTTGCGTGTTGGCCCAGGAGCCCCAGCACAGCATTGTGATTATACAGAAGATAACCGCTGTAGAGTACGTTGCAATAATGAACATGACGATAAAGGGTTTAATTGGAGCTGTAAGTTATGAAAAAATGATTGCACAACCCAGTGTCTAATATTAAATATAGTTTTAAAACAAGCTGCTTTCACTCGCAGAAAAAAGGGTTTACACAAAGTTTCCACTTTTTCAATTATTTAGACACTATTTGATTGATAATCAATTGGTTGGCAAATTAAAGTGTAAACCCTGATGTGTTATATCAAATCATTAACAATCAGACACTTGCAAAAATGTTTGTCAGAAAAGCAGCAAGGCAAAGATGTCACCTCAAAAAAAATATTTCAAATTATTTGGATATCTGAAATTTTATACCCTACATTTGTAGTGTACTATTATACTAATACACTATGATAGAGATTAGAAATTTAAATTTCAGGTACCGCAACAAACCATTGCTTTTTAAAGGCCTTGATTTGCGCCTTCAAAAAGGCCATATCTATGGCTTATTAGGCAAAAACGGCGCCGGCAAATCATCCCTCCTAAAAAACATGACCGGGCTGGCATTTCCCGAAAAAGGCGACTGTCTTTTTAATGGCACCAGCGTTGTCGGCCGTCCGGTATCGGTGTTGGAAGATATTTACTTTATCCCCGAAGAAATATTTGTGCCTTCGCTTACACCCGGTCAGTTTGTGTCAAATACTGCCGGATTTTATCCAAAATTCAGCAAAAGCGATTTCTATCATTATTTAAAAATGCTGGATGTTGACCTGGATGCCCCTATGGATAAACTATCATACGGGCAGCAAAAAAAGGCCATGATAGCCTTTGGCCTGGCTACCAATACCAGCCTGCTCATTATGGACGAACCTACCAACGGGCTGGACATCCCTTCAAAAGTGCAGTTTCGTAAACTGATTGCTTCGGTGTTAACCGAAGATCGCTGCATTGTTATCTCCACCCACCAGGTTCGCGATTTGGACAGCCTGATTGATACTGTGCTGGTACTGCATGACCGCGAAATTGTAGTGAACAGTTCTGTTGATTACATTACCGAAAAAGTGACTTTCGGTGTGTTTAATAGCACCGAGGGTTTAGCAGTTATTTACGAGGAGGACGGCATGAAAGGCAAAAATGCTATCGTTAAAAACACTATCGGCAAATACAGCAAAATAGACCTGGAATTATTTTTCAATGCAGTTACCGGCGAAGCAAAAAACCTGGTTGACATTCTTAAAGCAAATTAAAAATGGACAGCATATTTAATACAAAACGATTTGGTATGTTATTTATAAAACATACAACGGAGCACTATAAAGCCTACCTCATGTCATGGGCGGTATTAGTCGGGGTGATGGCATTGGGCGGCGGCTTTTTAGTTTACATGATTGAGGCGCCTATAGAAACAGGCATGCAAACCGCAATGTTCGGCTCTATATTCTTTTTGGCCGGTACCATGTTTACAAGTACCATATTTGCCGACTATGGCGACAATAAAAAGGCCGCCAATTTGCTGATGCTGCCGGCAACAACCTTTGAGAAATTTTTGGTTGGCTGGCTGTTTTCGTATCTGATTTTTGCCCTGGTGTTTACCGGTACTTTTTATGCCATTTTGGTGATACTACTCAGCGTGCAACATATCCCCAATTTCCATCACGAGGTAATTAACGTTTTCGAAGGGCAACTGGTCATGGTATTTGTGCTGTTCTCGTTACTGCATTCAATATCCATTTTTGGTTCCATCTTTTTCAAAAAACTTCATTTTATAAAAACGGCATTTTGCTTTTTTATATCGATAGGCGCGGCAACGCTGGCTAATACAGCCTTCCTGCAAATGCTTCTTGGCAGGCGGCTTCGGTCGGCGGTGCCTTTTGCCAACGTTGATTTCGAAGTCGATGGCAGGTATAACAGGATAATCGCCGGCCACGCAACCGATATGCAGGTAATGTGCCTGATACTGTTAATTGCCGTGGTATTTTGGGTGACTACTTATTACAAGTTAAAAGAGAAACAGGTTTAATTAATGGACGCATTTGATTATGGAATTTAAAGACAACGAAGCCATATACCTGCAAATAGCGGCCTATGTGTGCGATAATATATTGATGGATAAATGGCCTGCCGAGCAAAAAATACCCTCGGTACGCGACCTTGCCGTAGAACTTGAAGTAAACCCCAATACAGTTATGCGATCATACGAATTTTTACAAAACCAGGAAGTAATTTACAATAAAAGGGGCCTGGGCCTGTTTGTATCGCCCAACGGCTATGCGCAGGTAAAAAAATTGCGAAAGGAAAGTTTCCTGCAGCAAAACCTGCCCGAACTATTCAAAAATATCTACCTGCTGGATATTTCCATGGGCGAGATACAGGAAAGGTATGACGATTTTAAGGCAACAAATTACGGAACAACTTCAGCCAAGAAAAACAATGAAAACAAGTAATAAACTTTTATTTACTGCAATTATCGTGGTAGTGGTATCCCTGTTTTTTTACGACCTGGGGATGCGGTCGTCGTTCCTAAAGGGTGATTACAAAAATCCTTACAAGGATTATATCAGCTTAAATTTTAAGGACTTTAAAACGATTGATCTGCGCTCCGAAACGGCGGCAAACATCATCGTTACACAGGGCCCTTTTAGTGTAAAAATTGGCCCAGACGGCGATAGCTTCGTTAAAGTAAGTCAGACTGCCGACACACTACGCATCGCCGCGGCCTTTGCACATCACTATTTCGGCAGCAGTAGTCAGTATGTATTGGTGATATCGTGCCCAAACTTGTCGCAGTTGATCACCGATTCGCGTTATACAGCCGGCGACCACCTGGTGATAGATTCACTTGCAGGCGAAGATTTTACCTGGCGTACAACCATCGTAAGCGGCTTTAAACAGGACTCCCTTTCCATACTTGCACAGCACGGCTGCACGCTGTTACTAAAGGATAACCATATCAAATCGTTAAATGCAACAATTGGCGTTGGCGAGGGCTGCCGGTCAAATCTTACCATTTTGGGCGACAACCACTTTGCTGCAGCCAACTTAAACATACTTAATAAAAGTCAGCTTAGGCTATATAAGGCCAGTATAACTAAGTTGAACTACAAGTTAGCCGACAGCGCCAGGCTAGTATTATACGGAGGCGCCGATAGTGTTTTAAAAAAATAAATTAAACCGAAAGCAAAATGAAATTAGTAATAAACAACCTCTCCAAAACATACTCAAATGGCGTGGCAGCGCTAAAAGATGTGTCGCTCACGTTAAATAATGGCATGTTTGGGCTGCTGGGGCCAAATGGCGCCGGTAAGTCATCTTTAATACGCACCATAGCTACGTTACAGGAAGCAGATAAAGGCAGCATTTTTTTAGATGACCTGGACGTATTAAAAAACAAAACCGAAGTGCGCCAATTACTGGGCTATCTGCCACAGGAATTTGGCGTGTACCCCAAAATTTCGGCAGAACGAATGCTGGATCATATTGCCCAGTTAAAAGGCGTGGGGAATAAAGGTGAGCGCAAGGACCTGGTGGAAAGCCTGCTGGAAAACGTAAATCTTTCAAAAGACCGGAAGAAACACCTGGGTACTTTTTCAGGTGGGATGAAACAACGCTTTGGCATTGCTCAGGCCCTGATTGGCAACCCAAAACTAATTATTGTGGATGAGCCCACCGCCGGCCTTGATCCTGCCGAAAGAAACCGTTTTTATAACCTGCTGAGCCAGCTGGGCGAAAATACCATCGTGATCCTGTCAACCCATATTGTGGAAGACGTGAGCACACTTTGCTCCAACTTTGCCATTATTTGCCAGGGTGAGGTATTGTATGCAGGCGATCCGGAAAATGCGGTAAAAGAGATGGAAGGCAAAATTTACAGCAAGGCCATCAGCAAAGCCGAAATTGATTTTTACAAGGATGATTACAATGTTATATCAACCCAACTAAAAACAGGTCAGTTGCACATCAGGGTATTGCAGGAAACCGATCCCGGCAAGGGTTTTGCGCCAAGCATCCCCAACCTGGAGGACGTTTATTTTAGCAATATTGCTACCAGGGTTGATGTAAACACCATTTGAAATAATTAAAAACTCCGTGCCCTTCGTGAAATTCTTCGTGGCCTTTGTGGTAAAAATTAACCACAAAGATCGCAAAGCAGGCACAAAGAACACAAAGTCTTACTGTTAGTGAACCATATTAAATCATAACACCATGTTCCTGAAAATATTCCTGTTCGAGATCCAAAATAGGGTCCGCAGGCCAGCGGTTTACCTGTATTTTGCCGCGGCTTTTATCTTTACAGCGCTGTGTTTTGCCACCGGATCAGTCCCGGCGGGCGAAAAAGAGCATTATAATGCACCTTATATTATCGCTTTTTATTGTGCAGCTATGTCCATGATGATGATGCTTGTAACATCGTTTATAATGGGTACGCCTTTGTATCGCGATATTGAAAACAATACCAAGGATTACTACCTCACTTATCCCATATCCAAAGCGGGCTACTTTTGGGGCAGGTTTTTAGGCTCCTTTGTATTCATGATATTTATCAGCAGTGCCATCCTGTTTGGTATCAGGTTCGGCAGCTTCCTGGGCCCCGCAATGGGCTGGCGCGATGCCTCGCACTATGGGCCAAACAACATTAGCTATTACCTGTATCCCTATTTTACAGTGGCACTGCCCAATATCATATTCACCAGCTGTTTGTTTTTTGGCCTGGTGGCATTTCTGCGCAACGTAAAGGTGATTTACAGCGGAGGCATCATTTTATTCCTCGGTTATTTCATGTCCATTTTCTTTATGGACCATACCAACAACTTCACCGTTATCATGTTGTCCGATGCATTTGGCATCAATGGCATTCGTTTTACCTCCAACAACTCCACATCAATACAGCAAAACACCACCCTGCTGCAGGTTAGCGGTTTGTTTTTGTTAAACAGGATCATCTGGTCGTCCGCGGGCATCGTAATCCTGCTGTACACCTATATACGGTTCAATTTCGAAAGGTTTTTCTCGGGCAAGCGTGATAAAGCCGCCATTGATGATGTAGCTACCAAACACCGCAAGACTGCCTTATTAAAAGTAAAAACAAGTTTTGCCGGCTCGTATAATCGCAGTACGTTGTACAACCTGGCCAAAATAGAACTGGATAACATTGTGCGCGATAACTATTTCTGGATCATTGTATCCTGCGGACTGTTTTTTTTGGCATTTGTATTTTGGATGGGTTATAATTACAATGGTGTGCCTGCATTCCCTGCCACTACTATGTTTTTGGATATTTTTAACGGCACCTTTTTATTCTTCGTTTTCTTTATTATCGTGTTTTATACCGGCGAAACGCTCCATCGCGACAAGGTTACCCGCTACGCATTCATCAACGACTCGCTGCCGCCGCCCAATTGGGTGTTAAATGGCTCCAAACTGCTGGCGCTGATGGTATTGGCTTGTGGCCTGGCGTTTATCCCTATGATTATTGGCGTACCGGTCCAGTTAATTAAGGGGTTTCATCAGTTAAATTTTTCTATTTACTTCATGTACATACTCACCATTATACTGCCCCGCATGCTGGAAATGGTGGTGTTTTCCTATTTGGTGCACGTAATCGTAAACAACAAATTTGTAGCACATGGCATTGCTGTGTTTATCTGGATACCGATATTCTTTTTAAAAGATACGGGCATATTTAACTATAACCTGTTGCTTTACTCATACACGCCGGGTTTCAGCGTTAGCGATATGGACGGCCTCGGGCATATGGCTAAATCGGTGTACTGGTTTAACCTGTACTGGCTGCTCGATGGTGGCTTGCTAATCATTATTTCGGCTTTGTTTTACTATCGTGGCGTAACATCGTCGTTTAAAGAACGGCTCCAGCTGGTAAAAGAGCGTTTCGACGGCAAAACAAAGCTGTTTACAGCTGTGGTATTGGTGGCCTTTCTGGCTGTGGGATCATACATATATTACAACGTGAGTTACCTCAACGTATATTTAACCAGTTGGGAGGGCCAGCATCGCGCCGTCGTTTACGAAAAGAAGCTGAAACACTTTCAAACAATGCCCCTGCCAAAACTTACCCGTATTAAAATGTTTGCGGAGCTTTACCCGGATCAGACAGCCGAATATGTACACGCGTTTTTAACCATCGCCAACAAAACCAACAAACCCATTGCCCAAATGCTGCTGGATGGTGATGATCTGACCAATTACGCGTTAAAACAAGACGGAAAAGCGATTCCTTTTACCTATCCCTTGCTTTACGATCGTGGTTTTTTTGATTTTTTCAGGCCCGCGAAAGATACAGCGGAATTCAGGTTGTATCAGTTTGAAAAACCCCTTGCGCCGGGCGATACAACGGTGATTGAAATTAACTCGGAGATTAAGTACAACGGCTTTCCAAATGATTTGTATGCAGCCAAACTTTTGCGTAACGGAACCTTTTTTAATGGCGGTTTGCCCGGTTTGGGCTATGATGACGACGATGAGATAAGCAGCCCCTATGTCCGCAAACAAAATCATCTGCCGCCTAAAGTAGAAGAAGAGATTGCCCAAAACGATCCCGAAGGCATAAGCACCCTAAAATCCGGTGCAGCTTCTGATCTGTTAAGCGTCGAACTGACCGTAAGTACTTCAGGAGGGCAAACGGTTGTTGCACCGGGTACACTGGAGCGGCAATGGCAGCAGCGCGGGCGTAATTATTACCATTATGTTTTAAATAAACCAGGGATGTATGCGCCATTGGGCATGGTATCGGCACGGTATGCAAGCCTGAAAGATACTGTGATATTAAATAATGGCCATAAGGTAAACATCAACATTTACTATCACCCCGAGCACAATGCCAACCTTGGTCGTTTTATGGCAGCTTATAAGGATGGGCTGCAGTATTTTTCGACCGCCTATGGCGATTATCCTTTTAATGATATCCGCCTGGCCGAATCATCGGTTTATGGCCCGCAGACCACCTCCTTTACTACAGTTGATACTTATAGCGAGCGCTTTGCCTGGAACGCCAATTTTGACAACCCCAATCAACGCGATTACTGCTATTTAACCACAACACAGCAACTGGCGCAGCAGTGGTGGCGTTTCCAGGTGGCGCCAAATAGTACCATAGGTTCATTGGTGATCCCGGAAGGATTGGCCCGTTACAGCACGTTGGCAATGGCCGAACGGAAGTACGGAAAGGACAATATGAAATGGATGTTGCAAGACCAGCTTTGGGCCTACCTGTGGATACGTACCCGCATGGACGACAAGGAACAGCCGCTGATAAAAGCCAACAAATGGTTCCAATGGGAAGGGAAAGCAGCTGTGGTATTGTATGGCTTGCGCGATTTAATAGGCGAGGATAGTTTGAATGCCGCCCTGCGCGATTTTAAAACCGCCTACGCATTTAAAAACAAACCTCCCTTTGCCGGCACAAGCGACCTGTACCGTTACTTGCAAAAACATACACCCGATTCGTTACAGTATTATTTGGTTGACAATTTTGAAAAGATCACCCTTTACGATAACCGGGTTATGGAGGTTAAATCCGTAGCCACCGGCAAAAACAACGAATATAAAGTGACCATGAAGGTTAATGTGTCCAAGGTTTATTTCGATGGCAAAGGCAAGGAAATAGTCGCCAAACAAATGAACGATTATATCGACATCGGTGTATTTGGCGCAACCATCAACAATAAAGAAGGCCGCACACAAACCAGCCCGCTATATCTTAAAAAATATAAGCTCACCGTCGGCGAGCACACTTTTACCATAACAGTAAAAGGCAAGCCACAAACCGTTGGGATTGACCCATACAACAAACTGGTGGACCGGTTGCCGAATGATAATATGAAGGATATTGAGAAATAAATAAAAATCTGCATTGTTACGGGGCAAAGTCGCCGCTCTGTAACAATGCAGGTTAAATGATATCTAAATAATTGTAAACTCAGGAAATAAATTTTATTTTTGAGCAAACCCCACTATCATGAAATTGAAAACCATCCAAAAATTTATAATCGTTTTCATTGTAATCACGCTTATTCAATTTGCTGTACGGCAGTTTGCCCCAACTCAATATGTATTTTTAAAGCCGGTTTTTGAGGGGATGTTTATTGGTTTGATAGTTGGCTGTATCTTTTACTACTTGCGCATTTACGTAACGGCCTGGTTAAACAACCGCAAAGAGGCCGCAGCCGACCGAAACGGTACAAAATAACGAACGCCGGTTATTCTTTCTTTCTTGCTTTCCTCATTCGCTCTTCGGCTTGCTTAATTTCGTCCTTTTCGCTTAACGGATAGTCAGTTTTAAGCCCGTGATGCCCGCCTATGTCGCTATTTTTGGCATGAGTTTGAATACCTTCTTTTTTATCTTCTGCCTTTTTCATTTCTAAATGATTTTCGAGCTAAAAAGATAGCTGTAAGTTAACAACGACTTAACATGAATAAATGTTTAAAAAAAATTGGAACAGGGGTTGTTCATCAGTAGTCTCATCTCCAACTGTGTCCGCTTTACCGTGAGGAATCAACCATGTGTGGGTGGGTAAAGCTTAGTTGCCACAAGCGGGGCGTTTGATGCATTATCAATAGAAAACGGACGCAGCTAAAAAGGAAAAAAAGAAAAATAGGCAAAAGCTTTTTTATTAATATATTTAAAAATCAGGAGCGTTCACCCACCGGTTAAACCGGGACACCCCGTCCTGTTACACACAACGCAGGCGAGACACCTTTTAAAGATTAATTGATACTATGAAACCAAACATACTCGTTATAGGCAGTTCAAATACCGACATGGTTGTAAAAGCTGCCCATTTACCAGCTCCCGGCGAAACCATTTTAGGCGGCACATTTTTTATGAATGCCGGCGGTAAAGGTGCCAACCAGGCGGTAGCGGCGGCACGCTTGGGTGCAGATGTTATTTTTATTGCCAAAATTGGCGACGATATTTTTGGTAAGCAGGCCCTTGAATTGTTTGCACAGGAAGGAATAGACACAAGTTATATCATTATAGACGCGGTGAATCCCTCGGGTGTGGCATTGATTACAGTTGATGACAAAGCGGAAAACTGTATTGTTGTGGCATCCGGGGCCAATGCAGCTTTGCTACCGGATGATCTTACTGCAGCTGAACAAAAATTAAAAACTGCTGCACTGATATTGATGCAGCTTGAAATACCTTTGGAAACGGTTGAATATGTAGCCAACAAGGGCGTCAAAAACAACATTAAGGTGATTTTAAACCCGGCCCCTGCCTGCGGGTTGTCTGATGAATTACTGAGCAAGATCACGATAATTACGCCTAACGAGACAGAGGCCGAAATACTGACGGGCATTAAAATAACCGGGATTGATAGTGCCGAACTGGCAGCCAAAGCACTCGCCGACAAAGGTATTGAAACGGTGATCATTACCCTGGGGGCCAGGGGCGCACTGGTATACACAGGCAACGAGTATTTTTTAGCGGATGCCCCGGTTATGGAGGCAGTTGATACTACGGCCGCGGGGGACGTTTTTAACGGCGCGCTGGCTGTGGCGATAGCTGAAGGCCGCACCATACAGGATGCCTGTAAATTCGCCTGTTCAGCGGCGGCCTTATCAGTTACGAGGCTGGGGGCGCAGGCATCGGCGCCGTACAGGAGTGAGATTGAATAGAGAACCAAGAGTCAAGAATCAAGTCGAATGCTGATGTTGATTATTTATGGTTCTGAACTGTTTTTTGACTCGTGATGATAACTATAAAAGGAAATTAATATGAAAAAGCTGTCGTTACTATGCTTTCTTTTTTGCCTTATCGCCTTAAAGGCAATCAGTATTGATAAGGTCAAGATATACGGACCAATTATCCCCAATAAAATAGCCGATAAATATACCCCGGCCTATTACCAGGATATTGGCGGATTGCTCGGCTACCGGCTTGATGTAAACCTGGAGAAAAGATTGCTAAAAATTGATTCGGGGATCCTGTTATCGGGATTTAAAAAGCGGCCAGGGGCACAAACCTGGATCGGGGAGCATGTGGGGAAATTCCTTTTTTCGGCGTCAAAAACTTATGCTTACAGCCACGACCCGAGGATAAGACACCTGATGGACGATATGGTGCGCAAGTATATTGCCTGCCAGATGCCTGACGGTTATTTGGGCACCTATCTGTATAAAGACCGCTGGACCGAATGGGATGTGTGGGCACATAAATATGCCATTATTGGTTTGCTGAATTATTATTCGATAACGGGGTATAAACCGGCTTTAACCACTGCCGAAAAAGCCGCCGACCTGATTTGCCGCACCTTTGGCGATGAAAAGAGAAAACGGGATTTGATGCTGGCTGGTGAACATAATGGCCTTGCCCCGGGCAGTATCCTTGAACCCATGATTGATTTATACCGTTATACCGGCAATGCCAAATACCTGGCTTTTTGCAGGTACATTTTCAGGGCCTATGAGGATAAAAACGGTCCGCATATCATTAGTCAGTTGGAAAAATATGGCGATGTAACCAAAGTTGGCGACGCTAAGGCTTATGAAATGATGTCGTGCTTTTTGGGGATTTTGAAATACTATAAACTTACAGGCGAGGAAAAATATCTGAAGCTTTTGCAAACGGCCTGGACGGATATCAACCGGCACCGGATGTACATTACCGGTACCGAGAGCGATCATGAAATATTTATGCCAACCGGCGATTTAAAAGCCGGTAATGATAACGATATGGGCGAAGGCTGCGTTACCGTAACGTGGATACAGTTTAACCTGCAACTACTGCAAATTACCGGGGAAGTTAAATATGCCGAAGAGCTGGAACGATCTGTTTACAACCACCTGCTGGCGGCCGAAAACCCGCAAACGGGCTGCGTAAGCTATTATACCGCCTTGCAGGGTGCAAAGCCTTACCGCTGCGACCAGGGTTACTCCTGCTGCCTTTCGAGCGTGCCGAGAGGCATCTCGCTGATCCCCGAGATGATGGGCGGCAAAATAAACGGCGTGTTTACCGTTCTACTATACGAAAACGGCGAAGCAACCGAAAATATCGTTGCAAGTGACCACTCCCCTATCAACTTAAAAATAAAATCAAACACCAAATTTCCCATGCTTGGTAAGGTTGATTTTGTGGTGACGCCATCGGCCGCCAAAACTTTTAAAATTGATTTCCGGGTGCCACAATGGGCCGAAAGCTTTGTGGCTAAAGTTGGCAATAGTACTTACCCCGGCAAGGGCAGCGTATTAAGTATTGAAAGAAAATGGAACGCGGGCGATAAGGTTTCCATAACCTTTGAGATGCCTTTGAAGGTTATTCCGGGCGGCATTTCCTATCCAAATGCCATAGCCATAAAACGCGGACCGCAGGTTTTGGCGATAGACCAGGGGCTTAACAAGCAAATAGCATCTTTAAATAATGTTGTATTTACAACTAATAGCCCCGCCACCGATGCCAGCGCCGGTTTACCCGCCGACTGGGACTGGAAGGAAGCGTTTTACCTGGATATGAAGGTTAATAATATCCCCGAGAAAGTGGTTATGGTCCCCTTTTCGGAAGCCGGACAAAAAACAGCGAATATTGAGGTTTGGATAAATAAATGACACAGTACGTGTAGATAGTCTTCGGTGCGTGAGTGTTAACCCATGTTAACCCAATTATTTTTTAACTATTTGATTTACAGTTATTTATTTTGGTTAACATTGAAAAGTGTTAACCGATGTTAACCCTTTATGAAGGGTAAGCAAGCGCTATTTCGGCCGTTGGCCAGGCAAGCCCGATGGAGGGTAAAATGGTGGCTGAGCCAATAAAACAAAAGAGGCTACGATTTGGCCGGCGAGGGCATTGACTAACATACCGGCTAACACACACCCCCGCCACCAGCCTCAACTCAACAAAAATGTCATTTCGACCGTAGGGAGAAAACTTCTGCGTTATGCGTTTCCGCTATGCGACACAGATCTGCAGCGCGGTTGTGTGCCGATGCAGAAGTTCTCTCACTGTCGTTCGAGATGACATGGGGGCGGGGCGTTGTTATAAAAAACATGTATGCAATCAAAGTCAGAATTGCATTGTATTCAATAAATTTTCAACCACCAAAGCCAACACTTATTGCTTTATCCCATACACCACCACTTTATTGGAAAAAGTTGGCAGATACACATGCCCATCGGCAATAGTTGGCGTTGCAAACTTGGCATAACTACCGGGGTTATCTGCGCTGTTTTTACCACTGTTCCAAAGTTCTTTAGAAACATCGTTGGCATCAAAAGCTCGCAATATGCCTGGGTTGGTTCCATGTTCGGCATCGCCCGAACTGGCGTAGGCTGCCCACAGGATGCCTGTTGCGTCCTTAGTGCCATTTGATGAAACCGACAGCATTGCCCCATTTTGACCCAGCGGACCTGCCAGGTTCGACACTTTTTGGCTCCCTTCGTCAAATTTGTTGCTGGTTCTGTTAAAAGGGAAGGCGTGCAACTCGTCGTTTTCGGCCCAAACGTACACATACTCCGCAGCCGATCCTTTGTAATATGCGGGCTGGCAGTGCATATTGGCATTACCGTTAAGCGCTATATTTTGCTGCACCTGGTTGCCGGCGCTCGAGTAGCCACCCATGTTGTCTTTATTAAGGAGATAGATGTTGCCGTCTTTTGCAGCGGTGAAGTAATAGTTTGAATTAGGGATAAGCAAGGCACCGGAAACGCCATAATCCAAATCGTTATTCTCCAGATCCTGGAAATTGGTTGGGGTAAAATAACTCAAGGTTTGCAAGGTAGAGCCCGATACCGAAAGTTTCAGGGCGCTTTCGCCACGGTTGCGGGTATTGGTTGGGTCGGCACCTACACCCACGGTGCCGTTGCCTGTTACAACGTACAGGTTGCCCAGGTTATCGGCTGCCATGCCGTTGCCGCTTTCCCACAGTCCGCCGTCGCCACCATCCGGGGTATCATTGTAAACTATCTGCTGTGCTAATGATGATGCATTATAGCCCAGTATCCAGCCGTGATATGGCCCCCAGTCGCAATGCGATGAAAAGGTGACATACACTACCCCGTTAACCAATATGAGCGCCTGGCGCTGGTTATTGCGCTGGGGATCGAAAGACACTTTGCCGCCACTACTGCCGTCGCCGGTACCTGGCATATTGGCCATTATTAAAACCGGGCTGCCCGATTGCTCGCTCCCGGTAGTGATATTAACAGCATGCAGGTATTGCACAAAAGTTGTACCTCCCGAATTGGTGCTGCGGGCAACAAAATACATGACGTGGCTGGTTGAATCAATCACCGGGGTGCCCACGATGCCGATGCTACCGCTGAAATCCTGGTAACCGCCACCGCATGCCCCGGTCATATCCGTATTTCTAGGCGCCCGCATGCCGGCCGCCGAAAAGTTTTTATGCCAGTACAAAGTGCCATCGTCGCCATCAAAAGCGTAAACCGAATTGTTAACAGTGGCTACATAAACCACGTTATGGCTTTTGCCGCTTATGGAAACACTACCGACCACCAGGGGCTGGGCGTATACCTGGTCATCAACATCAAGCGTAAAAAGTTTACCAAAGGATGTTGAATTTACATTGGCGGTAGTCAGTTTGGTTTCGCGGTTATTTAAGCCTGCGCGGGTGTTGTTATTGCGCTGGGTATAAACGGAGATATGCTGATCATTTGGCGTAACAACTACCACCGGTGGTGGCGTAACCACATTAGCTGGTTTTTTTGAGCAACCAATGGAAGCGATTATCAATAAGAAATAAAAACAGGTTTTTTTGTTCATCTTGTCAGGAAAAATTGGATAGGGCAAGTTAATGTTTTTTTGCTGACCTGATGATGAATGGTTTGCTTCGCAGGGGAGTATGGTTTTAATGAAGAGATACCCGGGTCTTTTTCAGAGAAATGAATAAGAGTTCCCGATTAAAAATCGAGCGGCCCTAATCTCCTCATATTCTTCCTGATCAGGTATTGGCGGTGCCTTACATAATCACCTGGGTTGGTGGGCGACCATTTCAACGGGTTGGGCCATATCGAAGCTATTGCCGCCGCCTGGTAGTTGGTAAGGTCGCTGGCCGATTTATGAAAATACGCTTGCGAAGCAGCTTCCACACCATAAATACCGTCGCCCATTTCAATCTCATTTAAATATACCTCCATGATGCGTTTTTTGCTCCAAAAGGTTTCGATGAGCAGCGTAAACCAGGCTTCAAAAGCTTTACGTACGTACGAACGGCCCTGCCACAAAAAAATATTTTTGGCTGTTTGTTGCGAAATAGTGCTCCCGCCCTGTAGTTTATGACTATGGGCGTTTTTATCAATAGCAGCTTCCATGGCTTTAAAGTCGAACCCAAAATGATCAAGGAATTTTTGATCCTCGGCGGCTACGGCAGCGCGTTTCATGGGGTCGGCAATGTCGTCAAAGTTTATCCATTGCTTATCTATTTTCCATGGTTTACCGGCCGATTTGCGTTCGAAGCCTCGCTCAATCATTAAATAGGTTATTGGCGGGTTAACCCAGCGGTAAATAATAACGGTTAGTATGCTGGAAACGATAAAAAAGATAAACGCAAACTTTACAATACGTAAAACCAGCTTTAACCAGCCGCTCCGAAAAATGCTGTTTGATTTTCGCGGTGCAGGTTTACTGTTTGCAGCAGGTTTTTTACGTGTAGCGGTTTTCATCGGCTAAAAATACAAAATTCAGCGGCTGCGTTATAATTTAAGTCGATGGGCTAAAACTAAATTTGGCGTTTACAAACCAAAGTTCCAGATAGCGCGTACTGCAACCTGGCTATAGCCGCCGCCGGTCTCCGGGCGATTTTCGTAAACCAGGCTCACATCAAGGTTTTGCCGTTGAGAAAAGCCGAACGGGAACGAATAACCCACGCCCGGCGAGTAGATAAATGCGGTCTTTTGTCCCGTATAATCCGATGAATAGGTATTTACGTTGAATGATACACCGGCATCGCCCTCAATAAAGGCCCTGCGGGTAATATGCAGTTTAAGCCCTGCTTCTACCGGTATAAATGAGGCTACATAGCCATCCCCACCACCATAATAAGATGCGCCAAAACCGCCGCCATAGTATCCAATGTCATATCCGCCGCCCGAAACATAAAAAGTGTAGCCGGTAGATAGCAGCACACTAACAGGCGATTTAGCCACAGGGAATTCGAAGTTGAACAGTAGTCCGCCGGCTTCAGGAAACGAGCCCGAAACCGGCCCCGTGGCCAGGCCCGAACTAAGGCCAAAGCCGAATTTAGCTACCGGTTCGTTATTGTTACGATAATATTGTGCGCACGCACTGTATATGGTGCCGAATAAAATTGCCGACAAGAGGATGGCCTTTTTCATTTTGAATAAATTTAAATTTTTGCGAAAAGTAATGAAAAGATTCCGGAAGAAGCTTTTGAACCGTCCGGAAGTATTGATTGCTACTTGTTTTTTACATTCACATAACCTCACAGCAATCTTATTCAATAAAAAAGGTGTCTTGCTATGCAAAACACCTTTAAATATTCTAATTGCTTAATTTTTAATTCCGAAATCGAAAATCCGACTTCCGAATTAAAATTACTCAGCTACTACTTCAAATGGAACCTGTACCTTAACTTCTTTGTGTAAGTTGATGTTAGCAACGTACTCGCCAATAAATTTTGGTTCGGTTTCAAAAGTAATGCGGCGACGGTCAACTTCAAAACCCTCTTTTTTAAGGGCATCAGCAACCTGTATGGTGTTGATAGCGCCAAAGATTTTGCCTGTTTCGCCAGCTTTTGCGCCTATAGTAAGTTTTACACCTTCTAAACGGGCTGCAATAGCGTCAGCATCTTTACGGATCTTCTCTTGTTTAAACTGAGCCTGTTTAAGGTTTTCAGCTAAAACTTTGCGGGCCGATTCGGTAGCCTGTATAGCGTAACCCTTAGGGATAAGGTAGTTACGGCCATAGCCTGGTTTTACATTTACGATATCGTCTTTATCGCCGAGGCTTTTAACGTCTTGTTTTAAAATAACTTCCATTGTTTAAACCTCCTGATTATTTAAGTGAATCCGTTACGTAAGGCAATAAACCGATGTGGCGTGCGCGTTTAACCGCCTGAGCCACTTTACGCTGAAACTTAAGCGAAGTACCGGTTAAACGGCGTGGTAATACTTTACCCTGGTCGTTAACAAACTTCAATAAAAAGTTAGCGTCTTTGTAATCAATATACTTTATCCCGTTCTTTTTAAAACGGCAGTATTTTTTACGTGTATCCTCCACTTTTGGAGCGGTAACGTATTTAATTTGTTCGTTTGCCATTAGTTTGCAGCCTCCTCTGTTTTAACTGATTTCTTTTGGTTGAAAGCGCCACTGCGTTTTTTCTCATTGTATGCTACGGCATGTTTGTCCAAAGCGATAGTGAGGAAACGCAAAACACGCTCATCGCGCCTTAATTCGATCTCCAGTTTGTTAATTAATTCACCCGGAGCCCTGAATTCAGTTAAGTGATAGTACCCAGTCGTCTTTTTTTGGATTGGGTACGCAAGTTTTCTCAAACCCCAATTATCCTCCTGGACAATTTCGGCTCCGTTATCAGTAAGCACTTTGCTGTATTTGGCAATAGCCTCAGCAGCAACTTCAACTGACAACAACGGGGTTAGAACGATCACGATTTCGTACTGTTGCATTGTTATACTTTGATTTTTAATAAATTACCCGCTATTACGGGGCTGCAAAGATAGCTATTTTTGTGAAAAACCACACACTTTTTCACAAAAATTGTGCAGTAGGGTTTGATGGGTATTTATGTTGGGCGTTTGATGATATGTTGTTGATTATTTGATCGAAATAAATAAGATTAAGCCAGACGAAAAATCGTAGAGACACGGTGCATCGTGTCTCCCGCCGACAAGCAGTTGCAATGAAGATTAAATCGGACAATGATATATACGACCGAAAATCGTAGAGACGCGATGCTTCGCGTCTTTGGTCCGAATGGTATTTTGCAAGGTCGCAGGCAGAGAGACGTGATGCATCGCGTCTCAACGTCATTCCGGCTTCAATGAGTTAAACGATTACGCCGGGTTATTGGCTATCTTCTAATTCCAGAGGCGCTCGTAGTTGTTGGTGACAACACCAAAAATGGCACAAAGTAACTACGGGCTTGGCTGCTATAACCAGCATGGGCAATTTAGTGACCGTAGGTAATCTCCCTGGTTACCCTCCAAACGCCATCCTTTTTTTGCCAGATCTGCATAAATTTAAAAGTGGCCGACTGCAACTGGCCGTTTTCGATATGAGAGAAGGTGTGATGCCCGGTCTCAATTGCGCCATAATCTTTGATCGGGTACACTTCCATCGTCCCCGCGACTAATTTCCGGGTCAAAACATAATCCATTTTAAAGAGTCTGCCGAAAGCTTCTTTTGTCTGATCAAAGTTCCGCACACCTGTATTGTCCTGGTATAGTTCCAGGCTATTGTCAAAATAATTCATCAGTTTGTCAAGGTTCCGGGAATTGAAGGCATCGAATTGAAGTGAATCTGCATGTGCAATTTCGTTGAACAATGGACCAGAAGTTTGCGCTGCTGCGCGATTATTTGCACAAAGACCTGCAGTTATTAAAAGTGCCGCAGCAAAAAATTTGTTGAATGTTGTCATTTTATAGTTTTTCGGGTTATTAATTTTTCATTTCGGTTGCCACAATGGCGTCGCCCTGTTTTTTCAGAAAATCCTTCAACATGTCGGAATAGAGTTGTGGGCCATTATCAGAATTGGTAAAGATCAGCAAAGCTCGTTTAGACTTTGGTAAAACAAATACAATTGTATTTACACCCGGGTCAATGCCGCTGTGTGACAGGCCAAACTCGCCGTCGATTTCCGGGTAGACCGCCCAGCCCAGCCCCATAAATTTATTTTCATTGATCTTAGCCAGTGGGCTGGTCATTTGCTTGTAAAGTGGCGCAGACAGGCCGGCGCCGTTCATCACCCAGATCATAAATTTGCTGTAATCCGCTACGGTTGTCTTCATTTGGTCGGCGGCACTGGGTTCGGTGTTTTTTACAATTTCCAATGCTTCGCCCTTTTGGTTGTGCGCAATAGCAAAATGATCAAGCATCGTATCGTTCCAAGTAAAATGGGTGTCATTCATGTGTAGCGGGCCGAATATCAGTGAGTCTGCCAATTGTGCCAGCGACCGGTTGAACTTCTTTTCGAGCGCGTGCCGTAAATATTCCATTCCTTCACCTGAATATTGGAATTTTGCGCCGGGCTCAAACTCAAAGGCTAATTTTTTCGATGGCGTCATCCAGCGCCAGTTTGGAAAACCCGATTGATGTGTCAGGATATGCCGGGTGGTGAGTCTTTTGCTCCGTGGATCAGCAGCAACATCCTGATCGGTATAGTAATGCCAAAGAGGTTCGTCCAGGTCCCATTTACCTGCATTAACCAGGCGCAGTGTTATCATCGCCGTTACCGTCTTGGTAACTGAAGCCACATTAAACACCGTATTAGCCGGCGCAGATTCTCCCATTTTAAGCTCACCATAAACTTTTGACAGTTCGACCTTGCCGTTATCAATAAAGGCAAGGCCCAATACTGGAATATGATGCTCCTGCATCAGTCGGATAATAGTTGAGTCGGGCACCTGCGCTTCGGCAGTTGTCGCATACAAGAAAGTGAACAAAAACAATGTGATAATTTTAGATAGGAATCGGTTCATAGCTGATAAAATTATATAATTAAAATTCACACCTGGAAGGCCAACGAAGTGCCGAAATCGTTATACCTTGATTAATAGGTCATTATATTAAGTTCATTTTAAAGTTTTTGTATCAAAAACGGACATTGGTGTGCGTTAACAGCAGAATAAAAATAAGGCCTAATGAGAGAGGTTCTGATAGAACGCCTTTCAAACAACATAATAAATTGTTATGCAATCCTTAAATAAGCAGCCGTAGCAAGCGCAACACATCGCCATATCTCAAAAGCCCGGTAACCGGCAAGCAAGACTGAATGGGCTCAACAGTTTGTTTTGGGCTAAAACACTTTTTCTTTCGAATCAATTTTAATTGTAATTTACTGCCCTAAAAAAACAAACAAATCCTGGTTAATTTAATGCCTTTATGATGAAAAAAGCGATAATCGCAGTCTTGTTATTTTTTGCCGCAGCGCAGCTTGCGAAGGCTCAGGCAAAAGTAGAAATGGGGCCCGCCGCAAAGAAAATGAACGACAGTTTATGCAACTGCATGTCGAAGGTTGATTTTGATAAGATCCACACTGCGAAGGAAGCCGAGGCTGCGTTTACAGACTGTTTCACTAAACATGCGGGCTTATTGGTGGATGTTGCCGGGGAGAAAAAGATATCCATAACAGATGATACGGCCATGAATAATTTGGGCGAGGAGATAGGAAAGAATTTAATGACCGAAAATTGCAGCGCTGCCGTGAAATTAGGCGTAAAAATGTCGGAAAACGATGGCCAGCCCGAAACCAGCACTACCGAAGGGGTGTTTAAACGGATAGATTTAAAAGGCTTTAATTACCTGGTGATAAAAGATGCAGGCAATTCCGAAAAATCGTTTTTGTGGCTGCGCCAGTTTACCGGCTCCGAAGGCTTCATGACCGACGCAGCGAAAATGGTGGGTAAAAAAGTAAAAGTAACCTGGCAGGAAATTGAAGTGTATGTGCCCGAAGCCAAGGGCTATTATAAAGTAAAAGAAATTACAGGGGTAGATATATTGTAGTGGACCAATTGTAGATGGGTGTTCCAAGCCGGAAAAATGACAACAACCTGACGGCAAACAAACCTCTGCCGTTGTTACCTTAGTAAAAAATAAACCACTACTTATGTCTAATGCAGGAACCATCATTATTGCGGGTAACTCCGCCCGTCCTTTAACAGTTAACCGCCTGGGCTACGGAACCATGCGCCTCACCGGCGAGGGCATCTACGGCGAACCGCCAAATCGCCCTGAAGCATTGCAGATATTAAAAAAAGCCATTGAAAGCGGCGTTAATTTTTTAGATACCGCCGACTATTACGGCGAAGATGTTACAAACCGCCTGATAGCCGAAGCATTATATCCTTATAATAACGACCTGGTAATTTGCACCAAGGTAGGCGGCGCCCGCAAGCCCGACAAAAGCTGGATACCTTTTAACACACCCGAAAATCTGCGGACCAGTATTGAAAATAACCTGCGGACATTAAAGATAGACCGGGTGAGCCTGGTGCATTTCCGGTGTATTGGTCATGGCAGTACGCCCTTTGAGCAATCGATGGAGGCTATGTTTCAAATGCAGCAGGAAGGCAAAATTTTGCACGTGGGCGTAAGTAACGTAACCCGCGCCGACCTGCAAACAGCTATGAAAATGGGCGAAATAGCCACCGTTGAAAATATGTACGGCCACGCACAGCGTACCACGCATAAAGAAGGCTACATGGAAAGCAACGGCGGTGAGGAAGTGCTGGATATATGCGAAGCAAACGGTATCCCCCTGGTTCCTTATTTCTCGCTGTTCCTGTCGATGCCGAAAAAGGATGAGCGCATAGCAGCTATCGCAAAAAAATACAATATATCGCAGGTGCAGGCGAATATTGCGTGGCTGTTACATCGCTCGCCGTGGATATTGCCTATCCCGGGGACATCATCCCTACAGCATTTCGAAGAGAATTTAAAAGCGGCTGATATTAAATTAACCGAAGAGGATATGAAGTTTTTAGCGTAATTTTAGGTTAAAAGTCGAAGATTTGGTTATGTATTTTTGATTTGAATTAACGTTTATGAGGATAAATGATCAGTTTTCTAAAGAAGCTCCATTGCATGGCGCGGGAGAAATTTTGATGTCAATGCCCGGAGATGACGACGATATAAACGATCCCGAGGGCGATTGGTCGGATATTGATGACGAGGATTTTGAGGATATGGCCGAGGACCGAGAAGATCTTCACCAATTAGAAGTGGATAACGATATTTTTGACCCGGAAGACGATGATCATTTGCCCGATGATGATGATTAACTATATTTACTGCAATTAACTCAACCTTATATTTTATGAACACCTTTATCGGAACAGTATCTTTATTTTCATCAAGCTTTGCCCCACAGGGATGGTTACCCTGTAACGGAGCCACATTACCTATAGCCCAATACCAGGCCCTTTTTGCCCTCATCGGCACTACTTACGGCGGCAACGGTGTTACCGATTTCATGATCCCCAACCTGCCGGGCGTTAAAAACGAAGGAAACCCGGGGATAGTAAATTATTATATAGCTGTACAGGGAAGTTAATGGATGACTTTGCAAATTCGCAAAACTTACGAAGTTTTCAAAACTTCGTAAGTTTCAAATAGCATCCCATCTAATTACCCACACCGCTTTTAACATTACCATAATGTTATTACCTTAGTGGCTGTGGATAATTTTATTGTTTCGGCACGCAAATATCGCCCGGTTACTTTTGAAAGCGTTGTAGGTCAGCAGCATATCACCAATACGCTAAAAAACGCTATTAAAAATAACCAGCTGGCGCAGGCATTTTTGTTCTGCGGTCCGCGTGGCGTGGGCAAAACCACCTGTGCCCGTATCCTCGCAAAAACCATCAACTGCGAAAATTTGCAGCCTAATGGCGAGGCTTGCGGCGTTTGCGCTTCCTGCGTTAGCTTTCAAAACGGCAATTCTTTTAACGTTCACGAACTGGATGCGGCATCCAATAACTCAGTTGATGATATCCGCAGCCTGATTGAACAGGTGCGTATACCGCCACAAGCTGTACGGTACAAGATATACATCATCGACGAAGTTCACATGCTGTCGCAGGCCGCTTTTAACGCGTTCCTCAAAACGCTGGAAGAGCCGCCGCATTATGCCATTTTTATACTGGCCACTACCGAGAAGCATAAAATACTGCCTACCATCCTTTCGCGGTGCCAGATCTTTGATTTTAACCGGATCCGCGTGGAGGATATGGCCAACCACCTGGCCTCGATTGCCCAAAAAGAAAACATCAGCTATGAAGCTGATGGCCTGCACATCATCGCCCAAAAGGCTGATGGCGGTTTGCGCGACGCACTATCCATGTTCGATCAGATTGTTAGCTTTTCCGGCGGCAATGTTACCTATCGCTCGGTAATCGACAACCTGAACATACTCGATTACGACTACTACTTTAACATAACCGAAAGGCTGTTAGGCGAGGATAGTGCCCAAACGTTATTGCTTTTTGACGAAATACTATCCCGAGGTTTCGATGGCGCGCATTTCATATCTGGCCTCTCGGAGCATTTCCGGAACCTGCTGGTTGGTAAAGACCAGGCGACGTTAAAATTACTGGAGGTAAGCGATGGCATCAAAACCAAATACCTGCAGCAATCGCAGGCATCGTCGGTGTCGTTTTTACTGTCGGCGCTCAGCATCGCCAATCAATGCGATTTAAATTATAAGCTGAGTAAAAACCAGCGGCTACAGGTTGAACTCGCCTTACTCAAGATGTGCAATTTGCCATCGCTGTTTAACCTCTCATCAATGCCCGTTACAGACGGACAGCTAAAAAAAAAACCTGATACCCCAGCAGTAAAGCCCGAAATAAGCGCCAAACCGGCCGAACAGGTCTCCATAGCCAGCGACCCTGCGGGCAGTTATCAGCCTGCAGCAACCCCGGCTGCAACTCCTCCGCCGGTAAAAGAAACAGCGCCGGCAGTAGCTACCGAAAGGCCTAAAATATTTATACCCAATTCAAACTCTAATATATCGTCCATTAAAATACCTTCGTTAAAAGATGTGGGTAAAAGTGCCGAGGAACAAGCCGAAGAGGAAGATCCTTACATTAAGGGCGATGCCAGGGACGCTTATACCGCCGATCAGTTTGCGAAAGCCTGGAGCGATTTTGCGGCGCAATTAAAAGCCGACGGTAAGAAAAACGCACTAACCATTTTTATCTCAACTCCGCCCAGGCTAATAAAGCCCAATGTGTACGAGGTAATTGTTGAAAATAAGGTGCAGGAAAATACTTTCCGGGATGAGCGCCCCGCCCTGCATAACTTTTTGCGGATGACCTTAAGGAATTTCGACATTGAGGTAGTCTCCAGGATTGATGAAATAAATGTGGTGAAACGGCCCTATACAGCTATCGAAAAGTTCCAATATATGGCAGCTAAAAATCCTGCGATGATGGACCTTAAAAATAAGTTTAACCTGGATTTTGATTAGGGGGAGTCGATAGACCATGGACCATAGTCCAATAGTCGATAGTCGATGGTTGTTTTTCCTGTTTTTGCCATGAACCATTGACTATGGACCATCGACTAAATATTTAAAGTATGGCGTTTTTAAAAGCAATATGGAATGAATTTACCGGTTTCTTTGGCTTCGGAAATCTTATTGATATTTTAAAATCGGGCAAATACGATCAATTCCTTACCTATCATGGCATCACTGCTGTTTTGGGCCCCCTCATCCCGTTTTTACTGATCGTAGAGATCATCCGGGCCACGTTTTACAAACGGTTTAAGGTTATCGATTATAAAATCTCTTTTTTTACCTACGTTTTAAATGCTTTTGTTGGCAGGCTGATATCATTTGCCATGGTAGGTATTTGCATTGGCCTGTTTGAAAAACATGCTATTTTTAAAACAACCTTCACCTGGTACTGGTTTATCTACGCTTACGTAGTTTGGGAGTTTGCCCATTTTATTTACCATTACCTGGCGCACAAAGTGCGGCTATTTTGGTGCCTGCACTCAACCCACCACGCCCCTGCATCAATGAATTTATCGGTTACCTATGCGCATTTCTTTTTAGAGGGGCCTTATGCCGACATTATCCGTACGACCATTTGTATTTTATTGGGCGTAAACCCTGCCGTGTTGTTTGTGATTATGTTTATTGATGGCACCTGGGGCGCATTTATTCATATTGGTGAAAACCTGGTAAAGGACGCCCGCTTTGGGTTTTTAGGGAAAATAATTCTGACCCCATCGTTTCACCGCGTGCATCACGCCAAAAACCCGGTTTATATGGATACCAACTTTTGTAACCTATTAAATATATGGGATAGAGTATTCGGCACCTACCAGCCCGAAGATATGGCCATCCCGATTGAATATGGCATTACCCGCCCAATGAAACCACACAGTTTCCTGGATGCTTATTTTGGCGAGATTGTGGCATTGGGTAAAGATGTGGCGAAGGCGCCGGGAATAAAAAATAAGTTTTTATACATCCTTATGCCTCCCGGCTGGAGCCATACCGGCGACCATAAAATGTCAAGCATTGTGCGAAAGCAATATTACGAGCAAGAACAATATGGTAAAGCTCAGCCTGAAGCCATAAAAATCTGAGTAATCCTGGTCAAGTTCTTACCATGGACTATCGACCATCAACCATAAAATATCTACACCACCAGGTTCAATAACAGCACGCCAATTAATCCCACTACCGAAACAATTGTCTCCATTATCGACCACGACCGGATGGTGTCTTTGATAGACAGGTTAAAATACTCCTTAAACAGCCAGAACCCGCCATCATTTACGTGGGAGAATGCCAAACTTCCTGCGCCTATGGAAAGCACCATAAGGTTTGGGTTGATGGTATGATCATGTAACACCATTGATGAAAGGATGCCCGCCGCCGTTAAGCCCGCTACTGTCGCCGAGCCTAAACTGATGCGTATAATGGCGGCAATCAGCCATCCCAAAACCAGCGGCTGCATATTATAGCTCTTGAAGATATCTGTAATGTGCTGGTTAATGCCACTATCGGTAAGTACCTGTTTAAAAGCACCGGAACCGGCTATGATTAGCAGGATTAGTGATATGTCCTTAACCGCATCGCCATAAATAGTGCCCAGGTGTTTCATGTTTTGGCCCTGATTTACACCCAGCGTAAAAGTTGCCACAATCAGGGATATGATCATCACAACCGGGGCATCACCAATAAAGGCCACCAATTTATGAATGTTGCCGGTGGAATGATCGATATTAAGGTATATCGTAGTAGCCATCAACAAAATAACGGGTAAAAGAGCAGTCAAAAAGCTGTTGGCTGCTCCGGGGAGTTTATCGGCGGCTATTTCTTTGGCTGTAAAAGTCTCCAAAGGCTGTGATGGTATGTTTTTTAAAGTACGCGCGTAAACAGGGCCTGCAAGTATAACTGCAGGTATCGCCAGTGCGAGTCCATACATCAGTGTTGTGCCCATATTGGCATGAAAAATGGTTACCAGCGCCGATGGCGAAGGGTGGGGCGGCAAAAAACCATGTGTTACTGATAAGGCTGCCAGCATAGGCAAACCTATATAAACTGCCGGCAACTTATATTTATAGGTGATAGAGAATATTAGTGGCACCACCAATACAAAGCCTGTATTGTAAAACAATGGTATACCGATGATAAAGCCCACAATTAATAAGGCCCATTGTATATGGTTAACGCCAAAGGCATCTACTAATACAGCAGCTATTTTTTGCGCGGCGCCGCTTTCGGCTACCAATTTACCCAACATGGCGCCCAGGCATATAATAATGGTGATAGAACCCAGGGTGTCGCCAATACCTTTTTGAACCGATGTGGTTATTTTACCCAATGGAATGCCGAGCAACAAGCCCGCCGCAATGGAAACAATAACGAATGCCAAAAACGGGTTTAGTTTAGCCCAGCTTACTAAAACTACAAGCAGTATAATGCAAAACAGGATGGTTAATAGGGCCATTTTGGTTTAAATTGGGTTATTGGGTAAAGCGAGGAACTTGTCTGTTATTCCAAAACAACAAAATAAAAATTTCATTTTCCCTTAATTCGTAAAAAAAGAATTCAGGTTAGAAATTGAGCCACGTAAATGTTTGTATTTTCGTGTCAAAAATACCCCTTTTTACTATCAACCATCGGCAAAGCAATACATGACCAAAGAACGTTATTGGATCACGGTGCTCATATTGGGAGCATTAACGGCCCTTGGCCCCTTTTCAATTGATATGTACCTGCCCGGCTTTCCGGCTATTGCGAAGTCATTGCACACCAGCACGGCCGAGGTTTCGCTTACATTATCAGGCTTTTTTATAGGCATATCGGTGGGGCAGTTATTATATGGCCCGCTGCTGGATAGGTTTGGCCGCAAAAACCCGCTGTATATGGGTTTAGCCCTTTACATTTTGGCTTCGCTGGGCTGCTTTTTTGTACCCTCTATCCAGATACTCATTGTATTGCGGTTTATACAGGCTGTTGGCAGTTGTGCCGCCGGTGTTGCTTCCATGGCCATGGTGCGCGATATTTTCCCGGTAAATGAAAATGCTAAAATATTTGCATTGCTCATTCTTATTTTAGGCGTATCGCCCATGATTGCGCCTACCGTTGGCGGTTATGTTACAGCAGTTTGGGGCTGGCGGCTCATCTTCATCATCCTTACAGGTATAGCAACGCTGATAACTATTTCGGTGATCTTTTTCCTCCCCGAAAGTTACCCGCCTGATCCTGCTTTTTCGCTAAAACCAAAACCTATTGTCCTTAGTTTTTGGTCGGTATTTAAGCATCCGCAATTTTATACCTATGCCATTTGCGGTGCCGTCAGCTTTTCGGGGTTGTTCTCGTACCTGGCCGCTTCGCCGTTTGTGTTTATGGATGTATTTGGCGTTAGCAGTAAAGTATATGGTTGGATATTCGCCATACTTTCTATCGGTTTTATCGGGTCGAGCCAGCTCAATGGCATGTTAACCCGCAGGTATAAAAGTGAGCAAGTAGTAAATGTTTCCCTGCCCGCTATGCTGACGATATCACTTATATTTTTGACCGGAGCGGTAAATCACTGGTTCGGTTTGTACAGCACAATCTTCATGATCTTCGCCTTTTTGTGTTGCGTGGGCATCACCTATCCAAATACCTCGGCATTATCCATGGCTCCATTCAAAAAAACGGCTGGCACTGCAGCCGCGTTGTTGGGGGCGTTCCAGATGGCTGTGGGAGCGTTCGTGTCGGTATTGGTAAGCCTTTTTAAAAGCCGGAGCGCTATACCTATGTCAGGCTTAATGGTAACCTCATCCACCATAGCGTTAATTATCCTGTTAGTGGGTCGGCGCAATATCGTACAACAAGTTGACGCCGTTTCGGATTCTGGCGTTCCGGTACACTAAATGGTTTTATTTATGCGACACAGGCCGGTAAGGTAAGATTGTTAATGTCGAACATCGAATGCCCAACATTGAATTATGAAGTCAGAAACTTTGAAATTCGATATTCAAAATTCATTATTCGATATTAATTTCCTTATTCTCCCTTTTATAGATGAGGATAAAAAATAACTGCCTACTGCAAACTCAGAACTGCAAACTGGAAAAGACTAATTCTTCACCGCCGTCACCCTTGATGCATCCGCACCTTTCGTTTCAAAAGTGATTTCTTTGTCTGTTAATTTCGACACCCAAAAAGGGAATTTCCGGGTGCTTCCATCCTCCAGTACCTCGTTTATCCATATATCTCTCCCCTCAACCGAAAACGTTCCGTGCGACAATAGCGAGCCACCCCAAACAATCATATACTTCCCGTTTTTTGAAAATTCGATAAAAGGTACCTGTATCCGAAGGTCCGAACTACTGACACTATCGGGGCGAACGGCGTTTGGTTTCATAACCGTTGTATATCTCCATTTGCCATAAAGATCGTCGACGCTGATGGACGATTTGCAGGCTGAAACAGCAAATAAAAGAAGTATAGCGAGGGCGAACTTTGTAGTAGTTTTAATCATTAATCGAAATTAAAAAAATACTTTGTGGTGCGAAAGGTTATCTATCTTCAATAGCCGGGCTTAACCGTTAACCGAAATACCGTTCAGACTCAGGACTAAAGGCTTTAGACTCGAGACTACTACACATAGGTAATATACTAAGGGATGCGGTGTATTCTTGTTTTTTTGCTGTTCGGCTCCGCCTGCCAGACTACGTAGTAGGGCTTGGTTTTTTTAGAAGGTTTTTATGAGGGCAACCAGCAAAATGGGAATAGTAATTATCATAAAAACCGCCGCCTTCTTCCTGGAATTTGTTTTTATAATGTCAGGTATCTTGCCGGATGATTTTAATACAACTAAATCAGAATTGAGTTTTCTGTGAACTATGATCATTCCAATCTCAATAATTAAGCACAGCGCGATTATTCCAATTTGTACTGAGGTAAGGTTCAAATAATTCATTTACAATTTACGTGTAGAGTTAATAGCATAATTTATTTTTTGCGTAAAACAGATATTGAAAACACATAACAAGTTATAATGTTTTAATTTTTTTCGAAAAAAATCCTGGTCTAAAACGCTATTGGATATGCATGGTAGATGCGATAATCAATATGGTTGTAAATATCGAAAAAAATCAAGCATAAATCACTAAAGATTAAATAAAATTTAACGTTCTGTTACTATAATGTTACAATTTACAAATATTGATAAAAGTAAAGCCTGGATGATTTTGCTGTTTATTTTTAAAATAGTT
>Ga0206865_1005_pt1 | contig 78234 bp, 78 predicted proteins | sample Alteio_BWOrgCont_39_FD_152628 | JGI IMG/M metagenome (GOLD analysis project Ga0206865, IMG submission 152628) | Enriched cells from forest soil in Barre Woods Harvard Forest LTER site, Petersham, Massachusetts, United States -... | ecosystem: Environmental > Terrestrial > Soil > Temperate forest >...
AAGCAACTGCTAACGATAATATCAAAAAATTATTGTTTGACCTTGAAAGCATTCCAGATGAAAAGCGTAATGCTAGCTTCCACTGTCTTTTGGTTTTCATGTCACACGCTACCGATCCCATACCCGTTGTATGTGATGGCCAGTGGTCAGGCATCATTTTACATGAACCAAGAGGCGAAGAAGGCTTTGGCTATGACCCAATTTTTTATATTCCCTCGGAAAAAAAATCAGCGGCAGAATTGCCATTAGCGATAAAAAATAAAATAAGTCATAGAAGCATAGCCTTACAGTCCTTAATCGCCTTGCTACCCGAAAAGATTTGGTAACAGCTCGGTCTCCGTTTCTAGGTTCAAAGATGATGCCCGCAAACAGCGTTTGTTGTGGGCTCAAGAGGGGCTGATCTATTGCAAGATTCATGGGTGACAAGAAAAGGCTTACGACGTAATATTCGTTATTATAAATATATTAATTAATGCGGTAACAAAATGAATGCTCTCTCGGTCAAAAATTTAACCAAAGTCTATTCTAACGGTCTTGCTGCACTTAAAGGAATTAATCTTGAAGTAGCAGAAGGGGATTTCTTTGCTTTGCTCGGACAAAATGGGGCTGGCAAATCAACCACCATAGGCATCATCTGCTCGCTAGTGAATAAAACAGCGGGAAAAGTGATGGTATTTGGCTATGATACAGACACCGAGTTGGCCCAAGCAAAATCATTGATTGGCGTAGTTCCTCAGGAAATGAACTTTAGTTTGTTTGAAAATATTTCGCAAATTCTCATCAATCAAGCGGGTTATTATGGTATCCCCCAAAAAATTGCTGTTAATCGAATGGAAGTGTATCTCAAAGAAATGGGTATATGGGAAATGCATAACCAGCCTGCATTTCGTTTATCAGGTGGTATGAAGCGACGCCTAATGATTGCACGAGCACTCATGAATGAACCAAAATTACTGATCCTTGATGAACCTACAGCGGGTGTTGATATTGAACTGCGTCATACTTTGTGGCGCTTTCTCAGTAAACTGAATCAACAAGGAACCACTATCATTCTCACTACCCACTATCTCGAAGAAGCAGAACAGCTTTGTAAAAATGTTGCTATCATTGATCATGGTGAGATTATTGAACATGCCAATATGAAAGTTCTCATTAATCGATTGAATGTGCAAACACTGATATTTGATATTGAAAAACCTCTGATACAGCCTCCTACCTTAAATGAATATCGCTATCGATTCATCGATGACACGACAATGGAAATAGAAATTCATCGTGGTCAATCGATCAACCATCTATTTCATTTGTTAAACGAACAAAATATCCAGGTAAACAGCATGCGTAATAAAACTAATCGATTAGAAGAGTTATTTATGCATTTAATTAAAGAGAACAAGGATCATTCATGATCACTCGCACTGGCTTTTATCCAAATATGATTGCATTACAAACGCTTTTACGAAAAGAAACGTTACGCTTCCTGCGAATTTGGACCCAGACTTTATTACCTCCCGCAATCACGATGAGTTTATATTTCCTCATTTTTGGAAAATTTATTGGTTCACAAATACGCCAAATCGATGGCTATGCATATATTCAATATATCGTCCCTGGGCTAGTCATGATGTCCATCATGACTAATGCCTATGCTAATACCGCATCATCATTCTTTCTTACTAAATTCAATAAAAGTATAGATGAAATGCTAGTTTCTCCTATGTCAAATTTGATTACCTTACTTGGATTCACCCTAGGTGGCACCTTGCGCGGTTTCTTGGTAGGTGTCATCGTTATGATCATTTCACTGCTGTTTACTCGTCTACCCGTGCATCATCCTTTTATTGTAGTAGTAATGGCTATACTTGCCGCCATGGTATTCTCTCTAGGCGGTTTGATTAATGGAATTTATGCCAAACGTTTTGATGATATTTCATTTATTCCAACCTTCGTACTCACACCACTCACTTATCTCGGCGGTGTGTTTTATTCTATTCAACAATTGCCGCCATTATGGCGCACGTTGTCTATGTTTAACCCTATTCTCGATATGGTAGATACCTTTAGATATGGTTTGTTGGATGTATCCGATTTGAATATTTATTTAGGATTTTCGCTTGTCATTATTCTTTGTGTGATAATGTTTTTTTGGGCCTGGGCCTTATTATGCAAAGGTGTTGGTATAAAGGTTTGAAATAGTGATTAGTCACATGTTAATCTTTTTGCAGCGGGAACCGTTGATCTTTTCGTCATCATCCTAACAAGGATTTAGTTATGATCAAACAAGTGATTGCTCTTATTATACTCAGCCTCGTCATTATTCTATCCATGTCATATGCTCAGCATGGGCTACAATGGCTAATCAATACTCATAATTGGGTTTCTCAAATATTAACGGAAGTATTTTCAGGTGGACAAGCTGGTAAGCTCACTCGCGGATTAATCGCATTGCTTAGTGTTCCTATTCTTATTAGTCTTATGCCAACTTTGGTTTATTGGGTTCTCAAACGACATTGGTTTCCTTATTTTATGGAAATTGTTTGGGTAGTCTGGTTAATTCAAGCAGGTGCATTGATTATCATGTATAAGATTTGACGACAATTCACACGTGAGATCAGCCCCTGTTGAATCCACTGCAAACGTCGGCTGCGCTGTTATCCTCACACCCAATAAGCTGTCTTTACCATTATCTTAGACGTCAGCGACATGCTCTGTTTAATTACTTTAGGTAACTCGCGTGCCCCCAATGTAACAGCTTCATCACGATGTTTGGCTTCATCTGTTTCCATTTGCAAAAGAATCTTATAACTACGTTGGTCTTGCGGAGGTAACACGTGTAAATGGCCTTTTAAATGTTTGATGACTTGCTTTTCCGTTTCTGCAACAAATCCCAAGCTCCATTTATCACCAACCATGCCCGCTACCATTCCGATACAGAATGACCCAACATACCAAATAGGATTTAAAAAACTAGGATGACTGCCCAGCTCATCAAGTCTTTGCCGACACCAAGTTAAATGATCGCCTTCCTCAATCGCTGCCTGATGCATTTTTTCCTGCACTTCATGTGATCGCGATACTACGCCCTGTCCGTGATACAAGGCTTGGGCACAAATCTCGCCTGCATGATTAATTCGCATTAATGCTGCAGATTGTTTTCGTTGTTCCTGACTGAGAGAGGCTTCAGCAATACCTTTGGCAGGGTATGCTAAGCCAGTTGTTTTCGCATTATCGGTCAAAGCACGAACAGTCTGATCTAACCCTAGACAAAGTCTATCCCAAATAGAATAGCGGCGATGCATTTTCATTTACTAAAGCCTTCTTTAAAAGATTTGTCAGCACAAGTTATATATATACCCGAAGCGTTTCAGTTTTAGGTGTTTAAAATGAAATCTTACCGCGACCTTGAAAAGATTTTTTCATGAAAAATGCTCGAAATACCGCAAGTATTCCTCCGCTTTTTCATGAAAAAATCTTTCCAATCTCTTGTAATCTTTCATTTTAAACACCTAAAACTGAAACGCTTCGGGTATAATACCATCCCATGCCCAATTTATATCACTCTCACGTTATTAAAAAACATGCACATTTGCCTGCCAGAGTCATGCAGATAACTACACCCCATGGTAAGGTACTCACACCAGCCTTTATGCCGGTAGGCACACGCGCCATGTTAAATTATGTAACACCTGCAGATCTTAAGCATTCTGGCAGTGACATCATTTTGGGCGGCAACACTTATCACATGCTGTGTGCCCCAGGAATGGAAATCATTGAAGCTGTCGGTGGCATGCATAAGTTTATGGGTTGGCATAAAACCATGCTGACCGATAGCGGTGGATTTCAAGTGTTGAGCTTATCCAAAAAAGGAACCATTTGTATCATTGATGATCATGGTGCACATTTTAAACATCCTATCTCTGGAAAAATTATTCATCTTAATTCGCAAACGTCTATACAAGCGCAAAAAATCATTGGGGCTGACATTATTATGGCTTTCGATCAGTGCACGCCTGAAACAGGGGGGCGCGAAGCTGCAATGGCTGCACTCAATCGTACCCATCGCTGGTTAGTATTATCTAAAGAAGAACATGAAAAAAATACAAATTCAGCTTATGGATTCAAACAAGCTTTGTTCGGCATTATTCAGGGCGGCAGTTTTCGTGATTTGCGTGAACAGAGCACTGAATTTATTTTGCAACAAGAATTGGATGGCGTTGCTATTGGCGGTGAAGTCATAGGTTTTGATATGCCTAAAACCAGTGAAATCATTGATTGGGTTCGCCCTATGCTGCCAGAAAATAAAGTCAGATACACCATGGGTGTGGGTCTTGATCCGCAAGATTTAATTGACGTGGTGGCAAAAGGCATCGATATTTTTGATTGTGTCGCCCCCACACGAAATGCTCGCCATGGCACATTATATTGTGGCGAAATTGTCGAGCATGATGGTTGGTTGGCTTTTGTGGGGGAAGGAGATAAATGCCGCATTCTGATTAAAAAAAGCCAATTTGCCAAGGATAATAACCCTATCATGGCTAATTGTGCTTGTTATACGTGTCAAAATTTTTCACGAGCTTATCTACATTATCTTTACAAAGAAGGGCTAATAGCCTATTTCCATTTGGCCAGCATCCATAATATTCATGTTATGCAATCGGTATGCATTCGCATGCGTGAGTTGATATTATTATCATAAGATTTTTGAGATAATGTCCAGGTTCCGTTTATAGACGGAGACTGAGCTGTTACTGCATGCGAGCATTAAAAATGACATGGACGGTGATATGATAGTACAAAACCCAACAATAATAACTGAGTTCGAAATATTTTTTCGTGTAATCTTTGCTTGCTTTCTTGGTTGTTTAATTGGCTGGGAAAGAGAGCGTCATCGCAATATTGTCTCTGCGGGTATACGCACTTATGGTGCCATTTCTTTGGGTGCTTGTGCTTTTGGTATCGTTGGCCTCTATATCGCCGGTTCTGATCCTGCTCGTGTAGCAGCTCAAGTTGTGACAGGTATAGGTTTTTTGGGCGGTGGTATCATTTTCCGTCAAGGCGATTACGTCACCGGCCTGACCACAGCCGCCACATTGTGGGCAACCGCTGCTGTCGGTCTTGCTGTTTCTGTGGGCATGTATCTCTCTTCTTTGCTCATTGCCATTCTCATTTTTCTTCTTCTTTATTTACCTCGCATGGCATGGTGGAAAAAAATATCCGCTAAATAAAAGATTTAGACTGTTAACTTTTACATACAAGGAATTTTTCAGATGAACTCAAACAATGATATATCGTTAGTGGCAGAGGAAAAGTCAAAAAAAAACAAAAAAAGAGGTAAAATTAATAGTAAGCGAGAAGATAATTTTAAAAATATTTCAAATCAAGCAGCTAAATTAAAAAAGACGTTTAAGAATCCGTTAAAAAAAAAGGATAAAAACAAGCAGAAAAACAAACCGGAAGACCCCAATAAGGAAATAATACTAGAAGAAAACTTAGTCCCCATGGTCATTGATGCCACTACTGAAAAGCATTTAGAAAAATTAGCTGGGATCAACGCTGCTATTTTAGACTATTCCATTCCCCTTCCTTTAGAGGTTCAATACGTACTATTAGAGGATGTTAGGAGAGTTGAATTGGAATTTAAATTAACAAATAATTCAAACGAGCTTCTTAAAGCAGTTGAGGCTCTTAATCAGAAAGTAACAGCGTATAGAGCTCAACAAGGCGATATAAAAAATAAGGAATTAGAGCTGCAAATTCAGAACACCCTGGATAAACAAACAGAAGAAATAAAATATTTACAAAAAAAAACTGATTCCTTGGAAGAATATTCAGGCACGTTCAGGAAATATACGCCAAAGAAAAAATCTTCTTCTTTCTTGTCTTTTTTTAAATGTCTTCCATGTTGCAGCAGCGATAACGATGAAAAGAATGAAGTTGCTTCAGAGCATCATCCTTTACTCAGTAAATAATGTAATTTCAAAACAATAACTCGTAATACTTCCTCACCACAACCCTTTCCTAAGAGAGGGTTGGGTTCGACAAACTATTCCTGAAAGTCTTTGATAAGCTGTTGCAATTCACCGGCTTCAAACATTTCCGCCATAATATCGCTGCCACCGATGAATTCACCATCGACATACAGTTGTGGAATAGTAGGCCAGTTAGAATAAATCTTAATCGCTTGACGAATTTCTTCATCTTGTAACACATCAATAGTAGCAAATGGTGCGCCGCAAGATTTTAAAATATGGATAGCGCGTGCAGAAAAACCACACATGGGCAATTCTGCGTTGCCTTTCATATAAAGAATAATTTTATTTCCTGCGATTTGTTGTTTAATTTTATCTTGAACACTCATACTCATACTATTTTCCTCTTTAATAATTCGGTTCTTTTTCAGGCGGATTACGCCCTAACGTCCATCAAGTATCTTTCACAACAATCCTAGTTGTAATTTCGCTTCATCTGTCATCATATCTCTATCCCAAGGTGGATCGAATACCAATTCCACTTTGACTTCTGTGACACCCTGTATTTGTCTAATCTTTTCTTCTACCTCACCCACTAACACAGGCCCCATTCCACAACCTGTTGCGGTTAATGTCATTTTGATCTCAACACGGAAATCATTTTTACCCAGTGGGATTGCATTACATTCGTAAATCAATCCTAAATCGACGATATTCACTGGAATTTCTGGGTCAAAACAAGTTTTCAACAACGCCCCTATTTTATCTTCGATAGATCCCACCATTTGGTTAATATCGGGTTGATCGAGAATCACCAAGCCTAATGCGTCGCCATCTTTACCTGCAATGCGTACTAAATTTCCATTAACATACACAGTGTAGGAATTGCCTAACGCTTGTGTCACAAATACTTGCGTTCCTTGTTGCAGCTTGACCTTGACTCCTGAGGGAATCAAGGTAGCTTCTACTTCTCTTTTCACATCGACTGCTGTTTCTCGATACATCTTTATCTTCTCACTTTAAATCTGGGTAACTGTTATACCTGAGGTGTTTCAGTTTTAGGTGCTTAAAATGAACGCTTTGGGTATATCTCATTCAACATGAAAACTCTCGCCGCAACCGCAGCGACTCGACTCATTCGGATTAGTAAATATCAAGCGCTTTTGTTTCAATCCTGATTTTTCTTCTTCTACATAATCCACTTGTAATCCTTGCAACAAGTGAAGCCAGGTTGCATCAACAAATATTTTCAAACCATTTTCTGTTTCAAAATGAATATCGATCGGATTAACTTTTGCGACAATCGCCGGCAAATAGGAATAACCCGAACAGCCGGTTTTTTTCACGGATATACGAAAACCTATGCCCTGTTCTTTTTCCAACATTTTTTTAATATAGCCACAAGCTGCATCACTGAATGTCATCATTTGCGTCATGATATACCTCGCTATTCTGTCGTGACTGGCTGTGTATTATTAGTCAGTGCTGCTTTTAATGTATGCCACGCTAACGTTGCGCATTTCACGCGTACTGGAAATTCTACCACACCACCAAATACTGCTAACTTGCCAATGTTGACATCTGATTCTCTTCCTTCGGTCACCAGGTGGTGAAACAAATCGAACAATTGCTCCACTTCAACAATGGATTTTCCTTTGATCGCTTCAATCATCAGTGACGCTGAGGCGACAGAAATGGCACACCCCACGCCTTCAAAACGCGCTTCCTCTACAATTCCATCACGCTCGAGGACGTATAACATGAGCTTGTCACCACACAAAGGATTGTGTCCCGCTTGGCAATGATTTGCATTCATCAACTTGCCAAAATTGCGCGGCTCTCTACCATGATCAACAATTATTTCTTGATATAAATCACGTAATGACATCAGGCAAATAACCTCTTCGTTAATTGAATGGCTGACAGCAAGGTATCAATATCTTTTTCTTGATTATAAACACCAAAGGAAACACGCACGGTTGCTGGCACTTGGAAGCGCTCCATGAGCGGCATCGCACAATGATGTCCAGCACGCACCGCGATGCCTTCGTGATCAAGTACCGTGCCGATATCATGTGGGTGAATATGATTTAACACAAATGAAACCACACCCACTTTTGGCTTTGCTTCGCCAATCATTCGTAACTCAGGAATCGCTAATAATTTTGGTTCGGCATAATTAAGCAATGCTTGCTCATGTGAAAAAATATTTTCCATACCAATTGTTTGCACGTATTGGATGGCTGCATTTAACCCAATCACACCTGCTATATCAGGCGTGCCTGCTTCAAATTTTTGCGGGGCTTTTGTGTAGGTGACTTTTTCAAAAGCGACTGTTTCTATCATGCCACCACCGCCTTGATAGGGCGGCAGAGTATCTAACCATGGTTTTTTTCCATACAATACACCAATGCCCGTGGGACCATACATTTTATGCGCGGAAAAAACATAAAAATCACAATCAAGATCTTGTACATTGACCGGCATATGAGACACCGCTTGCGCGCCATCAATTAAAACGGGAACATGATGAGCATGTGCAATTGCGGTCATGTCTTTAACAGGATTAATCGTGCCTAATACATTCGATGCATGACTAATAGCAACGAGTTTCGTACGTGATGAAAATAATTTCTTATAGGTTTCGATATCCATTGCGCCCACATCATCAATGGGAATTATTTTCAACACAATGCCAATTTGTTCTTTGAGCATATACCATGGCACAATATTAGAATGATGTTCCATTGTACTCAAAATAACTTCATCACCTGCTTGCCAACGAGGGCGACCAAAACTTTGGGCGATAAGATTGATACCCTCTGTTGTACTACGGACAAAAACAATTTCATCTGCATGAGCCGCGTGAATAAAATTTTTTACTTGCTCACGTGTATTTTCATATAACTGAGTAGAGCGCTCACTTAATTCATAAATACCACGATGAATATTGGCATAATCTTGCATATAAAAATCGGCAATCGCATTGATCACTTGATATGGTTTTTGTGCAGAAGAAGCGCTATCGAGATAAATCATTGTCTTGCCGCGATTTGTTTTTTGTAAAATAGGAAAATCTCGGCATAATCTGCCAAAATCAACCACTTGCTTGGTAACACTAGCTTTCATCACAACATCTCCTGTACACGCATCCGCACGCCTGGATGGGTGATACGTTGCAAAATATCATTGGCAAAACCTTTAAGCATCATTTGAAGTGCATCTCTATGGCTGATGCCGCGCGAACGAAGATAAAATAATGCTTCCTGATCTATCTGCCCAATAGATGCACCATGTTTACATTTCACGTCATCTGCATAAATTTCTAATTCAGGTTTGGAATAAACTTCCGCTTCTTTTGATAACAGTAAGTTATGATTCGCCTGATACGCTAAAATTTTCTGTGCCTCCTTCTCCACATAAAGCCGGCCGTTAAATACCGCACGTGATTTCTTATCGACAGTGCCTTTATAAAGCATTTCACTATGGCTGTGTGGTGCGGCATGATAAATATCAACATGATGATCCATATATTGATTATCCTCGTACAAACAATAAAATCCGCCCATACGACAATTTGCACCCGACTCAAATAACTTAACCATTATTTCATCACGCGCAAATACACCACCAGCGGCAAAACTGGTAAGTGATAGCTGGCTATTTTGCATTTGCCTTATAATCGTATGCGCAATATGGACCGCCTGTTTGTTTTCTTTTTGGATTTTGTAATATTCAAGTTGCGCCTCTTTTCCTACAACAATGTGATTGGTGATATTCATCATGTAAGGTAAAGCAGATAAAGCTGCATATTCTTCCACCCATTTGAGCTTGGCTCGACTACCCAACACCAGCATATGATGAGGATGGGCGATAAATTCATTTTGGTCTGTTACTAATGATAATAAATGAATGGGTGTAGAAAGTTCGCATTGATCAGGAACATAAAAAAATAAACCGTCGACAAATTTAGCTGCATTTAAGCTGGCAAAAGGATAATGCTGTGCGTCTATCTCATCCGGCCAATTTGCTTTCACTAAATCTGGATATTTTTTAAGTGCATCCATCAAGCTAAGCGCTATTACGCTTGGCGGTAATTTCTTTATATCGGAATAGTGAGGCTTGAAATAGCCATTCATGAACACTAGCAAAATACTATCGCTATGTGTTAAACGATATTGTTGAATCGTAGCTCCCCAGTCTTTCTCATCGACGAAGGAAGCTGTCGCAAAATTTTTGTTGGCGAGGAACGTGAGATCAGAATATTTCCAATGCTCATCTTTTCGTGTTGGCAACCCTTTCACTAAAAAAGCTTGCCACTGCTTTTGTCGAAAATCAAGCAGCCAATGGGGAACAGAAGAGGAAACGGTATCGTTGTCTCGTTTTAACCAGGCTGGAATAGTAGCTAAAGTATTCATGATTTTGGCTCATTCTCTAGCCAACTATATCCTTTCGCTTCTAATTCATGTGCCAGCGTGTCATCACCGGATTTTAGGATTTTTCCATTCGCCATCACATGCACCACATCAGGTTTGATATAATCTAATAAACGTTGATAATGTGTTACGATCAGAATACTTCGGTTGCTGTTTCGCAAACTATTCACGCATCTGCCCACCATTTGCAAAGCGTCAATATCAAGACCAGAATCGGTTTCGTCTAAAATGATGAAACTAGGTTCAAGCATCATCATTTGTAGTACTTCATTCCGTTTTTTCTCGCCGCCAGAAAATCCTTCGTTGACTGCGCGATGCAAAAAAACTTCATCTAATCCGACTTCTTTGATTTTACTTTTGACGAGCATAAGAAAATCTGCTGCGTCTAGTGGAGGTAAATTATTTCGCTTGCGCAAGCTATTCAGTGCAGTACGCAAGAAATACATGTTGTTCACGCCAGGAATTTCTGTTGGGTATTGAAAGGCGAGAAAAAGTCCACGCGCCGCTCTATCTTCTGGCTCTAACGCTAACAAATCTTCTCCGTGTAACGTCACCACGCCATCTGTTATTTGATATTCCTCTCGACCTGCCAACACATTGGCAAGCGTAGTTTTACCAGAGCCATTAGGACCCATGATGGCATGTACTTCGCCTGGTTTGATAGCTAAATTGACCCCGCACAAAATAGGTTTCGTCTTTTGCTTTTCATCTTGAATAGTGACTTGTAAATTTTTTATTTCTAACATGATTACCCCACACTCCCCTCTAAACTCACTTCTAATAACTTTTGAGCTTCCACCGCAAATTCCATAGGCAACTCTTTAAATACTTGTTTACAAAAACCGTTAACAATCATGGAAATTGCATCCTCTGTATTCAATCCACGCTGACGGCAATAAAACAATTGATCTTCACCAATTTTAGAAGTCGACGCTTCATGTTCAACGCGCGCGCTAGGATTTTTCACTTCGATATAAGGAAAGGTATGCGCACCACAGGTTGAACTAAGCAGCAATGAATCACATTGCGTATAATTTCGTGCAGACACTGCACCAGGTGACATACGCACTAAACCGCGGTAAGTATTCTGCCCAAAACCAGCAGAAATTCCTTTTGAAATAATGGTGCTGCGAGTATTTTTGCCTAGATGAATCATCTTTGTGCCGGTATCTGCTTGCTGATAATGATTAGTGAGCGCAACAGAATAAAATTCACCGACAGAATTATCTCCTTGCAAAATTACACTCGGGTATTTCCAGGTGATGGCAGACCCGGTTTCAATTTGGGTCCACGATATTTTCGAATTTATCCCTCGGCAATGCCCACGTTTGGTCACAAAATTATAAATGCCGCCACGCCCATTTTCATCGCCAGGATACCAATTTTGCACGGTCGAATATTTAATTTGTGCATTGTCTAATGCAATCAATTCCACGACCGCTGCATGTAATTGGTTTTCATCACGCATAGGTGCGGTACAACCTTCCAAATAGCTAACGTAACTGCTTTCTTCTGCAATAATAAGCGTACGTTCAAATTGCCCACTTTTTGCTGTATTGATACGAAAATAAGTAGACAACTCCATTGGACAACGTACCCCTTTAGGTATATAAACAAATGAACCATCACTAAATACCGCTGAATTCAATGCTGAATAAAAATTATCTCGATAGGGAACAACTGTTCCGAGATATTTTTCTACCAATTCTGGATGATGTTGTACTGCCTCAGAAAATGGGCAAAAGATAATGCCAACTTCTGCTAATTTCGCTTTAAACGTTGTCGCCACCGAAATGCTATCAAATACTGCATCCACAGCAACACCCGCAAGACGTCCTTGTTCATGTAATGGAATACCTAGCTTGTTATAGGTTTCCAATAATTTTGGATCGACCTCATCTAAGCTTTTTGGGCCAGCTGCTGCTGATTTTGGTGCAGAGTAATAAATGATATTTTGATAATCAATAGGTGGATAATGGACATGTGCCCAGGATGGTGGCGTCATGGTTTGCCAATGTCTAAAGGCTTTTAACCGCCATTCCAGCATAAATGGCGGCTCATTCTTTTTTGCTGAAATTAAACGAACAATCTCTTCATTTAATCCAGGCGGAATCACCTCGGATTCAATCTGCGTGACAAAGCCATAAGAATAATGTTTATTTACTACTTCTTTTATGAGTTTATTTGCCATCCGCTAACCTCTGACTCATCTTGAAAGTGATATTACTGCTCATGAAACAACAGGAAGTGCTCATTATTTTGCTCCGCTGGTACGTCCCTGCCCCATCTCGTGCCCATCCATGGCACTAGTTGCAAAATAATGAGCACTTCCTGTTGTTTCGTGAGCAGTGACAAAGCTATAAATTGATATTGGGCCGGCCATATCAAGTATAGTGAATTTGGCTAACAATGCTTGTATCATCTTGTTGATTTTCTGCCAGTTTTCGCGCATGGTGCAATAAGCATCGATAGCACAGAGATTGGTTTTTTCGCAGCATTCTGTCATGGCAATTTTGCCTTCCATTGCAGCCACCACATCAGCTACGGTAATATCTTGCGCCGGATGGGCTAAATGATAGCCCCCCTCAGCACCACGCACAGAACAAACTAAGTTTGCTTCACCCAGCATTTTAAGGATTTTACTCACCGTGGGTGCGTTAAGATGCAGTGTTTCTGCGAGAAATGTCGCGCTTAATATAGCGTTTGGCTCTTTCGCCATCTGGCTCATGAGGAGCATGGCATAATCAGTTAATTTGCCGATACGGACCATGGAAAAAACACCGGATAATTATAATTTGCAATACAGTACCATATTTGTACTGATTGGGGCAAGCATGACTCATGATTTATAGCAATTCTCGGTGAAATGCTATGGATTAGTTCATATACTTGAATCCCTGAGAGGAATGACCTATAATATGACTAAGGTATATGACTAAGTCTGAGGTAGCCCATGCGCACCATTAACGTACACGAAGCTAAAACTCACTTTTCTCAATTAATTGATGCAGCGCTTGCAGGCGAAGAAATTATTATTGCCCGAGCTGGCAAACCTTGCATAAAGCTAGTTCCTATTCTTGAATCCCCTAGAAAACCAGGTGTATTAAAAAATAAAGGTCATTTAACCGATGCTTTTTTTGAACCTTTAAGTGAGGATGAGATGGGAAAATGGGGGTAAATCTTTATTTATTAGATACACACGTGCTGCTTTGGTGGCTGCTTGATGACCCAAAACTATCGCAGAAAGCTAAAAATACCATTACTTCACCAGAGTCACGCATATATGTCAGTAGTGTCAGCGGTTGGGAAATATCCATCAAACAGCATATTGGAAAAATGCCTCATATAGGTCATTTAATAAAAGATCTTCCACAGTATATCAGGCGTGAGCGGTTTGAAATTTTACCTATTACTTTCGAACATGCATTGGTTGCAGGTTCATTAGATGGAAAGCACAAAGATCCATTTGATCGAATGTTAATTGCTCAAGCACGCACTGAAGAACTAACCCTAATTAGCAATGACAACATTTTTAAAAAATATAAACTATCACTTCTTTGGTAACTCGCCTTATGCCTATTCTTCAGTGCGTTAAATATTCGCATCTTGGAGGGTAATGAGTATAGAATATCACCACTCGAAAGGAGCTCACCATGCAATATAACAAACTCGGCAAAGCCGGCATTCGGATTAGCGAAATTTCCTTTGGTTCCTGGATCACATTTGGCAAACAAATTGGTTTATATGAAGTAAAAACTTTAATGCATGCTGCATTTGATCGCGGTGTCAATTTTTTTGATAACGCCGAAGCCTATGCCCATGGTGAAGCTGAACTCTTAATGGGCAAAGCAATACAAGAATTTCATCGCGAAGAACTGGTTCTCTCCACCAAAATCTTTTGGGGTGGCAACGGACCTAACGATACCGGTCTATCACGCAAACATTTGATTGAGGGAACAAAAAATTCACTTAAACGACTCCAAATAGATTATGTCGATTTATTATTCTGCCATCGCCCTGATCCCGATACCCCTATCGAAGAAACAGTTTTAGCTATGGATTACCTTGTTCGTGGAGGTTATGCTTTTTATTGGGGAACATCGGAATGGAATGCTGATCAAATTGAAACAGCCTTCCAAGTCGCTAAACAATTAAATTGCATTCCACCCACCATGGAGCAACCAAGATATAATCTCTTTTTCCGTGATCACTTAGAAAAAGATTATGTCAATTTATTCGAAAAATATGGATTAGGAACAACCATTTGGAGCCCCCTCGCCTCAGGCATTCTCTCAGGCAAATATAATCAAGGCATCCCTAGTGATAGCCGTCTTGCGAAAGAAGCATGGTTAGTTCCCGACAATTTTATGCACCTAATAGAGAAAACAAAGAAACTCGACGTATTTGCCCAAGATTTAGGTTGCACGCTAGCACAACTTGCTATTGCCTGGTGTTTACACAACAATAATGTGAGCTCGGTGATTACCGGCGCTACTAAAATGGAACAATTAGTAGAAAATTTAGGTGCTGCTGATATCAAAGACAAATTAACACCAGATGTCCTAAAAAAAATTAATGCTATTTTGCGATAACCTATCATGCCAAAACCTAGCAGTTATTTATCTATTCGTAATCTTGAATTAAACATCAATCTTGGCTGGCGACTGAAAGAACGACGTCAAGAACAAGCTGTGTTGTTAGATATAGACATTTACTTTGCCAAACCACCCAAGGCCACTGAAACTGATCAATTGGAAGACACTATTTGTTACGCAACATTGATAGAGGCTATTCGCGAGAATCTTGGTGAAAAAAAGTATAAGCTTGTCGAACACTTGAGCTATGACATTTATCAATTCATCAAAATACGCTTACCGCAAAAAGCACGTGTTATGGTTCACGTTACCAAACATCCACAGATTAAAAGATTATCAGGCGGTGTTTGTTTTCATTATGGGGATAAAGCATGGTAATTTTAGGCTTAGGGTCAAATTTGGGAGATAAATTAGCGAATTTACGCAAGGCACTCACTTTAATAAAAAAAATCCCGGGTATAATCGTACAGCAAATTTCACCAGTATATCTCTCAAATGCATTGCTGCCTGATAATGCTCCCCCTGAATGGGACATGCCTCATCTTAATCTTGCAATACGCTGTGAAACCACGCTAAAACCGTTGGAGCTGCTCAAGCATTTAAAAGATATTGAATGGGGCATTGGACGTAAACCAGAAATTCGCCATTGGGGGCCTCGCATTGTTGATATTGATATTCTTGCCTGGGACAATGAAATTATCAAAAGTGAAGCGCTAACCGTTCCTCATGAGAGTTTGCAATTCAGGCCTTTTGCTCTTTGGCCGCTTGCTGATGTCGCACCATTTTGGGTGTTTCCTCTTGAAGGACCACATTACGGTCAAACTGCCGCCCAAATCGCCGAACAATGGGGTTCACGTTTTTCAGGAACAGCGCCTTTACAAACAATACAAATCTATCACCGGATTGAAGCACCGCAATTAGTCGGCATTGTAAATGTCACGCCCGATTCATTTTCTGATGGTGGAAAATTTTTCTATCCAGAAAAAGCTTTCAACCATTTTTCTCATCTCATCCATTCTGGTGCAGAAATCATTGATATTGGCGCTGAATCCACTGCTCCCAGCGCAATGCCTTTAGATGCTGATAGTGAATGGGCTCGTCTTGAACCTGTCCTTGCGCTGGTTAAAGAAGCAAAGCAACAATTTTTTATCCAACCCAAAATCAGCGTGGACACACGTCGTCCTCAGGTAGCAATGAAAGCATTAGCTTATGGTGTTGATTGGATTAATGATGTCTCTGGTCTTGATGATCCAGCGATGCGAGATATTGTCGTTCAGACTAAGGTCGATTGTGTGTTGATGCATCATTTAAGCATTCCAGAAAGACGAGATCACATTTTGCCGCGCGATCAAAATCCTATCGACCTCGTTTATGCGTGGGGTGAAAATCGTTTGAACGAATTAGAGCAACAAGGTATTCCGCGAGAAAAAATTATTTTTGATCCTGGTATAGGCTTTGGAAAAATGGCAGAGCAATCGCTGCTTTTGCTAAAACATGCAGATGTATTTCAGCAATTAGGCGCTCGTGTTTTGATTGGTCATTCACGGAAAACGTTTTTTTCTTTATTATCAGGCATGCCATATGCTGAACGCGATGTTGAAACGATGGCTATGTCTCTTTATTTAGCTAAGCACGCTGTGGATTACATCCGTGCGCACAATGTTGAAATGTGCGCGCGGGGATTGAGGGTGACAGCAGCGATGGAGTAGTGTTTAAAATTTAAAATGGATAAAGTAGAAATTACTTTTTCAATATGGACTTAATACGATCTACCAACTTTCCACACGTCTGCAACCGTATGGAAAGAACCAAACACCACTACCCTGTCACCTTCATGTGCATTCAGTTTTACTGCCTCATATGCATCTTGTATTGATGAAAAGAAAACGACGTGATCGACACTAGCATGCTGAAACGCTTCCGCTAATCTCTCTTTTGACGCTGCTCTTTTTACGGTCAAAGGCGCCGCATGCCAAACATCAATGACATCGCGAATGGTTTGAATACTTTCAACGATATTTTTATCTGCCAACATAGCAAATACAGCATACGTTTTACCTTGGCAAGTCATCGTTCTGAGACTTTCCGCTAAATAAGCAACAGAAGCAGGATTATGTGAGACATCATAAATTTCCGTTACTGGCCCAGGAATGATTTGCACACGACCTGGAAGCGTCACTTGCTTTAGCCCTTCATCAATAGCAGTACGGGAGATGGGTAAATGGGATTGCAGCAAGGTGATGACCATCAGCACAGTCGACATGTTTTGCAGCGCAAGATGAGTGAGTGGCAAATGATCGTAGCGACTAGTTAAAGAAGACCAAGACCAATCCTTGGTTGTGACTACATAGCGAAAATCGCTACCTTGGCAATACCATTTTGCTTCTATGGCCGCTGCGAATTTAAGCAGTGCGGCCGGAGGATTGGTATCCCCACATACTGCAGGCCTCGCCTGACGAAAAATACCAGCCTTTTCACGCGCAATTTTTTCCCGGGTGTCTCCTAGCCAGTCAGTATGATCAATGCTAATACTGGTCACCACAGACACATTTGCGTCGATAATATTGACTGCATCTAGACGTCCTCCTAAACCCACTTCCAAAATCATGACATCAAGTGAGTAGCGTTTGAAAATGAGTAACGCGGCTAAGGTACAAAATTCGAATGAGGTTAGTGACACATCACCACGAGCAGCGTTGACTTTAGTAAAGGCAACACAAAACTCCTCATCACTAGCTAGACGTCGGTCTATGCGAACTTGTTCATTATGTTTAAACAGAATTGGTGAAGTAAATGCACCGACATGATAACCAGAAGCCAAATAAATCGCCTCTAATCCTGCTACAGTCGATCCTTTACCATTTGTTCCACCGACAATAATCACTGGACAAGTTGGTGACAGCACATTCAATCGATTAGCCACTGCTTTTACCCTATCTAGTCCTAAATCCATCTCAGTAGGATGCAAGCTAGCTATCCATGTTAGCCAATCTGATATTGTGGATAAGTTCACCTGATTACCCCTTTATATGCTGTGCATAAGACGCGGATGAATTAAAACTTCCTATTTAGGCTTAAGTTATCCTCATAAGCAAGTGATCTATACGGAAGTTTTCCACAGGATATATTTTGCGTAAGATAATGATTATAATAAGATTTAATCAATAATCCACAAAAAATCCCTTGCTATACAACTAAAATCTTCTTTTAAAGATATAATATTATTTTAATTAGAGAAGGAATAATCCTAGAAACGGCAGTCGGGCGCGAGTCGCAAGATAATGAGGACATGCTGCACTTCAACAAGAATTGCTGGGTAAGTAGTGAATTCCTCTCCTCCATGTTGTTGATGGAAGAGAGGTTAGAGTGAGGAGGGATTAACTAGCAATTTTTATGCCGATATCATGCGGAACACCATCACGCTCTTGGGCAATATAAGAAACAGCTTGCCAATCCACTAACGTATCTTGATTTTTTGCAGCACCGCTAATTATGTTTACCATGCCTGGTATTGATGCATTATATGCAGCATTATGTTCTTCAAGTGGAGCATATGCTTCCATATACAAACGATTATTTTGCCATCCTACTTTCACTGGCGAATTAATAATTGCAACAGGTATGCCGCCTTCAACGATAGGAAAAAATTGTTTGATGTCAGATTCATACATACGAACACAACCAAAACTTGCTCTTTTACCTATGCTTTCAGGAAATATCGTACTGTGAATGAGATAAGTAGGAATTTTCATATAAATAGCATAAGGACCTAATGGATTATCGGGTCCTGGTGGCATCACTTGTGGAAGTACAATTCCATTGGTTTCCAGATTGAAATCACGAATATCTTCCGGTGGAACCCAAACGGGATCTTTGGTTTTTTTGGTGATGGAGGTCTTTTCAATAGGAATATTCTTACCAATTTTTCCTATGCCGATAGGATAGGTTAAAACTTGGTTTTCTTTCGGCAAATAATAATACATTCTCATCTCAGGTAGGTTAATGACGATTCCTTCTCTTGCCTGATTAGGCAATAAATGTTGTGTAGGAAGAGTCAACGAAGCACCAGTAGGGAACATTCTTTCCACATTAAGATGAGGGTTTGCTTTCTTTAATGCGTTATAACCAATATCGTAACGTTGCGCTACTTTTGTAGAGGTATCACCCGATCCTGCATAACTATATTGAACTTGACCAATGAGCGATTCATGGGCAAGCGGTATTTTATAAGAAGTTGCCAACACCTGGGTAGATACCAATAAAAACGCAGCTGACAACGCCATTCTTAAATTTATTTTCATTATTTATACTTCCTTTCTAAGCACTTAAAAAGCGAGACTTTGATAGCCATTTTCGATCTGGATAATAAGCAAATACTAGCGAATTTTCCTTGATCGTATTGATAAGCGGCTTTGCCAAATCAGCGCTGACAGCTGGACAACCCCAGCTACGTCCGATTTGTCCATAGGTTCTTATGTTATCAGCATTTGCATACGTTGCACCATGAATGACGATTGCACGCCGATAAGCAGAATCATTAACGCCGCGTTCTAATCCTTTCAGTCGTAAAGAATATCCATTTTTTCCGACATAAGATTGGGCAGTAAGAAAAACACCTATGCTGGATTTAAAACTGCCAGGGTTATTAGAAAAAGAAGTCGCGTTAATACCGCCACTATTTTTGCCGTGAGTGACCCAGGTATTGAAAAGAGTACGACCTTTTTTAATATCAAACACCCACAAACGTTTTTCAAAGGATGGTTTGGAGTAATCAATCACAGTGAGCATTTGTTTATTAGCGTAGCCTTTTTTATGTGCATTTATATAGGCAACAAGACTGAGTCGTAATACTTTATCATCGATATTAGTCGCTTGTGATTTTAGAATTTGTATTTCATTTTGTAACCACAAGCTAGTCCCAAACGGCGCTGTATTCGGATTAGAAAACAGCCATGAAAATGGCCAACTCAAACCAAGGGTATTGAAAAGTAAAAAAACAAGTAAGAATCGATATAATTTCATCATTTTGTTCTCAACATTGTTAAACCTAGATTTTAAAGTATTGGCAACAATCCCTAAGGCGATATTTTGAACAATATTTGAAGTTTTGTAGTTATTTTTTTACACAGTGTGGCCACATTTGTCAACAGGCCACCCAGGTGCCATCATTATCTTGCTCCAATGGTACATCCATGTACCATCCCGCGCTTATCCATGGCGCTAGTCGCAAGATAATGATGGCATGCTGCACTTCACCGAATTGCTGAAGTTTTACGGAACGGATAGTAGTTCACTATGAAACCAGGTATAGTTTGTCAAGAACAAATAACCAGAGTAGGTCTTTTGTTATGAAACCATCGGATAAAATCCGTGTCGCCGTCCTTTATGGCGGACGTTCTGCAGAACATGAAGTGTCATTACGTTCGGCGGCAAATGTCATCCAATATTTGGATCCGTCACGATTTGACGTTATTCCTATCGGTATTGATAAACAAGGTCATTGGTTTTTGGGTAAAGATGTTTTTGCACAAAGTCTCGAGCATAACAAAGTGTCGCAATTGGATAATGGCCATCCAACTTGGTTTGCTCCCGAATGGATAAGCAATCCTGCCGATAAGCAACAAATTAACGAGTTATTAATAGTAAAAAAAGCAAACGGTCCACATTTCGATGTGGTTTTTCCCGTGGTTCATGGCACGTTATGTGAAGATGGTACCTTGCAAGGACTGCTAGAAATAGCCGGTCTTCCCTACGTGGGTTGCGGTGTGCTTTCTTCGGCTATCGGCATGGATAAAGATATTTCTAAACGTCTGGCAATGCATGCTGGCTTCAATGTGGCGCCTTATTTAGTTATCAGACAAGATCAATGGTTGAGCAATTCCGATTATTACTTCCGTCAAATAGCAGAAAAATTAGGGTATCCTATATTTACGAAACCAGCCAATACCGGTTCTAGCATAGGTATCAATAAAATTAAAAAACCTGATAAACTACATGCCGCTATAGATGAAGCATTTCGGTTTGATACCAAGGTGTTGGTAGAAAAAGCGCTAAACATCATTGAACTTGAAGTCGCAGCCTTAGAGTCAATAGAATCGACAGCAGACCCTATTGTTAGTGTTGTTGGTGAAATTAAACCAGCACATGAATTTTACTCTTACGACGCAAAATATATTGATGAAAATGGAGCTGAATTATTAATCCCCGCATCTATTCCTGATGAAATAAAGGAACAAGCGCGATTAGTGGCAAAAAAGATTTTTCAAATCTTGGAATGTGAAGGAATGGCGCGTGTTGATTTGTTTTTAACTAGAGACACACAACAAATTTATTTTAATGAAATTAATACTATCCCCGGTTTTACACAAATTAGCATGTATCCAAAATTAATGGATGCCTCAGGCGTATCATATTCTGATTTATTGACACATTTGATCCAACTCGCAATGAAAAGACATAAAAATAAAAGTCAGTTGGTCCGAAATTATATGGATTAAAAAATAATTTAGAACTAAGGACTGTTGACGTGACGGCTAATTATTTTTTTTAACAAGGCGAAGATGCCTTCGGCGAGTGAACCTTTGCAAACAAATAATTGGCCGTCACGTCAACAGTCCTATTTAACTATCATTATTAGATTGTTAGAAGCATGACATTCACATTTCTCCATAGAACAAAATGGTTTTTTATCTATAGCAGTATTTTTTCCTTTGCTTTATTTATCTCATCTGGGCAGGGAAAAAAACCTATTCAATTATCATTGAATGAAGCCATCTTCCTTGCGGTTCGCAGTAATCCCAATGTGCGATCAGCACAACTATCTTATATAGCGCAGAAATTTAATTTGTATGTTCAAGAATGGCAGTTTTATCCACACTATGCTTTTCAAGCATCAGCTGCGTTTTCAAATACGAATAAGGATGAACACCATGGAGAGCATAATTATAATGTGCAACCTACGGTGAGCTTGTTAACACCACTTGGCACGCAGATGACATTAGCATCTACTAATCCACACTCTAGGCATTATAATCCAGGACTTTCTTTGCAAATTGTACAACCACTCATGCGTGGTTTTGGTCGCGCGGTGGTAGAAACTGCGTTAAATAATGCAAAAGATAGTGAAGTAATATCATGTCTTAATATTGAGGGAACATTACGTAGTACTGTATCGTCGGTGATTGAAGCTTATTTAAATGTAGTTTCAGCGGAACGAACTATTATTAATGATGAAGATGCTGTTCGTCGAACAGAACAGTCTGTCGCGCAAACAAAATTATTTATTAAGGCAGGACGCAAAGCTGGCAATGAATTAGTGACGGTCGAAGCTAACGCCGCAAGTGCTAAAGCACAATTAGAGAATGATAAAAATAATCGGGATCAAGCACGCTATGCACTCTTAAGTGCAATTGGTATAGACCCCAATACTCCAGTGATCTTTTCTAGTATCAACACCAAGAATTTAATTCACAAATATCAGCTTCCTTCTTTAGCTGAGACTAAACGCTTGGCGCTAGAAAATGATATTCAGTATCAAATGGATCAAATTACACTGCACGGTTCTACCAAGCGATCGTTGTTAGTCGAAGAAGATAATGCACGCTGGCAATTAAATTTAACTGCAAATGCTGCGACAGGAAGCGGAAGCAGTGGTGGGCGATATGCTGGCATTAACAGTCTATATAATGGAGTGAATCAAGCACAAAGCGTTGGCTTTTCTTTGCAAATCCCAATTGATGACCAATTATCAAAGCAAGCAGTCGTTAATGCTAAAATTGCCTTAAAACAAGCTGAGTTGGCTCTACAACAAGAAAAATGGAATAAAGAAACAAGTGCGATCAATGGCTGGAATTCGGTTTTGAGTGCTGAGCGGGCATTGCGTTTTGCCGAAGATGCGGAAAACCTACAGGAAAAAACCTATAGTGTGAGTTTTCAAAAATATTTGCATGGATTAATCGACAGCCTTGAGTTGCAGACGGCACAATTACAATTAACACAAGCTAAACAAACTTCCTTGAGTGCACAAATTAATTATGTCAAAGCATTAGTAAATTTAGACTTGCTAATCGGACATACACTAAAAACGTGGGATGTTAAAGTGAGATTATAAATGAAAAATTTTCATGCTAAAATCCTGATCATCGTCATGATTTTTACTTTAAGTTTGCAAGCGTGTTCAAATGAGAAAAAATCGTCTGTTAATCATGTCGATACTGTTGTTGCACGTTCATTTTCTAATACATTATATTATTCTGGGACGATACAACCGCTCAAAACGTTGGTGATCCCAAGTCCCGCCGATGGCGTGGTCGTTGATAGGCCGTTTCAATATGGTGATACAGTTAAAGCAGGGCAATTGTTATTTATGCTCTCATCAGAAAAATTTTTAGCTGATTATAAATCAGCATTGATGCAATATATTAAGGCAAAAAACGAGTTTAACAATGGCCAAACACAATTAACCGAAGCTAAATTTTTGCATAAAAATCAGCTTATCTCCGATGATGATTTTAAAACAAAGCAATCCAATTATTATGCTGTACAGTTAGCTTTATTACAGGCAAAAGATTCGTTAGAAAATTTGTTACAGCAATTAGATATAAAAAATGTTGATTTCTACAAACTGACGATTGCTGATATAGACAAAATTACCCAAGCTATGCATTTGCAAATGGGTGCAGAAAAAAACTTGCAGGTATTGTCGCCCGCAGAAGGCGTTATTTTATCGCCCAGCAAAAGCGAAGAAGAAAATAAAAAAATAGCTAAAGGCGATAATGTTAAAATGGGTGATGTATTAGCACTCATTGGCGATATGAGCGGATTGAGTGTGCGTATTAAAGTGAATGAATTGAGCATAAATCAACTCAATCCTCATCAAAAAGTAAAAATCACCGGCATCGCATTTTCTGATTATACTCTCAATGGTGAAATTACCCGAGTTGATCGCCAGGGCGATTCATCAAGCGGCGGCTTACCAACATTTATTGTCGAAGTTGCTGTGCCAAAATTAACTCAAGCGCAGCAAAAAGAAATACATGTTGGCATGAGCGCAAAAGTTGAAATTAATATTAACGAAGAAGCACAAATTGCTGTGCCGCTTGTTGCGGTGATGGAAAAAAATGGTGAATCTTACGTTCAAGTTTATGATGAAAAGAATAAAAAATATAAGGAACTGGCAGTAAAAACCGGAAAAACCACGATAGATTCTGTTGCTATTCTTTCTGGGTTAAAAGAGGGAGATAAAATTGTCGTCCCTAATTAAATTAGAAAATGTCACCAAGTGTTATCAATTAGGTGGAAATGAATACCATGCGTTGAAAGGAATTTATTTTCAATTAGCGCGTGGTGAAATGGCCGCAATTGTAGGTGTATCTGGTTCGGGAAAATCTACCCTGATGAATATCATTGGTTTTCTTGATCACTGTACGCGGGGCCGATATTTTTTTAATGATCGTGATGTTTCTCATTTAACTGAGTTAGAACTTGCCAACATTCGTAACACGAAAATTGGATTTGTGTTTCAATCATTTTTTTTATTAGCACGTTCAAACGCATTACAAAATGTAATGTTACCACTTTTTTATCGCGGTGTAACGCGAGTACAAGCAAAAGAAAAAGCAATGCAAATGCTAGAAAAAGTTGGCGTTGCGCATTTAGCACATCACCGGCCTAATCAATTATCGGGCGGTCAACAGCAGCGGGTGGCGATAGCACGTGCGTTAGTGGGTGATCCAGAGGTCATTTTGGCTGATGAGCCAACAGGCGCATTGGATACACAGACTGGAAACGAAGTAATGGAATTATTCATTAATTTAAATCGCAAAGAAGGACGCACAATGGTAATTATCACACACGATAAAGAAGTAAGCCGCCGTTGCGAGCGAGTAGTAACAATTAAAGATGGGGTGATTATGGAATGATAGTAAATGATAGCACTTCACCAAGAATCGCTGATGGGTGGTAAAATATTTTGTCTCAAAGTGTAAAGGATTTTATCCAAACTTAAGAAATTATTTAATAAAGGAGATAACATGGCAAAAGCAAAAGAGTCCTTGTATCGTTGGGATGATTCATTGTTTATAGAGGATCAACTAACAGAAGAAGAACGCCTAATTCGAGATTCTGTGAGAACGTTTGCTCAAGAAAAATTACAACCACAAGTCATCGAAGCTTTTCGTGATGAAAATTTTAATCCAGCGTTAATGCGCGAAATGGGTGAAGCCGGATTATTGGGCGCGACTATTCATGGTTACGGTTGTGCAGGAGTGAATTATGTATCCTATGGATTAATTACTCGCGAACTTGAGCGAGTGGATTCTGGTTATCGCTCTGCCATGAGTGTGCAATCTAGTCTAAGTATGCATGCTATTTATTCTTACGGCAGTGAAACACAAAAGCAAAAATTTCTACCGAAAATGGCAAAAGGGGAATGGATAGGTTGCTTTGGGTTGACGGAACCCAATCATGGTTCTGATCCTTCAGGAATGGATACACGTGCGAAATCGGTTGACGGTGGCTATGTCTTAAAGGGCACGAAAATGTGGATCACCAATTCGCCGATTGCAGATGTCTTTATTGTTTGGGCACGTAATGACAAAGGCAGAGTACGTGGTTTTATTTTAGAAAAAGGCATGGAAGGATTATCTGCACCCATTATGCATGGAAAGCTTAGTTTACGTGTTTCCATAACAGGTGAAATTATTATGGATGATGTGTTTGTCCCGATAGAAAATGAATTGCCGCATGCAGATGGATTAGCTGGGCCCCTTGGTTGTTTAGATAACGCACGCTATGGTATTGCATGGGGAGCATTAGGGGCAGCTGAATTTTGCTGGCATGCAGCGCGCCAATATTCACTTGATCGTAAGCAATTTGGTCATCCAATTGCAGCGAACCAACTTATTCAACATAAACTCGCGACCATGCAAACTAACGTTACCCTTGGCTTACAAGGCTGTTTACGGTTAGGTAGATTAAAAGATGAAGGCCGGGCAGAAACACCCATGATTTCAATGATGAAACGTTTTTCTACATTAACAGCCTTGGATATAGCCCGCGAATCGCGTGATATTCATGGTGGTAATGGTATTACTGAAGATTTTCATGTTATTCGACACATGTTAAATCTAGAAACAGTGAAAACCTATGAAGGAACAGCTGATATTCATGCGTTAATCTTAGGAAGAGCCCAAACAGGCATACAAGCGTTCAAGCCATTGGGGAATCCGCAGGAAGCGACACAAAAACATAAAAAAGAACAACATCAGGAGTGAGCAAGGGACTATTGCAGGGAAAAATATTAAGTAAAGTAGGGCATCATATGTACGTCTTAGAGCATTTATATAAGTTTTGACACATTTGAATTAAAGGTGAAAGATACGGTAATCATTGTAACAGAGGATTAGTAGCTTGAAGTTCACTCTTTAATACAACCAAGCATGGTATAGATTTACTAAGCATGTATTTCAGTTACACGGTATAGATAAATCATGTTTTTCTGCTAAACAAACTTATTAAAAAAATAAGGAGTTTTTTCCCTCGCTCTATCGTAACAGTTCAGTCTCTGTTTAGGAAACGCCGTCTGCGCGGTAGATTTGGTGTATGTTCAAAGGGGAGCTGATCTATTACGCCCTATCCTCTAAAAATTTCTGGAATGTTTAAAATTAAGGCGCATTGAAAACAATGGAAAACTCTATTATTGGGAATGTTTTCACAGAGAGAGATAAAAAATCCAAGGCTATCCCATTAAAAAAATACACCGAAGCTTATGTCGTTTCTTTTGCAGTATTAAGTGAACGGTTTAGCTTTTGGGGCTTGCAAGCAGTAATGACATTATTTTTAATGCAATACTTTTATCAAAGTGAACAAAGAGTATTTACATTAGTTGGTGCTTTCGGTGCTTTAAGTTATGCATTTTCTTTATTAGGTGGTTTATTAGCAGATAAATTTATTGGTGTATGGAAGTCATGTTTGTTTGGACTAATTCTTTGTTTACTAGGAAATAGCGTACTTATTTTTTCTGATAGTCTTATAAGCTTGAATATAGGATTATCTTGTATCCTTGTAGGAGCAGGTTTATTTTCACCTAGTAGTAATAACTTAATTCATCTGCTCTATGAGAAAAAATCTGATTTAAGAGAATCTGGTTTTTTAATTAGTTGCGTTGCGGGAAACATCAGCGGAGCTTTGGCACCATTGATTTATGGTATTTTCGGAGCCAAAGGAATATGGCATGGTGCTTTTCTTGTTAGTGCAATATTAAATTGTTTTTCGTCATTATATCTTATAAAACACTATAATCATTTTCGTCAAGCATGCGGTAATCAGCTATACCAAGCTAATAATAATAAATTAGGAAAAATCATAGTAGTTTGCTTTGTTGGAATAGCTTTTGGACTTCTGGTAAATATAAATTGGCTTAATACTCTCTTACTGATTGGAATAATTCCATTGTGCTTCTTAGCTTTTTTATTATATCGCCAACTAAATGAATGTGAAAGACAGCGGGTAAAGTTTATTTTCTTTTTAACAGGTATATTATTATTATTTTATGTTGCTGTATTTCAGATTTATTCGTCACTGACGCTATTTATTGATCATTATGTAAATCGTCAAATAATGGGATGGGAAATTCCTGTTCCTGCATTTGCTTCACTCCAATGTGTTTTTTTTATATTAAGTGCACCGATAGTAGAAAGGCTATTAGCTGTTTTTCGTCGTAAAGGGTATATGATGCCGTTATTAATAAAAATTCCGGTTGGTCTTATCATAGCAGCAGTAGGATTTTCATTATTTGCTTTTGGCAAATGGATAGCTTTTAAATCAGGATCGTGTGGAATAGAATGGATAATAGTAGGTAATTTTTTCCTTGGTTTAGGTGAGGTATTCTTATACCCTCCTATTCTTACAGTCGTTTCATCTTTTTCGCCAAGAAAGTGGGCTGGTACATTGATGGGTGGATTTTCTATATCTTTGGCATTTGCGAGTTATTTTTCTGGAAAACTTGCTTGGCTACTTACCAGCCGATGGATGATAAACACACGGCAAATTGAATCTGTTTTCCATTTAGGTTACGCTAAAATCGTTCTGCTCTTAATAGGAATTTCTGTGTTAAGTATTATTATGTTTTCATTTTTAAAAAAATGGTATCATTTGCAAATTAATTTACTTAATTCAAACAGTTGAAAATAAATAATTATTTTTAAGGGAAAACAATGCTTACTATCCCTAAATTTTAGGTGTGACAGTGAAAATTGCCTCTTCAAATGAAACTTGTTCTTTCAAGAACATGGTTATATTGTCCTGCAACAAGCTATTTCCAAATCATTATTAGATGCATTCAAAGAAACTTTAGGAAAATTGGTAGATGTTTTTTTCATTGTTTCGGTCATACAAAGAATCGTGTCTCGCACACCCGAGTTTTTTTCCCTTAGCTCATGTATTAATACAATGCCATGGATAAAATCCATATATGGACTAGATGAAAAATCACCTGTTTATATCATAAATAACGGCATTGTGTTTACCTGTCCCGATGATAAAAACAACAAGGCCGTTTCAAATTTTGAAACAAATTGGCATAACGATATTTTTTATACCATACCTAAAAGTCATTTTTGGCAGGTATGGGTTCCTTTGTTACACAACGCAACAATCGAAATTGGCACATTGATTATTTGTCCCGGCAGCCATAAGGATAAAAACATAAAACAACAGATTGATATTAATGCTAAGTAGTCGCTGGCGCGAAATTAATTAAATATGATAACAATTTGGTGGTTCGTCATTGCGAACCCCACGTTTTTTGTGGGGTGAAGCAATCCAGAAACGCTGCTAAATTATAGCAATGTTTCATACAAATCCAACCAACCTGGATTCATGCTTTCGATAAGAGCTATTTTCTTTTTTCTAGAACCTGCTTTGATTTGCTTTTCCCGTTCGATGGCACTTAGCATATCTTCATATTGTTCATAATATACCCGAAGCGTTTCAGTTATAGGTGTTTAAAATGAAATCTTACCGCGACCTTGAAAAGATTTTTTCACGAAAAATGCTCGAAATACCGCAAGTATTCCTCCGCTTTTTCATGAAAAAATCTTTCCAATCTCTTGTAATCTTTCATTTTAAACACCTATAACTGAAACGCTTCGGGTATAAACTAATTGTTTACAATCGTAACGTTTAGTGAAGCTATCAACATCAGGATGCTTGTGCTGATAGACTCGCTTTATGAGATCACTAGTCACACCTGTATAAAGTGTGCCGTTACGTTTATTTGTCATGATATAAATTGCTGGGTGACGTTCATGCATTTATGGAACCTCTTAAAATGGATTATTTTATTGATTAGCTGCGCTTTTCATGCGGTTTTTTTATGTTTGCGATCTAGTTTCGCCATGACTGTTCAAAAATCTGGATTGCTTCACCCCACAAAAAACGTGGGGTTCGCAATGACGAAGTTATTGACAAGGGATAGAAAATTTTTGCGTGGATGGCCTATCGTAGGAGTAGTATGTCTTGAAAATGAGAATAGCCAATATAAAATAAAAATCAATGAAAATATGAGAAAAGTAGAAGTAAAAATAAAAAACTAGCATACTATTGAAATCAAATAATAATCATTTTAATTTCGCGCCAGCGACTAATTACAATAATCAATACACTATTCAACCAGATAAACTTTATAAATATTCTCCTGAATCTATAGAAGTAAATTTGGGAGACATATTAATTTTTGATTCACATTTTGTTCACAAAAGTGGAATTAATAGTTCGAATCTAGTGAGATGTAGCATGCTTGGAGCTTATCATGATGCATTATGTGATGAATTTTCACCCATTAGTTTTGAATGTAAATATTATCGCAAAACGCCAGAAGGTTATTTTTACGAGCTTTTTGGAGATGAGAATGCTAAAAAAATCATGTTTGATGATATGGCAAGTGAAGATTTACCGATTAAAACAGGTGTTTAACATTATTCCCTTCCTAAGGGTGGGTATTCGAAGGGGGCTGATCTATTATTACATAATCTTTAATTCTTCGAATATCTACTCATCCATACTGACTCGTAAAGTTGCAGCGATAGCCCATGGGAGGAGTGTGATAGTCAATAGACAAAGGCCAGCTAAAAATGCGAGCGGACCGACGATAGAAAATCCAACTTGAGATTGTTGTACGATGATAACACCAAAAATCAAAACCGGTACAACAAGTGGCAAGATGAGCAAGCTTAATAATACGCCTTGTTGTCGCAGCCCCAAGGTTAACGCCACGCCAAGACTGCCAAGCAACGTTAGAATAGGTGTACCAAGCAATAAACTGCAGCATAAAGCTAAGATTGTTGATGCAGGAAGATGAAACAAACTACCTAATAAAGGAGTTAATATCACTAAAGGTAATTCAGTTACTAGCCATTGCGCACTTAATTTAGCAAACATGAGAAGGGTAAGCGGCGTTTGGCTTAATAACCATTGCTCTAAATTTCCATCTTCTATATCGGTAGAAAAGAGAGATTGTATGGATAACAAACTGGCAAGCAGCGCTGCTATCCATATACATCCTGGAATAATTTTTTGTAACAGAATAGGATCGGAGGTGACGGCTAATGGAAATAAACTCATAACAATGATAAAAAAACCGAGTGGGTAAAGCCACTCGTGAGATCGCCGTAAAAGTAATATCAATTCAGTGTAAAATACAAACCCAGCTGTTTTTAACATGGCTCCAGCCTCAATGTTTTGACAACCATTCCTGCGAGATTGGGAATAGAATGATGTGAGCTGATGACTGCCAGACCACCAGTTTGTAAATGATTTTGCAGGTGAGACAAGAACAAAGTTTGTGATTTCATATCCAAGGCAGTGAGTGGCTCATCTAAAATCCAAAGTGATTTAGGAATAAGAAATAGCTTAGCTAAGGCTAAACGTCTTTTTTGACCAGCAGATAAAATTTTCGCCAAGGTATTTTTATTTGCGCTTAATTGCAAATGCTCAAGAATAGCAGCATAGTTAACAGATCCTAATGTGAGTGAAAGTGACCTAGCTAGTTGTAAGTTTTCAGTGACGGTCAATCCCAGTTTTATACCATTTGTATGGCTTATGTAATGCAGACTATGCCAATAGTCAGCGCGCAAGTTTTGAATAGGTCTCCCTTGCCAAGTAATGTTGCCTTGGGTGGGTGTCGATAGACCGGCCAACAATCGCAATAAACTCGATTTGCCTGATCCATTTGGGCCCTCTACAAGCAAGACTTGCGATGAGTGAAGCTCAAATGAAATACCGACAAACAAAGATCTATGCTGACGAACACAGCTTAGATTGTCGACAAGTAATCTTTTTTCTGTATTCATCACAATAACTCAAACAGGTAAGATGGGCCGATTTTAGCGAAAATGGAGTTAACCGGCAAATTCTAGGATCATGTACCATTGACCCCGTTTTGTCATCCAGGCCAACTCAGGTAGAATGCTATTAAAGCATGATCGATAGTAGTAACAATCAGAAATATCAGCAATTCTCGATGAAGTGCAGCATGTCATCATTATCTTGCGACTAGCGCCATGGATGAGCGCGGGATGGTACACGGATGTACCATTGGAGCAAGATAATGATGACATGCTGCACTTCATCGAGAATTGCTGCAGAAATATAATAATAGTGGAGAGGTTGGGAAACATGATATCGAATTTACGAATAATAAAATGGCTTGCTGTTTATTTATGCTGTTTATGCCCTCTTATGGCAATCAGTGCGAACTTGCCAATTACAATAAAACAAACAACGCCAAACCTGACAACAGTGTATCCAGAGGGGCAAAAATTATATGATCAACACCCCTGGGCTGTGATGTATTACTATGGCGTCACGGGTTCTGATGCGCTGGCTAGAATGGCCTATGGTCAATTCCATCGCTGGCCCGAGCACATACAAGCAATAGAATTGACCCGCACCCTGGACGAAGAAAATTTTTTTCGTCGGCTGGTTAACCCATTAGTAGGCGTTGTGCAGTTGGCGGGCAATGTTGCGGTGCGCAATGGTAGTAACCAACATATTATTTATGAATTTAATCCTTATTTAGCTTTTCGTTGGGCTAATTTTCCCTGGAATTATTATGTTAATACGTCATTTGCTATTGGCGAAGGCATATCATATGACACATCCGTACCCTCTTTGGAAAAGAAATCCAATGAGGATACGAAACGGTTGTTAAACTACCTGATGCTTGAGGCAACGTTTGCTTCTCCCAGCTATCCACGACTACAACTTGTCGCCCGTATTCATCATCGTTCTGGCGCATTTGGCCTGTATCATGCTGGTAATACCGGCTCAAATAATATTGGCCTGGGGATACGATATTTATTTGATTAAGGATTCCATCCCGTACTTATCCATGGCGCTAGTCGCAAGATAATGATGACATTACTGAATAGCTACTTTAGTTTTTGCTAGAAGGTCCGCAGAGGGGGGGTCTTGTTACTAGGAGCGCTCCCCGCTACAATAGCGTTCCTTCCATTGTCTATTCCTATGAAGTGGGAATTTGTCAACCGCAACTATTATGGGCGAGCCCTTATTTTTGTGGGATGGAAAAGAACTGAGAAATACGTACTGTGGAGATTATATACATGTCGTTAACAACAGCTGCAAAAGCGCAGATTGTCAAAACCTTTAAACGAAGCAAAAACGATACAGGGTCGTCCGAAGTGCAAATCGCGCTCCTGACCGCACGGATTAATTCTTTAACTGAACATTTAAAAGTTCACAAACATGATTTTCATACTCGATATGGCTTAACAAAAATGGTTAGCCAGCGACGTAAGCTGATGCGTTATTTGAAGAGCAGAGACCAACAGCGTTATCAGATTATTATCAAAGAGTTAGATGTTCGCGGATAATCAATGTTTATGCCACTTCGCGTGAGAAAAATTCATTCTCACGGAGAGACGGATGCGTTAATTTGTAATTGATTTTAATAAACTATTTAGGTGAATAATTTGACTGTAATTAAAAAGACATTTCGTTATGGTGACCATGCTGTCACTCTTGAAACTGGACGGATAGCACGTCAAGCTACTGCTGCGGTAGTGGTGAGTATGGATGATACGGTGGTACTAGTGACCGTAGTTGGTGCAGACAGCGCATCAGAGGATAAAGATTTTTTCCCGCTCACGGTGAATTATCAAGAGCGTACTTACGCTGCAGGCCGGGTACCAGGTGGATATTTTAAACGCGAAGGTAAGCCTAGTGAAAAAGAAACCCTTACTTCACGGCTAATTGATAGACCATTGCGACCACTTTTCCCGAAAGGCTTTAACTATGAAGTCCAAGTGATTGCAACCGTATTATCTATGAATCCGGACATTGATTCTGACGTTCCAGCCATGATTGGTGCTTCAGCAGCTATAGCACTCTCTGGTTTGCCAGTGACGAGTCATCTAGCTGCAGCTCGTGTGGGTTATCAAGATGGAAAATATTTGTTAAATCCAACCATCCCTCAAATGCAAACATCACAACTGGATATGGTGGTTGCGGGAACAGAAAGCGCAGTGTTGATGGTGGAATCTGAAGCCAAAGAATTACCTGAGGCTGTTATGCTGGGTGCGGTTATGTTCGCACATCGAGAAATGCAAACTGTCATTAATGTCATCAAAGAAATGACAATAGAGGCGGGTACTGCGATTTTTGAATGGACCTCGCCAACAGTTAATGCAGACGTTGAAAGACGCGTGACAGAATTATGCAAGACGGATATCGAGAAAGCGTATCAAATCAAAGATAAAATGGAACGCCAAGAAGCAGTTAGTGAGATTCGAGACCGTATCATCGAACAAATGGTTGCTGAAAATGCTGGAAAAGAAGATGAAGGCACTCTTGTTACTGACATCAAATGCGTATTCAGTGATCTTGAGCGTAATATTGTCCGTGGCCGTGTTATACAAGGGTTACCACGTATCGATGGCCGTGATACGAAAACGGTAAGACCAATTTCTATCGACGTAGGTGTATTGCCACGCACACACGGTTCCGCTTTATTCACGCGCGGTGAAACTCAAGCTCTAGTAGTTGCAACATTAGGGACAGAGCGAGATGCACAAACGATAGATGCGCTTGCAGGCGAACGTAAAGAAACATTTATGCTGCATTACAATTTTCCACCCTATTCTGTAGGCGAAGTGGGGATGGTTGGTAGCCCGAAACGGCGCGAAATTGGTCACGGTATTTTGGCAAAACGTGGTGTAGCCGCTGTGTTGCCTACACAAAAAGAATTTTCTTATGTATTGCGTGTAGTATCTGAAATTACAGAGTCTAACGGATCAAGTTCCATGGCGAGTGTATGCGGCACAAGTTTAGCATTAATGGATGCTGGTGTGCCGATTAAAGCCCATGTCGCTGGTGTTGCGATGGGTTTAGTGAAAGAAAAAGAGCAATTTGCGGTACTCACCGATATTTTAGGTGATGAAGACCATCTTGGTGATATGGATTTCAAAGTGGCAGGAACCACAGCGGGTGTTACTGCTTTGCAGATGGATATCAAGATTGATGGTATTACCGAAACTATCATGCAGCGTGCATTAGAACAAGCACGCGAAGGACGTATGCACATTTTAGGCATCATGAATCAGGCTATCACTGGGCCACGCCAAGAAATGTCTGCTTATGCACCTCGTATTCTCAATATGCAGATACCACCGGATAAAATTCGTGACGTGATTGGCAAGGGTGGCGTGACTATCCGTGCGCTAACTGAAGAAACGGGTACGGTGGTTGATATCAGCGATGATGGCGCAATTAAAGTGGCAGCCGCTGATCTTGCTGCGTGTGAAGAAGCAGTGCGCCGTATTGAACGCCTAACTGCCGATGTGATGGTGGGGAATGTGTACGAAGGAACAGTAGCTAAGTTAATGGACTTCGGTGCAATAGTCACTATCCTGCCAGGCAAACAAGGGCTGGTGCATATTTCTCAAATTGCGAACGAACGTATTGCCAACGTGAGTGATCGGTTATCAGAAGGCCAAGTGGTACGGGTCAAAGTGCTCGAAATTGATAGGCAAGGCCGCATTCGTTTAAGCATGAAAGAAGTGGAATCTCAAGGTCATAGTCACGGTCAAAATCAAAGCCAAGCTTCTTCTTAAACTCTAGTAACAGGTCCCGGGTTTCGCTTTGCTGCACCCGGGTCCCGTCTTAAAAAAACTTTTCACGATTTGATCTTAGAAAGCTGACAACATTGTAAGCAATAGCCTATTTTCTTTTTCCACTCTCTTAAATAGAGTACTTCTCTAGGGTCTGTTGACAAGTGCAATTCTAGCTGCAAAACGAGTAATATCGGTCAAAATGCACGCAAATTTCCGTTAAATAGTCCAGCTATTCTCCTCAGTTGTGCATTTTGCCTCGATGCCCTTGTTTTTCGCTTTAGAAGCCACGTCAACAGACCTTAGCTAAACATTTGTGATCACGATAGGAGAAAAAAGTGAAAATTTTTTATTTTGTATTCTTGTTATTTCCAATTTCCCACTTAGCGTTAGCAATGACTAATCAAGAAGTGGTAGAAACTATAAACAGTGGATCACAGTTTAAGCAATATTCTTTACATGCAGCTAAAACAAAAACAACTCAAAATAAACCCATTTTGTGGAAACCATTAAAGGGGCCTTCAATGGCTTCAATGGGAAGTGTAAAGATCGTTCAAATGAAAAATAATACCTCTATCCTTTTTGCCTCTTCCGCGAAACAAATTTTCCGCTCGCTTGATAGTGGCAAGAGCTGGAAACTATTATCCACCCCTCAAGGCATAGCAGTGAATGACTTGGATAGTGTCGATGATCATAAGCTTATTTTAACCAATGAGAATGGGGTTTTTTTATCAGACGATTTCGGCGATCACTGGTATGCTTCTAGTAATGGGATCAGTGGCAGACCAAGTGATGTCCATGTTGTTAACCAGCAATTAATATTTCTCATCACGAATAAATTGGCTCCATTCAGTAATATTTATCGTTCTATTGACGGTGGAAAGTCATGGACACCCGCCAGTTTGGGCTTAGATACTGGACAAGCTATTTGGTCACTGGCGAGCCGTGATAATATTGTGTTGGTATCAGCCTATGGTTTAAATATATCAACCAACAAAGACGCAATCTGGACACAGCCCTCAACAAATTGGAAAGATTGGGTGATTTATTCTATGGCTCTTACTAGTAAACATGATATTTATCTTGCTACAGGGAAGTTATTCAAAACAAATGTGTCAGGCGATAGCTGGGAGGAAATAAAACAGGGTGGAGTAAAACAAATTGCTATTGATGATGCTGATCGCCTCTATTTACTGACTAAACAAGATGATCATATATCACAATTATACCGCTCGATGGATAATGCTAAAACTTGGGAACATTTACAATCTTTCACCGGCGACAGCCATTTTACCCTGTTAACCGATGGCAGAATTACTGCAAGTAGTGATAATGGCTTATTGATAAGCGATAAAACTCAAACCAAATTTACTCCGCTTCCCTTTACTTTTTCAACAGCAAGAACATCACGGGTGTTTGCTCTAGATAAGCAGCATCTTTATGCCATTGATTCTGAGCGTTATAGTCACAGCGGGCAATTATTTCGGAGTGAAGATAGTGGCCGCTCATGGAGTTTGGCTTATAACGGGAAAGTGGATGGTATTACCACTTTCAATCATAAACTGGTTATTGCAGCAGATTCAAAACGAATTTTAACATCAGATGACTTGGGTAAAACCTGGCAGGAAATGTATACCTTTACCGATGATTCATTCGTTAACCTATCCAATTATGCTGGCAGTATTTTATTAGAATGTTATAACCGCACCTATCTTTCAAATGATTTAACTCACTGGCAAAAAATAAATACGTTTGCTCCTGATGACCGTGGAATCAACTTTGATTATTACCTGCAAGGAAACGCTATCTACTTTAATACGGGTGAATCGATTAAAGTATCCACTGACAATGGCAAAACCTGGACTATTTTACTAGGCAACATTCATCAAGATGTAGGATTGATTAAAGGATCTGGAGCAACATTGGTTGCTGCATTTCCGCTTGGAGGCGTTATCAAATCAACCGATGGCGGCCAACATTGGGAGCTGATCAATCAAGGTCTGCTGGATGCTCATTTTACTTCTTTGCTGGTGCTGGATGAGAATTATTATTTGATAGCAACGGATCAAGGCGTATTTAGCACCAAAGATGGTGGCGAAAATTGGGTGATAGAGAAAAATGGATTGGATACTCTTAGTATCTTGAGCTTATTCGCCAATGATCATATGCTGTTGGCAGGCTCTAATGGCGATGGCGTCTATAAAGCTAAGCTAAATTAAACGAGCAGTCATTATGCCACGGGCACGCACGACCAGTGGCATTTGCTGAGTAGATACTACTAAACAATATTTGACATCCTTGTCCAGTCGCCTTAATATAGGCCCCTCACAAAATAGTTTTTGAGTGATGATCTATGAAAAGAACATTCCAACCCAGTGTTTTAAAAAGAAAAAGAACTCACGGTTTTCGTGCCCGTATGGCAACTAAAAATGGCCGTGCTGTGTTAAGCCGGCGTCGTGCGAAAGGGCGCGCAAGGCTCAGCGTAGATTGATGTTTGAGTTCCCCCGCATACACAGGCTGGCTAGTAAACGTGATTTCCAGTTTGTGTTCGCGAAGCCTTATAAAATTTCGTGCCAATATCTGCTTGCATTATATCGACTGAATCAAAAACCTCACGCTAGGTTAGGGATTATTATCAGAAAAGATCTTGTTCACCAAGCAGTGGATAGAAACCGGCTGCGTAGAGTGATTCGAGAGAGTTTTCGACTCAATCATGAAAAGTTAAAAGGGCTTGATATCATTGTGCTAATGCGGTCACAATGTATCCCCGCCCTGCGCTCTACTTTGAAACGAAATCGGGTAGCCGTGATGCGGGAAAAAAAGCTGTTGCGAAATGATATTGATAACCTATGGCCACAATTAGTCGTTCCATAATGGTATGTCTCATAGCAAGCATTCGATTTTATCGCTTTGCTATCAGTGCCTTATTGGGTCATTGTTGCCGATTTGAACCATCTTGCTCCACTTATGCCATGGAAGCGATTAAAATACATGGTTGCTTTAAAGGATGCTGTCTTAGTTTTTGGCGTATACTACGTTGTCATCCATGGCATCCTGGCGGTGTTGATCCTGTGCCAACAGCACTAGCTCGTGATAAGCGGGTTTGAACGCGTCACGTTGACACCATGATGTGAACAGGTACATGTATTGATAGGTGTAATAGTTGCTTAGCCACTCTTGAATAAACACCAAACATCGGCTGAGCTGTTACTAATATAAGTTGCTGTTGCCGAATATATGATATTTTGCAGCGGTAAGTGAACCCAACCAGAAGTCGATTATGTTAGAGAATATGATAGATTACGTACGAATTGCCCTTTATGCCTTGTTAGCCATTTTGTGCTTTATGTTATTCCAAGCTTGGAATAATGACCATCCACCACTTTCACAGCCTGCTTCAGCTGAAATGGCACAGCCTAGCCATTTTGTTCCAGAAATGGCGAGGACGGCTGTACCGCCTGCCACAGTGCCGGTACCGGCAGCGGAAGGGCCCGCTACACCTGCTAATGGCAAAGGGCAAATTATAAAAGTCACGACCGATTTATTAGATGTTAGCATCGATACTCGCGGTGGTGATGTGCTTCAAGTCAAGCTGTTGCAATACCCCGAATCGTTAGGTTCTTCATCACCTTTCTTGTTAATAAGCGATGATCCAAAATCTCGTTATGTGGCAGAAAGTGGCTTATTAAGTAAGCAAGGCCCTGATACCACTCAAGCACAAGCACTTTATACGTCAGCTCAAACAGAGTACTCTCTTAGTCCCGGGCAAAATGAAGTCAAGGTGAAGCTCAACTGGCAAAACAAAGATGGACTGCAAGTAACGAAATGGCTTACCTTTACCCGTGGCAGCTATGAAATTAAAGTAGCTTTCGATGTTAATAATCAAACCCAACAGCCATGGGAAGGTAATTTGTATACCCAACTCATGCGCACTAATAATCCGCCAGAAAGCCAGGGTGGATTGATCAATTTAGCAACCTTTTTTGGGGCTGCGGTAGCTAGTCCGGCAAAACCATTTACAAAAATTACCTTCAAAGAGATGCAAGAAAAAAATCTCAATCAGACTGTCAAAGATGGTTGGGCTGCAATGATACAACATTACTTTATCAGTGCTTGGGTTCCACCTAAAACAGCCACCTCTACTTATTATTCCAAGGTAACGGCAAATGGTCTTTATACTATTGGTATGATTGGTCAGCCTTTGACAGCAGCACCCGGAGCAAAAATTTCTGCTGAAACAAAGTTATATACAGGCCCAGCGATTGCTGACCTGTTGGAAAAGACCGCGCCTGGTTTAAAACTCACCATTGATTACGGATGGTTTTGGTTTATTTCTGACATCATTTTCTGGATGATGCAAAAGATTCACGATGTCGTTGGAAATTGGGGTTGGTCGATTGTGCTTGTCACCGTGATTATCAAGCTATTGTTTTATCAACTTTCGGCCAAAAGCTTTCGTTCTATGAGTGCGATGAAAAAATTGCAGCCGAAAATTGGGATGCTTAAAGAACGCTTTGGAGATGATAAACAAAAATTGACTCAGGCAACGTTAGATTTGTACCGCCAAGAAAAAGTCAACCCCATGAGCGGATGCTTGCCAATATTAATTCAGATCCCTGTGTTTATTGCCTTGTATTGGGTGTTAATAGAAAGCGTACAATTGCGGCAAGCCCCTTTTATATTCTGGATTCATGACCTCACACAGCAAGACCCCTATTATGTCTTACCTGTTTTGATGGGTTTATCGATGTTTTTTCAGCAACGCTTAAATCCGCCGCCACCCGATCCGATGCAAGCAAAAGTAATGATGTTGATGCCAGTTGTCTTTACTGTTTTATTCGCTAACTTTCCAGCGGGATTAATGTTGTATTGGTTCGTGAATAATACATTATCATTCTTGCAGCAATGGTACGTAATGCATCGCTTAGATAAAGAAACCGCTAAGAAGAAGTGAAAGCAGAAACCACATCCAACATTGATACTATTGCAGCACAAGCGACGCCACCAGGAAAAGGTGGCATCGCTATTGTCCGTGTGTCTGGCCCCGCAGTAAAAAATCTGATTCAACGTATAACCGGATGTGAACTCAGGCCACGTCAAGCCAACTATCTCCCATTCCATGATGTTAGCGGTAATGTTATTGATGAAGGTGTTGCCATTTATTTTCCTAACCCTCATTCGTTTACTGGAGAAGATGTACTCGAGTTACATGGGCATGGTGGCCCGGTAGTGGTAGATTTATTATTACAACGTTTATTAAGCTTGGGTGTGCGACTTGCACGACCAGGGGAATTTTCAGAGCGTGCTTTCTTAAACGGTAAAATTGATTTAGCACAAGCAGAAGCAATTGCGGATTTAATTAATGCATCTTCAAAGCAAGCGGCTAGGTCTGCTATACGATCATTGCAAGGTGAGTTCTCAAAAAAAATTCATGATCTCAACGAAAAAATTGTTGAATTACGTGTGTACATTGAGGCAGCTATTGATTTTACGGATGAAGAAATAGATTTTTTGAGTGATAACAGCCTCAGACAGAGAATCAATGAGATTCTTCATGATTTGACATCTATCCAGACTAAGGCAAAACAAGGCAGCTTCCTGCGTGAAGGAATTACCGCAGTGATTGCAGGTGAGCCGAATGTGGGCAAGTCTAGCTTACTAAATTATCTGAGTGGGAAAGAAGTTGCAATTGTCACGGATATTCCTGGCACCACACGTGATGTATTGCGAAATCATATTCTTATTGATGGCATGCCTATGCATATCATTGATACGGCAGGCTTGCGTGATAGTGATGATGTTGTTGAGCAAGAAGGTATTCGTCGTGCTTATCGGGAAATGGAGCAGGCAGATATTGTTCTGTATGTTATGGATGCAAGTAAACATTCACAAGTAGATTTAGGTTTCTTGCCTACTGCTATTTCTTCTCGTCCTATTATTTTTATCCGAAATAAAATTGATTTGATGAGTGAACTTCCGTCCATTAGCGCAGAGAATGATCATACGTGTATTTCGTTATCAGCCAAATCAGGTGCTGGCATAGATTTGCTGATAGACCAGATTAAAAATCAAGTTGGATTTGAAGCACAAAATGAAGGCATTTATCTTGCGCGTCGTCGACATCTAGATGCATTAGCTCGAGCGCAATCGTGCGTGATGGAAGGATTGAAGCAACTAACCTATTCACATTCTGGTGAGTTGGCTGCGGAAGATTTTCGCCAAGCACACCGTGCTCTTTGTGAAATTACCGGTGAATTTACTGCCGATGATTTACTCGGACGCATTTTTTCTAGTTTTTGCATAGGAAAGTGATTTGATCGCCCCCATCTGGGATGACGTAGCAGGACGAATAATGATAGCCTGTTAATATGGATAAATATCGAAATCGCCAAGCGGCTGGAAAAATTTTAGCTACTGAATTAAAGGCTTATGTTAAGCGCAACGATGTTATCGTGTTAGCATTGCCACGAGGTGGCGTTCCTGTAGCATTTGAAATTGCCAAAGCTTTACATGCGCCATTAGACGTTTTTATCGTGCGTAAATTAGGTGTGCCTGGACATAGTGAGTTGGCGATGGGGGCCATAGCGATGGTCGATACTTATGTTTTTAATGAAGATATTATTGCTGATTTGCGCATTCCCAAAACAGCTATAGAAGCGGTTATAGGCGAAGAAAAAGAAGAATTAGCTCGTCGCGAAAGTAAATATCGTGGCCATCATACTTTTCCCTCGCTTAAAGGTAAGACAGTTATCCTCGTCGATGATGGCATTGCTACAGGTGCTACTATGCGGGCTGGTATTAATGCACTGAAACGGTTGATGCCTGCTAGCATTATCGTTGCTGTGCCGGTAGCAGAAAAATCCATGTGTGACGTCATGCAAGCGCTAGTTGATCGTTTTATTTGTCCATTGCGCCCTGTTCATTTTTACGCAGTAGGCGCATGGTATGATGATTTTTCCCAGACAGAAGATGAAGAAGTGTATTCTTTGCTAGACGAAGCGAAAAAATTTTCCGAGTAGGACTGACTAAAATATTTACTCGTTGCTTAACTGACGTGCGAGCATGGCACCTAATCGCACATTATTTTTAATCAAATTGATATTGGCTTGTAGACTTTTCCCTTTTGTTACTATTGCCACTTCATTCAAAAGAAATGGCGTAATAGCTTTGCCATTAATCTGTTTTTTCTTTGCTTTTTGTAATGCGCCGACAATGGCATGTTCTATGATATCAGAAGAAATTTCATCGTTAAGTGAGATAGGATTTGCAATTAACACCCCAGAGGTCATACCAAGTTGCCAATGAATTCTCAGTATATTAACAATAGATGTAATGTCATCGACCCTAGCAGGAAGTTTATATTCGGTTTCGGAGGTATAAAAAGCGGGTAAGGTATCAGTTCTATAACCAACAATGGGGATACTATGCGTTTCAAGAAATTCTAGGGTTTTTGGTAAATCTAAAATGGCTTTTGCGCCAGCACACACAACAGCAATAGACGTTTTACTTAATTCGATTAGATCTGCTGAAATATCTTGATCATCGCCACGGTGTACGCCACCAATCCCACCTGTGGCAAATACTTTAATTCCGGCATAACTAGCGCAAAATAATGTTGCAGCGACAGTGGTACCCGCAGAAAGTTTTTTGCTAATAATAAAAGGAATGTCACGCACACTTGCTTTTGCAACTTGTTTGTCGTTTGCTATGGTTTTTAATTCTTCGGCAGATAAGCCGATTTTAATTTTGCCTTCTACAATCGCAATTGTTGCGGGTGTGACGCCGTGTTCTCTGGCAATTTTCTCAATGGCGACAGCTGTTTCTAGATTTATTGGAGACGGTAGTCCATGCGTAATGAGAGTAGATTCAAGCGCCAGTAATGGTCTGCTGTCTTGAATGGCCAGTTTTACTTCGTCTGAATAATCAAAAAACTGTTGCATAAAGTGGTTCACTCTCCGTTAATACAAAAAATAGGATTAGGGTTTGATAACAAGATCAATGTCCATAGGTCGCTTGTAACTCTGCTGTATCTAATAGGGTGATTAAACGTCGCATAGGCTTCTCCTTAACCTTATGTTTTTGAAACGGGTCAGCTGAAATCGCTGATCAGTTATTTTTAACGTAACCGATCTCTTGCAATTTTTTCTGCAATTTCATTGGTTGCACGGTTTTCATGAAGCGAGCGTTCAAAAATATCGTATACAGTGTGATAAATATTATTGATTTGTTCTACAGATTTTTTCAAATCACCATGATCATAAATAACAGCAACGTGAATTAATCCACCTGCATTAATGAGAAAATCAGGTGCATAAAGAATACCGCGTTCATGCATTAATGCGCCATAGTGATGATGAGCTAATTGATTATTTGCAGAACCAGCAACAATAAGTGTTTTTAAGCGCTTGATTGTATCCATATTTAAAACTGCACCTAATGCGCAAGGCGCAAATACATCAGTTTTGACATCATAAATTTCATCTGGGTGACAAATTTTTGCGCCAAACTCGTCAACACAGCGTTGCAATGATTTGATATTAATATCAGCAATTGTCAGGATGGCACCTCTTTCGCTGAGATCTTTTGCTAGATAATAACCGACATGCCCCGCTCCTTGAATAGCAACATGAATGCCGTCAAGTGATTCCCTACCTAATTTAAATTTAACAGCAGCTTCAATCGCACGACATACGCCAAGTGCGGTGAGAGGTGATGGATCACTGTCGCTGCCAGACTTGCTCGTACATGTGACAAAAGGAGTGCGTCTAGCAATGATATCCATTTCCTGTGGGCTTGTTCCGCTATCCACAGCAGTGATGTAACGGCCTCCTAATTCATTAACAAATTCACCAAACTTTTCAAAAAACGCTTCACGGTCTTTGATTTCTTTAGGCTTGATAATGACAGCTTTCGCGCCACCATGAGGTAAATTATTGATGGCAGCTTTATAGCTCATCATATAACCCAAGCGTAAGGCATCTTCCATCGCTTTATCAATTGTTTGATAGGTCACCATACGACAGCCGCCAATAGCAGGGCCACGTTTTAAATTATGGATGGCAACAATCGCTTTCAGACCAGTTCTTTCATCAATTTTGGTATGAATGTCGCCATAACCGAGAAATTCTGCGTAGCGCATCAAACTATCTACAACAGTGTAATGTACACTTGGATGTGCAAAACGTTTGGAATGATTTGGACGTTCGCTAATTACTTCAACCATAGCTCCGGCTCCTTCGATTTTCATATCAAATTCTCTTTATATTTGCTTGTGTTAACTCTACATAGCACAAATCTAAGGGAAATGAAAAATCATAAAAATTTACTTTATTCTTGCCTTATTTTTCAATTGTTGTATAGCGCGAATTTGCGCAGCAGCTTCAGCAAGCTCAACAGTTGCTTTTGCAATCTCCATGGCGGACACTTTTCCGGCTAAGGCTTTTTCAGCCTGTTCTTTTGCTGCCTGTGCAGCTGCAATATCAATCTCAGCAGCATGGATAGCAGTATCGGCAAGAACAGTGGCGATATACGGTTGAACTTCAAGCATACCGCCAGAAATATAGATAACTTCTTCTTCTTTATTCTTTGAAATAATGCGTACAAATCCCGGTCTCAGGGTAGTTAGCAATTGAGAATGACCTGGTGTAATGCCTAACTCACCCATTTCTCCCGTAACAAAAACCATTTCCACTTCACCGGAGAAAATTTCTTTTTCAGCGCTAACGATATCTAATCGAAGAGTTGCTAGGGTCATAGCGTTTTAGCCTTCTCCACTGCTTCATCAATTGCACCAACCATATAGAAAGCTTGTTCAGGTAAATGATCATAGTCACCACTTAAAATACCTTTAAAGCCACGAATAGTTTCTTTGATAGGAACATATCGTCCAGGTGTGCCAGTAAAGACTTCTGCGACAAAGAAAGGCTGTGACAAGAAACGCTGGATTCGTCGAGCACGCGATACAATTTGTTTATCTTCTGCAGACAATTCATCCATGCCTAAAATGGCGATGATGTCTTTGAGCTCTTTATAGCGTTGCAATGTCTTTTGCACACCGCGAGCAACGTCATAATGTTCTTGGCCGACAACTAGCGGATCAAGCTGACGGCTGGTGGAGTCAAGAGGGTCAATAGCAGGATAAATACCAAGCTCAGCGATTTGACGTGATAACACAACCGTTGCATCCAAGTGCGCAAAAGTGGTGGCAGGAGAAGGATCCGTTAAATCGTCAGCAGGCACATAAACTGCTTGTACGGAAGTAATAGAGCCAGTCTTAGTAGAGGTGATACGTTCTTGTAAAACACCCATTTCTTCAGCCAAAGTAGGTTGGTAACCGACAGCGGAAGGAATACGACCCAGAAGCGCAGATACTTCCACACCTGATAAGGTATAACGGAAGATATTATCAATGAACAGAAGTACGTCTTTGCCTTCGTCGCGAAAACTTTCAGCAATGGTTAAGCCAGTCAGACCGACTCGTAAACGATTACCTGGCGGTTCATTCATCTGACCATATACCAGCGCCACTTTATCAAGTACTTGCGATTCTTTCATTTCTAAGTAAAAGTCATTGCCTTCGCGTGTACGTTCGCCTACACCGGTAAATACAGAGTAACCACTGTGTTCAATAGCAATGTTACGAATCAATTCCAACATGTTAACGGTTTTACCTACACCTGCACCACCAAATAAGCCGACTTTACCGCCTTTAGCAAAGGGACAAACTAAGTCAATAACTTTGATGCCAGTTTCTAGCAATTCTTGCGATGGAGCTTGCTCAGAAAAAGAAGGAGCGGGGCGATGAATAGGTAAATGTTGATCAGTTTTGATAGGCCCTTGCTCATCAATAGGTTCGCCTAATACATTCATGATGCGGCCTAGCGTAGGCTTACCTACAGGCACTAAGATAGGGTTACCCGTATTTTTGACTGACAAACCACGGCGTAAGCCATCAGTTGTTCCCATTGCGATGGTACGCACCACACCGTCACCGATTTGTTGTTGTACTTCAAGAACAAGTTGTTTGTCCTCGACGTGCAAAGCGTCATAAATTCTAGGAATATGTTGGCGTGGAAATTCAACGTCAACGACAGCGCCGATAATTTCAACGATCTTACCTTGATGCATTTGTGTCATTTGTATCACCTCGAAAATAAACTTTTAGTAACTCCCAGGTTCGTGGCCTTGCGATGACGACTCCCGCTTGGACTATCCAATTACCGATGCGCCTCCGACAATTTCCGACAATTCCCGTGTAATAGATGCTTGCCGTGCTTTGTTATAAACTAACTGCAAGTTGGAAATTAAATCTGCAGCATTGTCTGTGGCATTCCTCATCGATAGCATTCGTGCTGCTTGTTCGCAGGCTATATTTTCAATAACTGACCGGTAAACTTGGGATTTAAGATACAACTTTAATAATTTATCTAGTAGCTCAGGCGCATTATCTGGCTCATAAATATAATCCCAATGATGTTGTAACTTTTTGTCCTCTGACGCTATTAAAGGCAATAGCTGCTGAATTTTTGGATCTTGGCGCATAGTACTGATAAATTCATTCGAGCAGATGTATAAAGCATCAAGACGCTTTTCAAGATATGCTTCCAACATCACTATCACCACGCCTCTTATATCCGCTACTTCGGGATAATCTCCCAAATCGCGTTTATGAGCAACTACGTTGCCACCAAGGCGCTTGAAAAACGCCATTCCTTTGCCACCAATCACGCAAAGATCAACTTCAATGCCGTTATCAAAATCTTGTTTGATGGCCTTGATAGTGACTTTTAATAAATTGCTGTTTAATCCACCACAAAGACCTCTATCAGTGGTCACAATAATATAACCAGCGCGTTTGATGTCCCGCTTTTCCATAAAAGGATGTTGATACTCAGCATGACCTAAGGCTACGTGGCTAATGACATCTAAAATTTTCTTTGCATAAGGAATAGCACGAATCATGCGATCTTGTGTCTTACGCATTTTACTGGCCGCCACCATTTCCATTGCTTTCGTGATTTTCTGTGTATTTTTAATGCTTTGGATTTTTAAGCGTACTTCTTTAGCAATGGACATATTGCCTTCCTCTTAATCCCACGTCTGATTTGCTTTGAATGACTCTAGGATAGTTCGCAGAGTTTGCACTATCTCGTCATTCAATGTGCCAGTTTGATTGATGCTATCGACAAATTCTTTGTAATTAGACAACAAGTAAGTGTTCAATTCTTGCTCAAAAACAGCAATGCGATTAAGCGGTACGTCATCCAGATAGCCTTGATCAGCAGCAAATAATATAGTGGCCTCTTCAGCGACAGATAATGGCATATATTGTTTTTGCTTCATCACTTCGGTGATACGTTGCCCGCGCTCAAGTTGTTTACGGGTAGCTTCATCTAAATCAGACATAAATTGCGAGAACGCGGCTAATTCACGGAATTGAGCTAAAGCCAACCGAACACCACCCGCATATTTTTTGATGATTTTGGTTTGTGCTGCACCACCGACACGAGATACGGAAAGACCAGCATTAATAGCGGGACGAATACCTGCATTAAATAAGTCAGTTTCCAAAAAGATTTGACCATCCGTAATAGAGATAACGTTTGTGGGTACAAATGCAGACACGTCACCTGCTTGAGTTTCAATGACAGGTAATGCAGTAAGTGAACCGGTTTTGCCTTTTACTTTACCCTCTGTCATTTTTTCAACGTAGTCAGCATTGACACGAGAAGCGCGCTCAAGCAAGCGTGAATGTAAGTAGAAGATATCGCCAGGATAGGCTTCTCGTCCTGGGGGACGACGTAATAGCAACGAAATTTGACGATATGCCCAGGCTTGTTTGGTGAGATCATCATAAATAATAAGCGCATCTTCACCTTTGTCACGGAAATACTCACCCATCGCACAGCCGGCATAAGGAGCTATATATTGCATCGCTGCTGGATCGGAAGCGGTGGCAACGACAATAATAGTATGCTTGAGAGCATTATGTTCCTCTAGCTTGCGTACAACAGCCGCAATAGAAGAAGCTTTTTGACCAATAGCAACATAAATACACTTCACACCGGTATTGCGTTGATTAATGATAGTATCAATGGCGATAGCTGTTTTACCTGTTTGTCGGTCGCCAATGATAAGCTCACGTTGCCCTCTACCTATGGGAACCATAGCGTCAATGGCCTTGAGACCGGTTTGCACAGGTTGTGTTACGGGCTGACGGAAAATAACACCCGGCGCGACTTTTTCAATGGGGGATGTTTGATTAGTTTGAAGGACACCTTTACCGTCAATTGGGTTACCTAATGCATCTACCACACGGCCTAGTAAAGCTTCGCCAACTGGGACTTCTAAAATGCGTCCGGTACATTTTGCAGTTTGTCCTTCAGACAAATGTTCAGTACGGCCTAATATAACCGCACCAACAGAATCTCTTTCTAGGTTCAGTGCAAGACCATAAGTGTGTTCTGAAAATTCAATCATTTCCCCTTGCATCACATCCGCCAGACCATAAAGACGAACGACACCGTCTTTAACGCTAACGATCGTACCTTCTGTACGTACTTCAGGTCTCAAATCAAAATGTTCAATACGTTGTTTAATGAGTTCACTAATCTCGGTTGGACTTAGTTGCTTGACTTGCATAATGGGCACCTTAAAGCTAATTTTAGCTAGTCAGATTATTTAATAGACGAATTAATTTACCGCGAATAGAACCATCGATCACTCTATCGCCAACATGAACAATCGCGCCTCCAATAATAGAAGGGTCGACTTCACACTCTAGCGTGATTTTACGCTGAGTCAGTTTTGTCAAAGCGCGTGAGAGTTGTTGTTGAAAATCTTCTTTTGCTTCGACTGCAGTAATAACTCGCACATGGCTGGTTTTTTCGAGCGCAGCATAATAGGCATTAAATGTATCGGCAATATCTGGAAGAACATTCAACCGCTTATTCTGTGCAAGCAACGACAAGAAGTTTTTTCGTTCCTCATTCAATTGGCGTGCTAAGATTTCATGAAAGAAATCAAGCATTTTTGCTGGCGATAGTTCCGGATTCGCTAAAAGCTTGACAATTGCTGTTTGTTGAGCAAGATAGGAAGCAGATTCTAGAAAATCTTTCCATATCGGCAATTGTTGTTTATCACGTGCATACTCGAATGCAGCGAAAGCATAAGGCCTAGCAATGCTCGATAGGTTTGACATAATGGTTAATCCTACTTTAAATCTCAGCAGCCAATGTGTTTAACAAATCATGATGTATAGTGGGATCGAGGTTGCGCTGAATAATTTTTTCAGCGCCAGCAACAGCAAGTTTGGCTACTTGTGCTTTCAAAGCCTCTTTTACTTGTGCCACTTCTTTATCAATCTCACCTTGCGCCAGTTCAATAATTCGCTGGCTTTCTTGTTTTGCTTGATTTTTTGCTTCTTCAACAAGCTGAGCAGAATGTAAATTAGCTTGCTCTATAATGTGCGTTGCTTGTTGTTTTGCTTCGCGAATGATGGAAAATGCCTTATGTTCCGCCATTTCAAGTTCACGCTTGCTTCGCTCAGCAGCTTCTAAACCAGCAGCAATTTTTTTCTCACGATCATGTATGGTTTTGGTAATGGGTGGCCACACATATTTCATGGTAAACCATACCAAAATGGCGAATGTGATAAATTGCCCAATGATTGTGAAATTAATATCCATCGTATTTCCTCGCTTAGCCGCCAACTGATACTTTCGTCGTAGCGCTTAAAGCACTAGTTAAGAATGAATTCTCCGCGAAGAACAATAGTAAGCCCATGACGATAGAAATAGCTGCAAAGGCGTCAACAAGACCAGCAACGATAAACATGCGTACCATCAGCATAGGACCTAATTCTGGCTGACGAGCAACACCTTCTAAAAACTTTCCGCCGAGCAAACCAAACCCAATCGCTGTTCCAAGTGCAGCTAAACTGATAAGCAAACCAGCTGCTAACACACTATAACCTTGTACTTGACCAACAACACTGGTGACATCCATAGAACCTCCTCACTAAATAAATTAAAAAACTAAAGTAAAATTATAAAAACGCCGTAACAGCTCAGTCTCCGTTCAGAAAACGCCGTGCTACCCTGCTAATGACCTTCATGCGCCATGCTGAGATAAATAATCGTTAGCATCATGAATAAAAACGCCTGCAAGGTAATCACTAAAATGTGAAAGATCGCCCAAATAGCGCCCGGCGGCCATTGAATCCACCAAGGCATAATAGCAATCAGAATAAAAATTAATTCTCCAGCAAACATATTGCCAAATAATCGAAGTGCCAATGATAATGGCTTTACACATTCTTCAATGATGCGAAACAAAAAGTTAATGGGAAATAAATAAGGGCCAAAAGGAAAAGTTAGCATTTCTTTTAGTAGACGATGTTTTTTTGCTTTAAAATTAAAGAAGATAATTAAGAAAAATACAGTAAATGACATAGCAAACGTAGCATTAGGGTCTGCTGTTGGCACACTCTTAAAATGAGGTATACCAAAGAAGCCAAGCACTGTAGGTAGAAAATCAACAGGCAGCAAATCCATGGCGTTCATGAAAAATATCCAGAGGAAAAGCGTGAGCGCAAGGGAAGGCATAAACGTTGTTTTGTGATGATAAATTTCATGCACAGTGCGATCAATAAAACCAACCAGGATTTCTGCTAGATTTTGCAGTTTGCCTGGAACTTCCGTCATCCGATTAGCCGCGAAGCGCAAAGTTCCGAACACTAAGATTCCGATTATTACAGAGACAATGAGGGTATCTAAATTGAGCGTCCAAAAACCACCCCCTGCACCCAAAGTGAAGGTTTTCAAGTTGAGCGATAAATGCTCAAGGTGATGTTGTATATATTGACCAGGATTGCTGGCTTCACTCATCTCACCACTCCCCTATTCAACTTTTCCTAACAGTCGCTGTTTTTCTCAAAGTGCCTATACCGATACAAGCAATCCAGAATGAAGCAATAGCGCCAATATATCCGACGAGCACGGATAATAAACTAACTGGCAAGTTTTTCACAATAATCAAAAACAAAATGGCACTCAGTACCAACTTCATCGCTTCGCCGAAAAAAAATGCAGCAACAAATAGCGTCATTTGTTGTGCTCCGACAAACCGAAACACCCGCCAGACAAAGACGAGATTTGGTATGACATAAGCTAGGCCGCCTAGTAACACGGAAAGACTACTTCGTTCATCACGAAGGATTAATGCTAAACAGGCTAATACAACAACACCGGCCAGTTGTAAAAACACGATGTGGTACGCTTTACTTTGTATTAATTTCTTTAGCGTTAATGCTGCCATACGCTTTGTTAGTTCTGCAAGTTTGTCGCGAGTATAAAGAGTAGGGACTTGCTGGTCAACAGGCTGTTACTAACTTTGGTCATTTCGTTGAACAAGAATGAAGCATCGGTGCCGTACTACTGGGCTCACTCAAGTGCAGTTACTAAATCGCGTTTCAAATCTTCAATTCCTTCGATTCCAACAGACAAACGAATAAAATTATCTTTAATACCAAGCGCTTCGCGCTGTTCTTTAGGTAAGCCAGCATGTGTCATAATGGCGGGATGTTCAATCAAACTTTCAACGCCACCTAAACTTTCTGCTAAAGAAAAAATTTCACATCGTTCTAGCATCCGAATGGTTTCTTCGAGATTGCATTTTAGTTCGACCGAAATCATGCCCCCGAAATATTTCATTTGTTCTTTAGCTAGGCTGTATTGTGGATGACTTGCCAAACCTGGATAAATGACTTTTGCTACCTTGGGATGATGTGCTAGCCATTGCGCCAATTCCAATGCATTTTGACAATGACGCTCCATGCGCACGACCAATGTTTTTAAACCACGCATGGCAAGAAAACTATCGAATGGTGAAGCAATCGCGCCGATTGAGTTTTGCAAGAATCGAATTTGCTCAGCCATGTCATGATTTTCACCTACAATCGCGAGACCACCGATAATATCAGAATGACCATTTAAATATTTGGTAGCAGAATGAATCACCACATCAAAACCATACTCCAACGGGCGTTGAATAATTGGAGTGGCAAACGTATTGTCTACAACAGTAATCAGGTTATGCTTTTTTGCGCTTTCTGCTATTTTTCGCAAATCCATCAGTTTTAACCTTGGATTGGTGGGTGTTTCAACCCAAATCATCTGTGTTTTAGGACGAATAGCGGCCTCAAGGTTTTGCACATTTGTCAAATCAACAAATGAAACACTTAATCCTGCAGATCGTTTGCGTACTTTTTCAAAGAGACGATAAGTGCCACCATAGACATCATCACATACAATCACATGATCACCTGGTTGTAATAGTTCAAGTGTGGTGGCTATCGCTGCCATGCCTGATGCAAAAGCAAAGCCATGTTTTCCAGATTCCAAATTTGCTACACATTGCTCATAGGCAAATCGCGTTGGATTTTTTGTGCGTGAATATTCATATCCTTTATGGTTACCCGGACTTTCTTGCACATAAGTAGAAGTAGCATAAATTGGTGTCATGATGGCACCGGTTGTTGGATCTGGCTGTTGTCCTGCATGTATTGCGCGTGTGGCCATGTCATGTTTGTGCTTCATTTAAGTTAAATCCCTGAGAATGTTAAGATTGAAACGCTTCGGGTATAGTTGCTCAGGATGACGGGTAGACACTGGGTCTAAGCCTCTGTTTTTTCTTTCAGAAAACCATTTGCACGCATCCAATTATCATCAACAAATTTTGACATATAATTGCGTATACCGTCAGGCAAGATTACCAAGCATTTTTGCCCTTTTTTGAGACGTTTTGCTGCATGTAGCGCAGCCCACATGGCAGTGCCTGATGATCCACCTACCAGCAATCCTTCTTCGCGAATCAAACGACGTGCCATTAGGAATGAATCCTTATCAGTCACTTTGATATATTCGTCTACCAAGGCATTGTCTAGCACGTCGGGAATGAAATCGTAACCGATTCCTTCCACTAGATAAGGATGAAGGTCAGTGCCACCACCTAAAATCGAACCGAACGGGTCTACCCCTATTATTTGTATGTGGGGAATTTCTTTTTTTAATCGTTTAGCAACGCCGGTAATGGTGCCACCGGTACCCACACTCATTACTATCATTGCTAGATCTTTGCCCATGTCATCTAAAATTTCTTGCGCAGTATATTTAAAGTGCGCATTTGGATTATTTTGATTGGTATATTGATTAAGAATATGTGAATTAGGAATTTCTTTTTGCAGACGTTTAGCTAAGGAAAGGTGACTATCTGGATCATCCCATTTCGCTTCCGTAGGTGTGCGATAAATTTTTGCTCCTAGCGCTTCTAGTGTAACTTCTTTTTCACGACTCATTTTAGCCGGCATGGTAATAATGACTTTATATCCTTTGACTGCTGCTGCTAATGCAAACCCTATTCCTGCATTACCAGAAGTGGCTTCTATCAAGGTATCTCCTGGTTTGATGTCCCCGGCTTTTTCTGCTTGTTCTACCATTTCCACTGCAATTCGGTCTTTCACTGAACCACCCGGATTTAAGAATTCGCATTTACCGTAGAGTTCACAAAGAAGTTCGCTGCCTATTCGATTAATTCGGACAATTGGGGTTTTTCCTACAGCTTCGAGGATATTGTGAAAAAGCATATTCTCTCCTTTGTTCGCGCAAAGCGATAATTTTTATGGATCTGGTTTATAGATAGAAAAATTTCGGTCCGGATAAGTGGAGACATGACAGGAAAAAGTATTTGTATTGGGTGATAAACCACCTTCTATTGTGACGTACATTGACTCGCCTCTGCTAATTCTTCCATTGCTTTCTAAATTACAAAAGTTATTAAGCTTATACTGCTTGTATGTATTATATCTTGGTTGGTAAGTTTCAATTTGTAACTTTGAAACAGTGATTAAATAATTTCTTCCAGAGGTAAAAACTATCCAATGATTCTCACCTCGAGTGATATCAAATAAATACGGCATAGTTTGATTATGGTCAAGATCACGAATGATGAGAGTCCAACTTGGGTTACCAACGAAATAATGAAAACGGGTGTTGATTTGGATGATTTGTCCTAATCCATTAGTATCTGGTTGTGCATAACTGAGAGTAATAAAGCACAGCAAGAGTACTATCCCTACCTTTACAATAAATAATTTGTTTTGCATGTTTGTGATGATTTTAAAAGTTATATACTTAGTTTATCTCAAATCTTGTGATTGTTAGAAGCTGATGTTACATATTAAGAGTTAAGAGTGCAGAATATTATCATTATTGGCTTTTAATGATATATTTCTGTACCAACCTCATGGCAGTAGATGTGTTTTAGTAATACTTTGTAAATAACATACGTTTTCCGATGAGCACAGAGATGAAGTCACCACTTGAATGCCGCGAATCAACTGCCGTTTCTAGGTTCAAGGGTATATTTGTAAGAATTTTGGTAACAGTTCAGGCGCAGACGGCGTTTCCTTCCCGGAGTCTGAACTGTTACAGCGGAATTTTTTATTTGCGCCATTTTAGTTCTTCTATGAACAAGCAGAGAGCTAATAATAAAAACAAGACAAACCAAATGAGTGCCCATTCTGCCATATTGAGATGTAAAAATTCCCATCCCCGCTTAGCGCATTCAGCACTGCCTTCAAATATTTTTTGAAAGATTTGGTTCACTGGTAATACTTGCATCATGTATTGAAGACTTACCCCGCATTCAGAATTATCAGCAGAAGGGAAATGCTGCAGCCATACTTGTCTGCCAGCTAGAAAAATACCTATTATTGACGTTAATCCACACATAAAATTAATAAATAGCCGACCCAAACGCTTAGCATGAATCAAAAGGCCAATAAGAAACCATATGCCTAGCAACCCAAATGAAAGTCGCTGCAAGGAACATAACGGGCATGGAATGATGCCTTCAAATATTTGCAAATAAACGCTTGTTAGCAACAAAATGCTGATAGTAAGAAACCCTAAGAGATAGGTTGATCTAATAGTCATATCGATACCCAAGTTGTTATAAGTTGTTATAAGATAGTCAGTTTTTTCTAGCAATTGTCAACGGGCCCTAATGTCTCCACTTTTCGGCAAACCAGTTTTGGAGGATTAATTGTGCAGCGATGCGATCCACTTGTCCATCTTGAAGTGCTTTATAACCACCTTGATTGAATAGCCGTTCGCGAGCATCTTTTGTTGTCAACCGCTCATCTATTTCATGAACGGGAAGTTGATATCGTTCTCTCAATGCATTGGCAAATTGACGAGCAAGCTGGGTGATGGGTTGATCAGTACCGTCCATGTTAAGTGGGATCCCTACCACTAAAGCATCAGGCAGCCATTTTTTAAGCAAATTAGTCATCGCATGCCAATTAGGCTCCCCTTGCTTTGCAAGAATGGTATCTAAAGGACGAGCAGTCTGAGTCACCGTTTGCCCAATAGCGACTCCAATACGCTTCATTCCAAAGTCAAAAGCAATGAGGATACGAGGAGTATATAAATTCATTCAGGCCCTACTCGTAAATGGCTATGTAATTTTTTTCCTGAGTTCGAGGTCTTTTAGTTGTGTAAGCATGATAGCTGCAACCCAAGGAATAAATATAGCAAAGAGAATGAGATGAAGAAAAGTAGATCCAAAGGTATGGGATGAATGTTCGATAAAATAAATATGGAGACTAATGCCAAAGACAAGTCGTATGACAAAAAGTAAGATGATGTAAGCTAGCCAGGGGGTAAATTGCACTGAAAATACTCGCCACCAATGATTCCAAACAAGATAGGCACTGCGTTCTAATGCACCTAACAAGCCTTTATTCTCAATCGTAATTATTGGAATTAAAAAAGCAAATAGCGTGTAAACATAAAAAATCAAAATGATTTGTGCTAATAATATTACTATGGTGGAAAGCATGCCAAAAAAATGATGATGAAATATAATGTGATGTTGGCCTAAGATGACTAATAATCCATAAGAAGCTATAATGACTGCAATTACAAACGCGATTTGAATAGTGGCGGCCATAAGAACATAAAGCACTTTTTTTAGGCCGACGGTGAGATCTTCAAGCAATGGTTCATGAGACCCGAGGATCACACAATGCATACGCCATATGATCCCAATAAAAAATATGATACTAGCAAGATGAACGGGTACTAACCAAAGACGATATGGACTAAGTGGGGGTAGATTCAAAAAAAGATCTTGCCCAATAACATCGGAAAAAAATCGTGGAATAAATGCAATAAAAGCAAGCATAAGGCTAATAATTATGATTCTGAAAAAACTAGCCCGATAAAGGTTAAAACTATTTTTGATAAGTTCTTTGTAGGAATTAGGATGTGTAGGTAATAGCGTTTCCATACGGTTCTTTCCTTCTTGTCAACAGACCTACAATACATTATCTAGTTATGCCACTCAATGAGCGGAGGCTTCATCCCAATTATCACCACTACCTATTGAAACTAATAATGGAACACGTAAAGCAACGATCTCGGTCATCAGGCGACGTATGTTTGCTGATATCTCAGTTAAACTTTGCTCGGCAACCTCAAATACCAATTCGTCATGTACCTGCATGATCATTTTGGCGGGAATGTTACTTTCATCTAGCCATTGAGCTATTCGTATCATGGCCATTTTGATTATATCTGCTGCGCTTCCTTGCAAGGGCGCATTAATAGCCGTTCGTTCAGCCGCTTTTTGCCGCGGGATTTGGCTAGCATTAATATCAGGAAGATAAAGCCTTCTTCCCCATAAAGTTTCCACATACCCCTTCTCTTTCGCTTGTATTCTTGTATTGTCCATATAGCCTTTAACACCGGGATAGCGCGCAAAATAGCGGTCAATATAATCCTGTGCGGCTTTGCGTTCTATGCCCAATTGGCGTGTCAAACCAAACGCAGACATGCCATAAATTAAGCCGAAGTTAATCGCTTTAGCATTACGTCGCATCTCAGGCGTGACTTGATCAATAGGAACGTCCCATACTTCTGCTGCGGTGGCTTTGTGAATGTCGAAATCATTAGCGAAGGCATGAAGTAAATTAGGATCTTCAGAAATATGTGCCATCAAGCGTAATTCAATCTGAGAATAATCAGCACTTAACAATTTGCATCCTTTTGTTGCAACAAAAGCTTGGCGGATTCGTCGACCTTCAGGCGTGCGTATAGGAATATTTTGCAAATTCGGCTCTGAAGAAGATAAACGACCCGTCGCTGTTCCAGTTTGATTATAAGACGTGTGAATTCGTTTTGTGCTGGGATTAATCTGTTCTATCAAACGACTCGTATAAGTAGAAATTAATTTGCTTAAACTACGATATTCAATAATTAAGCGTGGTAAAGCAAAATCGAGAGCTAATTCTTGCAATACTCCATCTGCAGTTGACGCTTGTCCAGTGGGGGTTTTTTGCAGGATGGGCAATTTTAATTTTTGAAACAAGATTTCTTGTAATTGTTTGGGCGAATTTATATTGAAATTACGACCAGCCAGCATAAAAGTTTCTTGCTCAAGTTCAAGCAATCGCTTTTGTAATTCTTTGCCTTGTTTTGCTAGTTTATCTGGATCAATTAACACACCCGTGCGTTCCATGCGGGTCAACACAGGTATGAGTGGCATTTCTATGGTTTCAAAAATATGTTTAATGCCCGGTTCTTTGCTGATGTGCGGCCATAAAGTTTGATGCAAACGCAACGTGACATCGGCATCTTCAGCTGCATATTTGCCTGCTTTTTCTAAGTCTATTTGATTGAAAGTAAGTTGCTTGTTGCCTTTTCCAGCAATTTCTTCAAACGTAATTGTGCGCCAGCCTAAATACTTTAATGCCAGAGAATCCATGTCATGAGCATTACTTGTGCTATCGAGTACATAGGATTCCATCATGGTATCGAAAGCGATACCTTGTAAATGAATGTTTACGTTTGCTAGTACTTCTGCATCATATTTAATATTTTGACCAATTTTTTTTATGTTTGGATTTTCTAACAGCGGTTTTAATTGCGTGAGTACAAATTCTTTTGCTAGTTGAGATGGCGCACCAAGATAATCATGGCCAAATGGAATGTAAGCTGCTTTTTCTGGTGCGAGTGCAATCGATATGCCTACCAATTTTGCTGCCATATAATCGAGACTAGTGGTTTCAGTGTCCAAAACGATGAATTCGGCTTGCTGCAGTTGCGTGAGCCATTCTTGAAAAATGTCTTTTGTTTGAATGATGACATAATTTTCATATTTATCAGTATTAGTTTCTTTTGCTGAATCTAATAATTCGGCCAGCCAACCTTTAAATTCCATTTCTTTAAAGATTTCAATTAGTGATTTTGTATCAGCAGGTTTTATTTTTAAATCGGGCACATCTAAAGGGAGGCCTACATTTTGTTTAATGGTCACCAAAGATTGGGTTAAAGGCAATTGTGATAGTGAAGCGCGTAGATTTTCGCCTACTTTTCCCGAAATTTTGCTGGCATTGGCGACAATATTCTCAAGGGATCCATACTCTTGCAGCCATTTTGCAGCGGTTTTTGGGCCAACAAGAGGTACACCAGGAACATTATCTGAGGTATCGCCGACTAAGGTTAAATAATCCACCATGCGAACCGGTGGCACGCCAAATTTTTCTTTAACGCCTGCCGGATCTAAAGTGGTGTCAGTCATGGTGTTGATGAGTATGACATGGTTATTTACCAATTGTGCGAGATCTTTATCGCCCGTCGATATCACTGTATCAACTTTAGCCTGTGTTGCGTGTGCTGCTAAGGTGCCAATCACATCATCTGCCTCTACGCCATCCACTATGATGAGCGGCAACCCCAGCGCACGAATGAGGTGATGAATAGGTTCAATTTGTTTGATGAGTTCATTGGGCATTTCTTGGCGTGTTGCTTTATAGGCAGGATATAGGTCATCGCGAAATGTTTTTCCTTTGGAATCAAATACAACGGCCATATGGTCAGGTTGGTAATCAGCAAGCAACCGTTTCAGCATAGCAATCATGCCGTAGATAGCGCCTGTTGGAAAACCTTTGGAGTTTAAGAGCGCTGGTAAGGCGTGAAACGCACGATATAAATAAGATGATCCATCGACAAGGATAAGTGGTTTATTTTTCAGAGACATACGATTTCCTGCTAGATAAAAGCTGATTGAGAATAATATGAATCGGGTAATGGTACAAGATCTGCTGCGAGCCAATAAAATTTGGCCTCTACTTTGCACTATACTTTAAAAATGAAAACATAAAATGAGGGTGAGGGTATGGGCCAAGAGAGGGCGAATTTAGCCCAAGCGGAAAAACAGAGACCTAACTTAAATTTTAATGCGTTAAGTGAAAGAGAAAAGAGTGACTTAAAAAACACAATATCTGAAATGGTTCTGACTGAATATCAATTTTCAAAAGATATTCACTTCTTTGTTACCACCATGGAACAATGGCAAAAAGAGAATCCAACGATGGATGAAGAAGATGCAATCTTTTTAGAAGATACACTTAATTCAATGAAAGAATTGTATAGGCTAGATAAAGAAACAAATGAACCTCGAAGTCTGTTATTAGAAAATGATGATGCTTTCAAGTTAGCTTATGAGTTAGAGATAGTAAGAACAAAATCAAATGAAAAATTAAGTGAGAAAGAATTAACAAATGACGAATTACAAAAGGAAACGATAGGAAGAACTGAAATTGCACGTATTGTAAATAAAGCAGAAGCATCTCAGGTAGTAGTAGATGAAAAAAGAATACTTGATGTTCTTAATTACTTAGTTAACCCACAACATGTTGTTAATTCGATAAAAAAACAGGGAAACTATGTAAGTGTATACCCTGCTTTTGGTAAATTTTTAGATCGTATCGTGAACAAGTATTCAGACACGCTTCATATAGATAACAAAGACTCTAATACGGTAATTGATAATCTATTAGCGGTTCCTATCGTGGGCCAAGGTATTATGAATTTATTAAAAGACTATCCTATTAAAATTCCACAACGATTAGCTAAATACAATCTTCTTTATAGAGAGTTAGGTAAAAATGTAGATTCACAACCAGGAACAAAACAACATCATGAAATTATTACAGCGTATGCTGCAGCTGAAGAAGCGACTAAAAAGGTAAATTCAATGAAACAATATGAATCCTTAATAGAAGGTCAAATGAGAGCATTTTCCAATGTTGTTATATCCAAACTGGAAGAAAAAAAGCATTCTAGTTTTTCGGAAGCGCCTTTTGCATTAGCAGCGATATCTAAACTTAAAAATGCGTTTGATCAGCTTACAATTGAAAAAAACACAGAGATTAATAAAAGAATTAATGCGATGACGATTGAAAATATAACTTCGCTAACCAATAACGAACAAATGTACTATCATGTAATAAAAAATCCTGCATTAGTTACGTTGAAATCAAGCTATGAATCCTTAATCGCAGCAGAACAAAAGCATAATAATTTTCTTATATCACGTTCTATTTTTGAGCGTATTCTCGATGTTTCCTCTCCTTTATTGACAGAAAATGAATATGCTTCTAAAAAAACTATTAAATCTGTTCTGGATGGATTGAGTCAACAGATTAAAGAATCAGAGCAAGAAATACAAATAATCAACAAAACAATAAAAAACAAAAAAAAATCACTATCAAAGAAAGATTTAAATGAATTTGCGAAGGTTAAAAAAAGCGCAAAAGAAAAATCGATCAATACTGCTATAAATACAATCAATGAAATGGTAATGAATGAGCGAAAGATTTTTGAAAAATCAATAATCAATAAAATTGATGCTGACATAAAAGATTTTAAAAAAAGCACCAACGAAATTCAACAACGAATGAATATGACTAAAAATATCAAAAGCAATTTTGATTTAAATATTTTGAACGAAGTATCCACTGCGCAATTTAAATTATTGACAGGAAAATGGATTCCTTTTGAGAAAAAACAAGAAGGTTATTCAAATAGATACCATGAGTTTTTAAATGAGCAGCCTGTCATAAAACAAAATATTGAGCAAATAAATATAAGTTTAAATAATATATATACGTTGCAATCTAAACTTACTAATTTAATCACCATTGAAAATGATCTTGCTGATTTAAAAACAAATGTAAGTCAATATTCAAATAAAAAGCTTATCGATATATTTACCGGCGATAGAAAAAATGATGTTAAAAAAAATCTTTCTTATTTTAATAAAGATAGCACAAGGTTCATTGAAAACTTGCAATCGGAAATAGAAGATGAAAAGAAACAATTGAGAAAAGAGTTGGAACAAGAAAATAAGCACCTTATCAATCTTGATCAAATCATGGTTGAACAAAGACGTAAAATATTGAGTGATATGCCCATTGATTACCACGAAAATACTGCTAATAAAGGATTATTTTCTGCCAATGATAAGGTCAATTTTTTCATTGAGAATGTCAAGACTGAGCTTAACGATTTGGTTTTAAAATATGAATCTAATCATTCCTTTGGAGATAAAAAAGAAAATGAGAGTCTAGAAGAATTTAATTCAGCGTCTAAGGCTAAAAGTATGCTAGTTTTGATTAACGATCTAGAAAAAAATAAAGATATAGGTGCACGCGAGAGGATGGACAAATTAAAGAACATTTTTTCGGATTTTAAATTGACTAATAGCCGTCATATGACAGATATCGGTGATGGGTTTACTACTTGCTATGAGGCAATCAAACAAGACTTAAAATTCACACATAAGCAAATTAAAGCCGAGCGAATGGAGCTGAAGCAAAAAAAAATATCAGCAAATGATTTAGGTTCAGTATTGCAGTATTATCAAAATATCTTAGAAAACTTAAAAATAAACACTGATTTTGTTTCAGAAGATAAAAAATCCAAAAATGAAGCACGTATTGTGAAATATAAGAATGCATGTAAATTAATCGAAAAACTTCATCTGCATGAAAAGAATAAAGATAGACATCAAATGATGCAGATCCTCAGTAAAGATCAATCGTTAGTTTTACCTGACACAATGGCCGATTTTTTAAAAGACTTAAAAGGAGTAATTAAAAAACAAGTCGAGCTTGAGCATAATGACCATAAAAAAATTGACCATCAGTATCATATAGGATTATTTGATCATCAAGAAGATAAAGCTAAGCAGAAAGCCAAGAAAGATGATGAGGATCAAACGATATTGCACAAATAAGCATTATTTTATTATTAATGTATTACATCAGATTAATATTCCCACTTCATAGTAACTCCCTTATAATGAGTCGAAACCCGACGCGGAGGTATGTATGGTAAGGTTAATTGCAGTTTTATTCGGTATTGGATTTATTTTTGTTGGTGTGGCTGGATTTTTGCCTACATTTAGCAAAGAAGGGTTACTGTTTGGTATTTTCGAAGTAGATAGTTTGCATAACATTGTGCATTTGGTGAGTGGTGTGATAGCAATCATGGCTGCTACCAGTTATCGCTTCACCAAAATTTACTTTACTGTTTTTGGTTTGATTTACACTATTGTTGCTATCGTAGGTTTCTGGCGTAATGGGGACCTTTTTGTCATGCATGTCAATATGGCTGATAACATTTTACATATCGTTATCGGTGTCATTTCCTTATATTTAGGGCTGTATAAAAGGAAAAGGTAAGGACAGCTTAGGGAAGGTTTTTTCTAGGGCATTGTTAATGCGGCTCAACAAGCTCTAATCCTTTGTCCTATTTTTAATTTAGATTCTACTAGCAATTCCCGGTGAAGCGCAGAATGTCATCATTATCTTGCGACTAACGCCACGGATGAGCGCGGGATGGTACATGGATGTACCATTGGAGCAAGATAATGATGACATTCTGCACTTCACCGGGAATTACTGAGATTCTAACGCCAAGGTTGTCTCTGCTTAAAATTCCGATTACGCTTAAGCACTTTGATGTCATTGAGCGTCGTTTTACCCGAAAGTTTACGAATTAATTGGCTATCGGGAACCACCTTAGAATGGAGATATCTCCTTGAGCGCCTCGATTTGGGAAAAATGCTTGCATTCTCTTGAGAGTGAATTTCCCTCTCAACAATTCAATACGTGGATAAGGCCCTTGCAAGCCGAATATACTGACGGCAAGTTAGTGTTGCTTGCTCCAAATCGTTTCGTGTTAGATTGGATTTCTGAGCGCTTTTTAGCCAGAATTAAAGAGCTTGTTGCGCAATTTAGCGAAAACCAGCCTCCAGCCGTCTTACTCGAAATTGGTAGTAAACGAAGTGATAGCCAAAAATTAAACATCTCACTACCTACCGCAGCCCAACAGTCTACTGCTATTAATGCTAAAGCTGTTTTTGCTTATAATGATAATAAGACTTACCAAAGCAATTTAAATACTAATTTCACTTTCGACAATTTTGTGGAAGGTAAATCTAACCAATTAGCGAAAGCGGCGTCATTACAAGTGGCTGGTAATCCAGCAGTGGCGTATAACCCGCTTTTTTTATATGGTGGTGTGGGGCTCGGCAAAACTCATTTGATGCATGCAATTGGTAATCAAATTGTCCGAGATAATCCTAATGCCAAAGTACTTTATCTTCATTCTGAGCGGTTTGTGGCTGATATGGTGAAAGCGCTGCAAACTAACTCAATGAATGAATTTAAACGATACTATCGCAATGTCGACGCTTTATTGATAGACGATATTCAATTTTTTGCAGGCAAAGATCGCACACAAGAAGAATTTTTTCATACATTTAATGCATTATTAGAAAGCCAGCAACAAGTCATTTTAACGTGTGATCGTTATCCAAAAGAAATTAATGGCGTCGAAGAACGTCTAAAATCTCGATTTGGGTGGGGTCTTACAGTAGCGGTGGAGCCTCCCGAGCTTGAAACGCGCGTTGCCATTTTGATGAGTAAGGCGGAACAAACTAACATTAATCTCGCTTATGAAGTGGCATTCTTTGTTGCTAAACGCATACGTTCCAATGTGCGCGAGCTTGAGGGGGCATTAAAACGTATCATAGCGAATGCTCATTTTACGGGCAAAGCAATCACGCTAGAGTTTGTCAAAGAAGCATTGCGTGATCTTCTAGCTTTGCAAGATAAATTAGTGACAGTCGAGAATATCCAGCGTACGGTGGCGGAATATTACAAAATTAAAGTGGCAGAATTGTTATCAAAACGCCGTAATCGGTCTGTTGCAAGACCACGGCAAATTGCGATGGCGCTAGCTAAAGAACTCACCAATCATAGTTTGCCCGAAATTGGCGATGCCTTTGGTGGCAGGGATCATACCACTGTGTTACATGCTTGCCGTAATATAATGGGATTAAGACAATCAGATGCAGATATTGAAGAAGATTATACCAACTTGCTGAGGATATTAACTACGTGATAACGGGTTACGCTGACCTTCTATACTTTACCGGGAATTACTAGCTGACCTTAACCTAACTACTTGAGGGCGACTCTATGGATATTACTGTTCAACGCGAAGCACTGTTAAAGCCACTTCAAGCTGTGAGTGGCGTTGTAGAAAAGAAACAAACACTTCCTATCCTTTCAAATGTGTTGTTAACCATTAAAGATGGCAATTTGCTCCTGACAGGAACGGATTTAGAAATTGAATTGGTTGGATTTGTTCGTATAGAGTCGCAAACTGCCGAAGGGTTTACGACTGTCTCTGCTAGAAAACTATTTGATATTTGTCGTACTTTGCCAGAAGGAGCATTGCTGCGATTAACCATAGACAAGAATTATCTCGTCGTGCGCGCTGGTGAAAGCTGTTTTATGTTAAATACCTTACCAGCCCAGGATTTTCCGAATCTGGAAGATTGCGAGTATCCCGCTCAATTCACGATCAAACAAAGCCACCTCAAAAATTTGCTGACTAAAACTTATTTTGCCATGGGGCAGCAAGATGTACGCCATTATCTCAATGGCACATTTCTGGATATTGGGCAACAATCTATCAAGTGTGTTGCTGCGGATGGTCATCGTTTAGCGTTAACTACTATTCAGAATGAGAATATCGGCAATGTGGAAGCCCGAGTTATTTTACCGCGCAAAAGTGTGCTTGAATTAATTCGATTGCTTGGGAATGATAATGACAGCGATGTGTCGGTTTATATTGGCGAGAATCGATTCCGCGTCGTTACATCTGATTATATATTTACTTCTAAGCTTATTAATGCCCAATATCCGGACTACAATCGGTTAATTCCCAAGGGGACAGCAGTAGCTATAGGCGATCGCGAGTCTATCAGACAAGCGTTGACGCGGGCTTCTATTCTTTCAAACGAAAAGTTCCGAGGTGTTCGTTTCCAACTAGACGTAAATAAAATGCGTATCACCGCAAATAATTCTGATCAAGAACAAGCAGAAGAAGATGTTTCGCTTGATTATACAGGCAATAAAATGGAAATTGGTTTTAATGTTGCTTATTTGTTGGATGTGGTATCTACCATCACTGCTAAAACTATCCGTTGTGTTTTCACTAGTCCAAATGATGGTGTTTTAATTGAATCTGGAGAAAATGATCAAAGTATTTACGTAGTTATGCCGATGCGATTGTGATAGCTGATAATGACAATTACATCATTACGTATCACTAATTTTAGAAATCTAGTTGCTGTTGACCTTGTTCCTTGCTCAATGGGATTAAATATCATTTGTGGCAATAATGGCAGCGGCAAAACAAGCTTGCTAGAGGCAATCCATTATCTCGGGCGGGGGCGATCATTTCGAAGTTCGGTAGCAACACGGTTGATTCGACACACAGCGGACAAATTTTCTATTTTTTCTCAATTGGTTAGCGAATCGGAACGTCATCTTTCCATTGGGATGGAGCGCGAATCAAATGGCGATATGCGTTTGCGTATCGCGGAACAAGATGCCGTTAGTTTAGCTGAGTTAGCTAGTTATTTGCCCCTACGTATTATCAATTCACAATCACATCAACTATTTGAATCAGGTCCAGCATACCGGCGGAAATTTTTGGATTGGGGTTTATTTTATCAAGCAGAAAATTTTTTATCTTGTTGGCGTCATTTTGAGCGTGTTCTCAAGCAACGTAACGCTGTATTAACCGAAAGGCGACCTAAAACAGAACTCAATGTATGGACAGAAGAGTTGGTTAAATATGGATTAGAATTAGATAAATTGCGGCGTGACTATGTAGCTGCATTAATGCCTATGCTGATAGCTGTTGCACAAGAATTATTGGGCATTACTTATTTAGACATAAGGTATCAGACAGGCTGGGATGAAAGCATGGATTATGCTGCTGCTCTCGAGAAGGGATACATAGAAGAATATCGCTTTGGTCACACACAATTTGGACCTCATCGCGCTGATTTAATCATTACCGCAAACACCATTCCGGTGAAGCATTTTTTATCAAGAGGACAGCAAAAATTGCTTATTTGTGCTATGATAATCGCCCAGGGCAAGTTGTTATCCCAGTGTACCAATAAAAGACTAATCTACCTGATAGATGACTTACCTGCGGAGTTAGATTTGCTGAGTCGGCAGAAGTTAATTTCAGTGTTGTCTCAGCAGCAGGCACAGGTTTTTATTACCGCCATTGAACGCGATGCTATATATAATTTTATTAACGACCAATCCGAAGTGCCAGTAAAAGTGTTTCACGTGGAACATGGTGGTATTGTAGAGAAATCTTAGGAGTAATGAATGTGAGTATGAACCCAGCCGAAAGCTACGATTCATCCAAGATTAAAGTTCTTAAAGGACTTGATGCAGTACGCAAACGTCCAGGTATGTATATTGGTGATACCGAAGATGGAACTGGCTTGCATCATATGGTCTTCGAATTGGTCGATAATTCCATAGATGAAGCATTAGCAGGTTTTTGCAATACGATTTGGGCAACAATTCATGCAGATGAGACGGTAACTGTCAAAGATAATGGTCGCGGTATTCCAGTTGATATTCACTCCGAAGAAGGTCGCTCTGCTGCAGAAGTTATCATGACAGTATTACATTCGGGCGGTAAGTTTGATAATGATTCTTATAAAATTTCTGGCGGTTTGCATGGTGTCGGTGTTTCAGTGGTAAATGCGTTATCTGATGAGTTGCATTTAGTGATTAGAATGAATGGAAAAGTGTATGAACAGTATTATCACCTAGGGGACCCTAAAGCACCGTTAGCGATGGTAGGTGATACTAACGAGAGAGGGACAGAAATCAAGTTTAAGCCCAGTCCCGAGATATTTAAAAATATTCAATTTAATTATGATATTTTGACAAAAAGATTGCGTGAATTAGCGTTTTTGAATACGTCTATTAGGATTTTTCTTGTTGACGAGCGCACCGGTAAAGAAGACTCTTTTGAATATCATGGTGGCCTAAAAGGTTTTGTAGAAGATTTAAACCGAAATAAGACCCCGATTCATCCAAAAATCTTTTATTTCAATGCGGAAAAAGACAAAATCATTGTTGAAGTAGCCTTACAATGGAATGATACCTATCAAGAAAAACTTTTTTGTTACACAAATAATATTCCTCAGCGTGATGGAGGTTCTCATGTTGCTGGATTTCGAAGCGCACTCACCCGTGTTTTGAATAATTACATTGAAAAAGAGGGTTATGCAAAGAAAGAGAAGGTGGCGACTTCTGGCGATGATTTACGCGAAGGATTGACAGCTGTTTTATCAGTGAAAATGCCAAATCCTAAATTTTCCTCTCAAACCAAAGATAAATTAGTGTCATCTGAAATTAAAGCGATTGTAGAATCGGTAATGAATGAAAAATTCCAAGAATTTTTGATGGAAAATCCACAAGATGCAAAAAGTATTGTGTCTAAAGTGATTGAGGCTGCGCGTGCAAGAGAAGCTGCACGAAAAGCGCGAGAGCTGACTAGACGTAAAAGTGCACTTGATGTAGCCGGATTACCAGGAAAACTTGCCGATTGCCAAGAAGAAGATCCTAGCAAATCTGAATTATTTCTCGTAGAAGGCGATTCTGCAGGTGGATCCGCTAAGCAAGCAAGGGATCGTAAATCGCAAGCTATATTACCTTTGAAGGGAAAAATTCTGAATGTGGAGAAGGCGCGGTTCGATAAAATGCTTTCTTCTGCAGAAGTGGCTACCTTAATTACTGCTTTAGGCTGTGGCATAGGGCCAGAAGAGTATTCGCCAGATAAGACTCGCTATCATAGTATTATCATTATGACTGACGCTGATGTCGATGGATCTCATATTCGCACTTTATTACTCACCTTTTTTTATCGTCAAATGCCGGAATTGATTGAAAAGGGATACATTTACATTGCTCAGCCTCCTTTATTTAAAATCAAAAAGAATAAACAAGAACGCTATGTAAAAGATGAAAAAGAGCTTGATGGTTTACTGTTCCAATCTGCCTTAGAAGGGGCTATTTTTTATCCAGGTGATGGTTCTCAGCTATCTGGTTCAGATTTAGCACAGTTAGTGAATGAATATCATGCTATGTTGAATCTGATCAATCGACTTGCTAAGCGTTATCCTAAAGAATGTTTAGAAGCGTTAATGTATGCACCGGCTTTTAACGAAACTCAATTATCTCAGCATGACACCATGGAATCGAGAGTAAAATCAATTCAAGATAGGCTGAATATTCAATCAGTAGAGTCTAGCTATTACTCAATTGAATTAATCGAAGATTCTGAACGTCATTGGTGGCTTCCCCAAGTTACGATTACCAGCCATGGCGTTTCTAATAAGTATTTGATAACAAAAGAGTTATTTTTATCTCCGGATTATCGGAAATTAACGGATTTTGGCGATAGGCTAAATCAACTTATAAAGTTGGGCGCCTACATCCAAAGAGATGAGAAAAAACAATTGGTAGAATCATTTGCCCAAGCAATGAATTGGCTTATCGCAGAAGCTAAAAAAGGTCAGACCATACAAAGATATAAAGGATTAGGGGAAATGAATCCGGATCAGTTATGGGAAACTACTATGGACCCAGAAAAGCGCGTTTTACTACAGGTCAGAGTAGAAGATGCAGTTGCAGCAGATCAGATCTTTACTACGCTTATGGGCGACGAGGTAGAACCGAGGCGGCAATTTATTGAAGCTAATGCCTTAGCGGTAAATAATTTAGATGTTTGATCGTATCGTCACCAGGAGCTTATTTTTGAGCAAGGTGGTCGACAAAAAGCGTGGTTCGTTTTATCTTTATGATAAAACACATTATTTTATTTCCTCCTTTGCGCAAAAGTACTAAGAAAAATGAACTTGTGTGCGTCACCTATCATAAAAACATCTATAATAAAATAGAGTAGAAAGAAGGTTTTTATTAAATCTGATGTGATTAACCGACAACATAGGTGAGAGCTTATGGCAGAAGTGATTATCCCACCAAAAGATGACCAAACACAACAGGCTTTGCAGTCACTGCGTGAACAATACGCAAATGCAACAAAAACCAAAATTATATCGAGTCCAGCTGATGTAGATTCAAAAGATAAGGCGATGGACGAAATGTTCGCGTGGTGTCATGAGCAAGCAAATATTGTTGTGTTAAAGAGTGCAACGATTTTGTCTTCTGAACCTACTTCCCGTACTGTACAAAACTGCAAATCACTATTATTAAGCAAAGGGATACATCCGGGACAAGTGTATGCAGCAACGGAAGCTTTGCTAAGTTTGTTGTTAGCCAGCGGAGAAGAGGAGGAGGAATCAAGAAAGCATAAAGGTGAGACCACCGTTTCTTTTAGTGATCAACAACGCCATTTACGAGAATTAGTATTTGAAGCAGTGCGGCAGAATGTGAGTGATATTCATATCCAAGTTAGACAAACCTATACAAAAATCCGCATGCGTCAACATGGTGAATTGAGAGTATATGCAGAATGGTCAGAAAAACTGGGTCGTGAAATTGCATCTGTTGCATTTAATAAAGAAACTGACCATGCAACCTCACACTTTAATCCACTGGTTCCTCAGGATGCTTCCATGCCGTTGAAAATGCAAGGACGAGATATTCGTTTGCGTTTAGCGAGCGTGCCTGCTCATGGTGGTTTTGATATGGTCATGCGTATTCTCGCCACAGGTGAGGAGCGCACGAAAGAATTAGATCAACTTGGCTATACGCAAAGTCAAATCGATATTATTAAAATGGCAATGAAACTACCCTTTGGTGCTATTATTGTGGCAGGACCAACAGGATCAGGTAAAACTACAACACTGGCAAGTTGTATGGAAATGGTTGAGTCTACACAAAAGTTATATTCCATAGAAGACCCAGTTGAAAAGGTAGTAGAAGCAGCGACTCAAGTCCCTGTGAATACTGAAAAAGAAGATCGAAGCTTTGCCAGCATGGGCCGCGCAGCGTTACGTATGGATCCAGACGTAATCATCCTTGGTGAAATGCGCGATGAAGATACTGCACACGTGATGGTGAGAGCATCCATTACGGGTCACTTAGTGCTGACGACTTTACACACAAATAGGGCGACAGCAATCGTAACACGTCTTGTTGATATGGGCATATCTCCTGTCCTACTTAGTGATAGCAGTGTTTTGCGCTGTTTGATGTGCCAACGTTTAATTGCAAAAGTATGTCCTAATTGTGCTATTCCTTTACGCTCTTCAGAAAAGCATAAACCTTATATTGCTGATTGGGAGGCAGTCCTAGGTAAAGAAATATTGGATAGAGCTAAAGCCCGTGGTAATGGTTGTATTCAATGTAGTCGTTCAGGTGTAGGTGGAAGAATTGTAGTCGCAGAAGTAATTTGGGTAGATGAAGATGGTAGGCAATTTATCCAAAAATGCGATACGCTAAATTGGGAAAAGTATTTAAAAACGAATGGTTGGCTGGATTTTCGTGATCGGGCAATCGATTTAATACAAGCTGGACTTTGTGATCCCTTCGATGCAGAAAAAGTGGTAGGGCCCATTAATCCAGCTACTCAGGCTAGAACATTCAAATATAGTTAGAGAAGACAAACGATGGAATTTACATTAAATTCAATTAATGAATACCTAGGGAAAGCGACATTAGCAATTAAGCATTGGCAGTTTGGAACTAAACAACAACTTGCTTTTCTGGAAGATTTATATCTACTAATCAATGATGGCATTCCTGCAAACCGCGCTGTAGACATGATGAGTCAAGTCACTAAAGGGTTGACGCGTGATGTTGCTTTTTCTCTTTCCCATAAAATTGCTGAAGGACAACCCTTAGCAGACGGTATGCGTGAATGGTTTTCTATGAATGTGGTTGAAATTATCCGAGTGGGTGAATCGGGTGGTGCTTTAGCACAGACGATAAAATCCGCTATAAATATGCTTTCACAGCAAGGGATTGCAATCGGAGCATTGATTGGTGCAGTTTCATACCCTCTTTTAGTGATCTCGATTGCATGCGTTGTTATTCTTTATTTGAATAATTCGGTATTTGTTCAATTTCGCATGATAAAACCTATGGATCAATGGCCTGAAGCTGGGCTCAGGCTAGTTGCGCTTGCTCATTTCATCGAAAACTGGTGGTGGATTACCATCGTGGCTGTGGTAGTCATCACATTGATTTTTCGCCGTCTTCTCACTAGTTATACCGGCGAACTTCGTTCTTCACTGGATCAAATACCCCCTTTCTCTTTTTATCGTCGTCTTGCTGCGGCAAGGTTGTTAGAAACCTTAGGGTTATTAGTGGCAAATGGAGTAGTGTTTAAATCTGCTATTAAAGTCATGCAATATCAGGCGAATCCTTACATGCTTTCGCATCTGGTGAAAATGGAACATTTATTAAGTATGGGTAAAACAAATATTGCGGATGTATTAGGAACAGGATTAGTCGAAGACAATGATTTAATGCGATTACGTGTGATGGCGGAAGTAAAAGGATTTGAACACGGGTTGATTCGTATGGGTATTAGAGGAACAGAGCAAGCAACACAAACGTTAAAATTTCTAGCACGGATACTTGGTGGCTTATTTCTTGTTTGCGGCGCTATTCTAATCATTTTTATCATTCAGGGAATTTACCTCACAGGCATGTCATTAGGCTCAGGATAATACGAGGTTATCTGTGATGAAAAATAAACAGCAACAAGCAGGTCTTGGATTAGTAGAGCTCTTTCTAGTTCTGATAGTAGGCGCTGGTATCCTTTTTTATAGTATTCAGCAGTACTTGAGCTATAAACGTGACGCAGATGTGATGCAAGTTAGATATAATGTTGATACGCTTTTTCAAGCTATGAGTAGATATTTTAGGGCAAATTGCAATATTTCAATCTCCCCTCATCCTCATCCAGATACGGAATTTTTGAGTGCTGATTACCCACAAAAATTTTTACCGGTAACCATGGCTGATTTACAAAGTAAGGGTTATTTAACAGAAAATCTGCCTCTCAGCCCTCTGATTGATTATACAACAGCTGCGCAAGGTTATGTTATGCAATTCAATCAGATCTCACCCTTGCCACCTAGGGAAATAACTTTGTCTGCTCCAGGAACACCGCAAGCATCGATAGGACAAATAATTTTGTGGCAAGCACAGGTGTCGGTTTTATTAAACAATCCAAAAACAGCAATTCAATATCAACAGTTATTACAAGCGAATTGTTTATCGGTAGCAACTGCAGCGGGAGCTAATATAATTGTGACCCCTTGTTCAGGGGGTGTTCCGCCAACACAACAAGCCTTTGCTGTCTTTGAGCGACAACCTTCACTTTCAAGTGAAACAGCGAATTCAAGTTATTGGCTAACCAATCCAGTTGTTAAACAATTTACTCAAATGTATACCACGGATCCAATACTTGTGTTAACGGATGGCACACAATCAGCGACACAATATTATGTGTGTGGTTCTTAAGAAGAGGTGGTGCAAGTATGATAAAACATCGTAAAAAAAGTAAAAAAGCGGCAGGATTTACCTTGATCGAAATGCTTTTGGTGATAGTGATTGTTGGTGCCATTATTTACGCGAGTGCTGGCTATATTCAACAAAAAACAATGCAAATGCGCATTGATAGAGCTTCTACTCAGATGCAACAAATACTTAATGCTTCCATGTCTTTTTATATTACTAATGGTAGGTGGCCTACGGCTCTTGCCGAGTTACAAGGTGTTTATTTGCCGCCAGCAGCAGTGCCTTTGCAAAGTCCGTGGGGCGGGCAATATCTTATTTCTGTTTATTCACCGCCACCACCTGCAAACCAAAATGTGCCTCCACCTCAAATTTATGTATCGACGCCAATTACCGCCACCTTAGCTACTTCAGGAACAGCAACAGCTGCAGCCAATGTTATTGCAGGTACCTTGCCATTGTCTTATACCACTGCAGCGACTGATGGGACAAAAGACCAACCCCCCACTTCGGATACTCCATGTACCGTTGCTTCGCCTTCATGCAGTGTGGTGACTAGTGTCAATATTCCAGGACAAGCGCTTAATACTGCTCGGGCAGTGAACTTTGCTGGTCTATATCATCACGGTGCCTGTGTACCTGTGCCGCAGTGCCCGGTTGACAATCAAAACAAAACTATGATCCCTCAAATTATGGTGGTACCAGTTTCAGTGAGTGGATTAAATGACCCATCTAATCCTAGTGGTAGTAATAATATCTATCCTATTAGTAGTTTTGCTGCCTATGCGACAGGCAATAAACCATTAGATGCCAACCCCCTAAATTGTAATAATTCTAATGTTTATAATGGTGGATATAGTAATTGCACGGATGCGAATAATGGTCCATCCGCAACAGCTTATTGGCGTGTTTGTCTGCAGGTGGTGACTGAAAAAGGAAATGCGCAATTAACTAATACAACTATTAACTATGGCAAAAATGTAACGCTGATGGCAATAACGCGTTGTGCTGTGCAGAATGAGCCGGCTGGTTCTAGTTTCCAAGTGTTCTCTAACTGATTGTGAAAAAGGCATTGTCCCGCGCTTCGGGTATATTGCGCGGGATTCTTTGCAGCCTACCACTTTTCTATTCCATAAACGAGTTACGAAAAAACGCTTACACATTTTTTTTATATCTCTTATACTTAAACGAATAGTCTCTGCTGCTCGCAATATAAATATTGATAACTAGAATCTTTCAAGCTATCTTGAGGAAAGGATCATGGAGATGAGGATGAAATGCCAGCTCATGAAAATGCGTTTATTATTCGCTAATTTATTTCTTTTCTTTTTTCCATTATGTGCCACCGCAGGGTGGGAAGTTGCTAAGCCAGAATCAACAGTTCCGCGTGAACCCTTCTTCCAAGCAAAAGCCGCACAAAGTCCTAAACTATTACCAACTGCATACAGCAGTTCTGCTTTTCCAAATCAGTATGCAAATCTTGGCCAACCTGCCGCAGTTTATGCTATCAGCGTTAGTGGCTCACTAAAAGAAAATATTGAACGGATTATGAGTCGATACCATTGGAAAGTGATTTGGAAAGCACCGTATGATTATAATTTCGATGGTAGAGTAACCGGTTCAAGCTTGCCTAATGTGGTAGAAAAGCTATTACAACCATTTCCTTTGCAAGCTGTAATGTATATGTCTAACCGCACCGTAGCTGTTGTGCCAAGATCTCGAGCATAGGAAGATAACTGATGATAAAAAAATGGATCGTCCTTTTTCTCGCCACCCTATTTATGCTAGCTGCGTGTCATTCACCTCTTTATAATCAGACACAAGGAAATGTTGCTGATGTGAAAATTCGCGCTCAAAAAGCTCGTTTTAAGTCTGATAATGATGCTAAGCCGTTGCCGCCTCTTGTTATGAAGTCAGGACCCTATGTTGATACCACACCAATAAGTCTTGCTAGACAACCTGCATGGCTTGCTAACCATATTGTTATTCGTGGCGATCAACTACCGTTTTCTTATTACAGCAGAACAATTTCGGCGGGAGCGGGAAATAACGTCCTGACTAAATATCAAGTCGGATTAGATCCTGCTACTAACATTAGCCTCAATTATTCAGGTACCGTCAAAGGTGCGCTTGATGTACTCGCTGCAAAAACAGGCAATGTTTATTCCATCCGTAATAATAGTATTTATTGGCAAGCTTTTATCACGAGAACATTTGACATTGCATTCCTGCCTGGTTCAACAGATTATTTAATGGGTAAGAAAAATGGTGGCGGTGGCTCGACAATGAATCAGACTAGTGGTAGCCAAGTACAAAACTATGTTACCAGTGATTCATCAGATTCGGAATATAGCAGTCTGAGCGGCAAGATATCCATTTGGGATGATTTAAATGTTAGCATTAAACAAATGCTCTCACCAGATGGGAAAGTGACAGTGTCACAAGCGACCACAGCTGTGACTGTGCGTGACAGGCCAACCAATGTGCAATTAGTCTCTCAGTACATTGCTAATTTAAACCATAATCTTTCTAAACAAGTGTTAGTAAAAATACAAGTATTAGAAGTGACATTAGAAAATGATTATAACTTTGGCATTGACTGGCAGATTGTTGCCAAAGGGTTCCATAATTCACCCTTTGTCATCAATGGGAATTATGGTACGCCTGTTTCTATTACGCCGTTTGTATCGCAGCCAGGTACTCAAACAGCACCACAATTTGGGATGAACCAAAATGCACCTGAGCAGCAAGCGTTCTTTAATAATCACCCCGGGGCTAATCTAATTCCTAGTTATATTATTTTGCTTAATGCCTTGAGCCAACAAGGACATACGTCAATTGTGTCGGAACCTCGAGTGGTCTGCTTAAATAATCAAGTATCTGTCGTCAGAATTGTGACACAGCAAGGTTATGTTGCTAGCATTCAAAATACGATGGGCGTTGGAACGGCGGCAAACAGTACTAATAATACGGTGACATCACAAGTCACGCCCGGTAATTTGATTACGGGTCTGACACTTTACGTCTTACCCAAGATTCTGCAAGATAGTATCTTTTTGCAGGTAAATGCTGATTTATCTACCCCTATTGGTACCGGCCTTATTACACAGTCAGCGGGTACAACGACTATCCAAGTTCCACAAATTACTGAAAAGCATTTCAATCAACGTGCTAAGATACATTCAGGCGATACCTTGATATTGTCAGGTATGAGACAGGTCAAAAACGTAGCTAATGCAAACCAATTCCTCAAGTTCCAGTCCTTGGGCGGTAAAGGTGCGCAGCAAGTCAATACCGAGACCATTATCCTAATCACTCCTATCATTCTGCCTGGAAGTGCATAATGCCATATATTACACGAGAAGATGGAGAGCATTTTGTAATACCGTCTTATCGGGATGTGCTTAATATAAAACAACAAAGTCAATTGAAAAAAGAAATTCTTTTGTTAAGCCAAAGTTATGGTGAATATATTACATTACAGAAAAAAAGTGCTGCACAATATGAGGTTGCATTTTCACCTGACACGGGTTATTTGCTTGGTGAGTCTATCTGGCATAGTTTCAAAAAGCCGATAGATATGATTTATTGCGAGGCAATCCCCAATACAACAGAAGCTATCCTCGTTATTGTCAAAGCTGGAAGTGTTTATCTTGATGGAAGTTTCCCTTTAGACAGTATTCCTGAAGAATTAATTATATTTTTAACGCAACAAAATAATTTTGAAATTTACACTTATGGCGATGTGCCCATTAGTGAAATGCCTGAGACCGGAAAGTTCAGTTTTGAAGCAAGCTCAGTCAAATCATATAGTGTGCTTGATAAGCCAGTTTTTCCCACGTTGCCATTGTTAACTATCTATCAACTGCAATTAGTAGACCCAGTATTAAAAGCACAAGGTATAGGCGTATTTCCTACCAAACAAATCGTGTCTATTGTGATATTAGTTGGCTTGGTTTGGATGATATGGTCATATATAACGACGCAGCGAGAAGAAGTGCCGAAAGAAGCGGTTACGGTGAATCCATATCAACTGTACCTGACTACGCTAAGTTCACCTGCTCCTGATCAGGAAGTTGCTCGGCTTGTTGATCTATTAACGCTTTTAAACACAATGCCAGGGTGGGGAGTGAAATCTCTTAAATATGCCAAAGGTTCAGTGAGTGGGTCAGTCTTATCAAATGGTGGTACAACTGAAAGTTTGACAACATGGGGTCTAATTAATCACATCACAATCGACTTCAAAAAAGAAGGTTTTTATCTGTCGACCAGTATTAAAACACCAAAACGACCACCTCCTAAAAATATATATGTAGTGAGAAAAGTTGTTACAACTTTCATTGATAAATTAGCAACGGTTTATCCAGGAAATCATTTAACAATGGGTAATTTTGTGGCAAAAGGCATCATTACTGATATATCCTTTACCATTAGCTTAGAAAGTATCACACCGCTTGTTTTACAATTGATAGGGAAGCAATTTAAGGACTTACCTTTTGTGTTGCGTGATATTTCCTTAGACGCGCAGAAAAATAATACTTACAACGGTTCAATAACAATTGAAGCATTGGGAAGCTAACTATGGCAGATAAGGCACAAATACTTGCAAATATGTCAACACGTCAAAAAGCAATAGCAGGGTTAATGGTTGTCATTGTGTTAATCATTATATGGCAATTAATCGGGTTATTTGGTGGCGGTAAAAAAACCGTTACGACGCCAACTAATAAAGCTATGCCAACAGTGAAGACACCTACCATGACCAATACACCAACGGCAGGAGCAATGTCACCGTCACCTGCAGGTGGAAGCATGCAGCTACAACAGATGACACCTCAACCAGCTCAGTTGACTCAAACGCCGACTGCAGGTGTAACACAACGTGAAGCAGAGCTCATCAAAATGCAGGAAGAGACACAAGCAAAATATATTGCAGCATTAAATGAGTTGCAAATGCTTAAAGTGGCACGTGATATCGCTGAAGCTAATCAAGCGATTATGACAGCCAAATTGGCGACAGTTGCTTCTGAGAAGAAGATTATTGATATGTTGTCTCCAATTGCGGGTGGTGTGGGTACGCCTGCGGGTTATGCTAAAAATCTGGTTAGCCCAGTTCCAGCAGGCGCCCCACCAGCTCCAGGTATTTCTCAACTGGAAGCATCATATACTGTTATCTCCGTCTCGCAACTTCAATATAAATGGAGTGCAGTGTTAGGACATAAAGGTAGTCTTTATAACGTGCATGTTGGAGATATTCTTCCGCAAGATAATTCCAAAGTTGTGAATATTGATAAGTCAGGTGTTGAATTAGAGAAAGATGGTGTAAAAACTAAAATATCGCTAGTTCCAATTATTTAATGCCCTCGTTTT
>Ga0206865_1006_pt1 | contig 76891 bp, 79 predicted proteins | sample Alteio_BWOrgCont_39_FD_152628 | JGI IMG/M metagenome (GOLD analysis project Ga0206865, IMG submission 152628) | Enriched cells from forest soil in Barre Woods Harvard Forest LTER site, Petersham, Massachusetts, United States -... | ecosystem: Environmental > Terrestrial > Soil > Temperate forest >...
GCACTGGATGCTACCATTGCCCTCGGAGGCGAAAATTATGTGTTTTGGGGTGGTCGCGAAGGCTATATGAGCCTGTTGACCACCGATATGAAACGCGAGCAGGAGCACCTGGCTAAATTTTTGCATACTGCTAAAGATTACGCGCGCAAAAATGGTTTCAAAGGAACTTTCTTTATCGAACCAAAACCATGCGAGCCTACCAAGCATCAGTATGATTATGATGCAGCTACCGTTTTAGGCTTTTTACAGAAGTACGACCTGATAAATGATTTTAAATTGAACCTGGAAGTTAACCACGCTACACTTGCCGGTCACACTTTCCAGCATGAATTGCAGGTGGCTGCTGATGCAGGTTTATTGGGTTCGATGGATGCCAACAGGGGCGACAGCCAAAACGGCTGGGATACCGACCAGTTCCCGAATGATATTAATGAAGTTACCGAAATTATGATGATCGTACTGGAGGCCGGTGGCTTCGCCGGCGGTGGTATTAATTTTGATGCAAAAATACGCCGCAACTCAACCGATCCTGCTGATTTGTTTTATGCACACATTGGCGGTATGGATATTTTTGCAAGGGCGTTAATCACTGCTGATAATATCCTCCAAAAATCTGAATACCTGAAACTGCGTAAGGACAGGTATGCATCATACGATTCTGGTAAAGGCAAGGATTTTGAAGATGGCAAATTGTCGCTTGAAGATTTAAGGAACTACTCAGCTGAAAATGGCGAACCGGCAACAACCAGTGGTAAGCAAGAGTATATTGAGAATTTAATAAATCGTTATATTTAGTTGATATAAGTTGATTAAGTTAGATTAGGTTGAATAAGTTGATTGGGTTAAATTCGCGGTCTGACTTAATCAACTTAATCCAACTCAGTCAACTCAATCCAACGCAATCAACTCAATAATATGTTCAGCAATTTAGAGCAAACCTTCCGGTGGTACGGGCCCAATGATCCGGTTACTTTACATGCCATAAGCCACACCGGCGCAACGGGTATTGTAAATGCCCTGCATCATATCCCGGCAGGTGAAGTATGGAGCAGTGAGGAAATAAAAAAACGGAAGGATATTATTGAGGCCGGAGGTTTCCGATGGTCGGTTGTGGAGAGTGTAAACGTGCATGAAAGCATAAGAACCGGCAACAGCCAAAAGGATGCGTACATTGAAAAGTATATCGCTACCTTAAAAAATCTCAGCGAGGCGGGCATTAAAACGGTATGCTACAACTTTATGCCGGTGCTCGACTGGACCCGCACCAACCTGGACTACAGGCTGCCTAATGGCGCCTCGGCCCTGCGGTTTGACGCGCCCGCATTGGCTGCGTTTGATCTGTATATTTTGGAGCGTGAGGGGGCATATAACGAATTCACCCACGAAGAACAACAACGCGCCAAGGAATACCTGGATAGCATCAGCGCTGATGAACGTGCCGTTTTAACGGATACGGTTATGGCCGGATTACCGGGCACCAAAGATGTGATGACCATAGCTGAATTTAAAGATCACCTGACAAAATACGAGGGAATTGATGCAGCGACACTAAAACAAAACCTGTCTTATTTTTTGAATGCGATTATTCCGGATGCTGCCGAACTGGGCATAAAAATGTGTATTCACCCGGACGATCCGCCTTTCCCGATATTTGGTTTGCCCAGGATTATTTCTACTGAAAAGGACCTTGAATACGTCGTAAATGCTTGTCCATCGGCCAGTAATGGCCTCACATTTTGTACCGGCTCGCTGGGAGCAAGGGCCGATAATGACCTGCCGGGCATTGTGAGCCGTTTGGGCAGTCACTTTCATTTCCTGCATCTGCGGAATGTAAAGCGCGAAGAGGATGGTAGCTTTTACGAAGCAGATCATTTAAATGGCAGTACCGATATGTTTGCCGTAATGAAAAATATCCTCGCCGAACAAAAACGCCGCCAGGATACCGGTAGGGAAGACGTAGCCATCCCGATGCGGCCCGATCATGGCCACAAATTGCTCGATGACTTTAATTACGATACTTTCCCCGGCTACTCGGTAACCGGCAGACTGAAAGGGCTGGCAGAACTGCGGGGATTGGAAATGGGAATAAAACGAAGCCTGTTTGCCTGAGACAGGACTTTTGGAATTCAGATTCACCCTCTTAAACATTAACACTTAACATGAAAAGTACTTTTGGTTTTATATTATTTCTTCAATTGTGCTTCATGCTTAACGCGGATGCACAGCAGGTTCAATCAAAAGGGCTTAAAGATTATTATAAGGATTATTTCCCCATCGGCGTGGCTGTTTCGGCATTTGATCTTAAAAACGCGGACGAACGGGCTTTGATAGTAAGCCAGTTTAACAGCGTTACGCCTGAGAATTCCATGAAAATGGGGCCCATCCATCCAAAAGAGAATTTATATAACTGGAAAGACGCTGATTCGATTGTTGCATTTGCACAGGCCCATGGGCTAAAAATTAGGGGCCATAACCTTTGCTGGCATGAGAATACACCCGGCTGGCTTTTTAAAGATTCTGCCAGTAACCTGGTTACCAAAGAAGTTTTGCTCGCGCGATTGAAGGCGCATATCACTACCGTAGTAAACAGGTATAAAGGTAAAATATATGCCTGGGATGTGGTTAATGAAGCGGTGGCCGACGACAGTACCCAGTTTTTGCGGAACTCGTTGTGGTACCAGATCTGCGGGGAAGATTTTATTGCAAAAGCCTTTGAATACGCACATCAGGCCGACCCCAACGCGGTTTTGTTTTACAACGATTATAATACAGAGCGCCCCGAAAAACGCGAACGCGTTTACCGCTTGTTAAAAAAGCTGGTAGATGCGGGAGTGCCCATTAACGGCGTTGGGTTGCAAGCGCATTGGTCGATTTACGAGCCCACAAAAAATGATTTAGAAGCTACCATTAAACAATTTTCGTCGCTTGGTTTAAAGGTTCAGATCACCGAATTGGATGTATCGATTTATCCATGGGAGAAAAACAGGCGCGCCCGTCGCCCGGGAGAAACAGATGATTATACACCCGAACTTGCTCAAAAGCAGGAAGATCAATATGCAATGTTGTTTGATGTTTTTCGCAAATACCGCAGTATGATTACCGGCGTTACCTTCTGGAATATATCCGATAAAGTTACCTGGCTGAATACCTATCCCGTAGCCGGCCGGAAAAATTACCCCTTATTGTTTGATCAGAATTTTCAGCCCAAAAAAGCTTATTGGCGGGTGGTTAAGTTTTAGGTAGGTTTAATAAAAAAATGTCCTTTCGAACGCAGTGAGAAATCTTATAGACCATACATAACGAATTATGCAAGACGGAGATCTCCGGCGTATAAGATCTCTCCCTACGGTCGAGATGACAAGATGGGGAAATGTCCTTTCGAACGCAGTGAGAAATCTTGTACATCATGCGTTTCCGCCATATCCGTTGGTTAAACAAATCGTATAAGTTCTCTCCCTGCGGTCGAGATGACATTTTTTATATCTTACACGTTAAACCTGAAGTGCATAATGTCGCCATCCTGCACAATATAGGTTTTGCCTTCAACGCCCAGTTTTCCGTTTTCCTTTATCGCAGCTTCTGATCCGTTGTATTTTACAAAATCATCATATTTAATAACCTCGGCGCGGATAAATCCTTTTTCAAAATCGGTGTGGATAACACCTGCTGCCTGTGGTGCGGTAAATCCCTGGGTAATGGTCCAGGCCCTTACTTCCTGTACGCCGGCGGTAAAATAAGTGGCCAGGTTAAGTAGTTTGTAGGCAGCCTTTATCAGTTTGTTTACGCCTGATTCGGTCAGGCCAAGGTCGTCCAGGAACATTTGTCTTTCTTCGTAGGTTTCCAGTTGTGCAATTTCCGACTCAATTTGGGCAGAAATGATCAGCACCTCGGCATTTTCTTCTTTTACAGCAGCTTTAACCTTATCAACGTAAGCGTTGCCGGTATTCACCGAGGCCTCGTCAACATTACACACATACATTACCGGTTTAGCGGTAAGCAGCCATATATCGGCAATGTATTCCTTATCTTCTTCGGCAACCGGTGCGGTACGGGCTGATTTGCCCTGCAATAAATGGTTTTTGTAAACCGACAATACATCAAAAGTCTTTTTCGCTTCTTTATCGCCACCGGTTTTTGCCATTTTCTCCACTTTCTGGATCTTCTTTTCTATCGAATCAAGGTCCTTCAGCTGTAATTCGGTATCAATAATTTCTTTATCGCGGATCGGGTCTACCGAGCCATCAACGTGGATAACATTATCGTTATCAAAACACCTCAGCACGTGGATGATAGCATTGGTTGAGCGGATATTCGCCAAAAACTGGTTGCCCAGTCCCTCGCCTTTGCTTGCGCCTTTAACCAAGCCTGCAATATCCACAATCTCGATAGTGTTGGGGACAGTATTTTTAGGAACCACTATTTCAACCAGCTTGGTTAAACGTTCGTCGGGAACGGTGATAACACCCACATTGGGTTCAATTGTGCAAAACGGAAAATTTGCCGCTTGCGCTTTAGCGTTCGATAAGCAATTAAAAAGCGTTGATTTGCCCACATTTGGCAAACCCACTATACCACATTGTAAACCCATTTGTTAGTTAATTAAGTTGATTAAGTGAGTTGTTGATTGAGTTTTGAATTGATAGCATACTAACTTAATCAACCTATTCAACTTAATCAACCACTCTCTTAAAAGCCGCAAAGATAGCAGAAAATATTATGCCGTATAATTTGAAAAAATAAACGACTTTTGCCGAAATCAGCGCGAATAAACAAATTTAAAAACGATGTAAAAAAGAGGGCCTTTTTATGGAAGAAATGGTTGAGCACATAGGACTATTGCTGGAGCAAAATGATAACGAACAACTTCAGGCATATTTAAACAACCTTAATATATCAGACGTTGCCGAGCTGATAAGCGAACTTCCGGATTATGGCCCCCGGTTTATTGAAATACTTTCGCTAAACAGGGCGGTTAATGTTTTTCGCATCCTTGAATTCCCAACACAGGAGCGGATACTTAAAAAAATATCGGGTGCAAAGGTGATCGAGATCATCAACGAATTGCCGCCCGATGACCGTACATCTCTTTTCAGCGATCTTCACGGTAATACGGTTCAAAAACTCATACAGCACTTATCGCCGGCTGACAGGAAAGAGGCATTACAATTACTGGGCTACGAAGAAGACAGCGTTGGCCGCTTGATGACCCCCGATTACATCGCCGTTAAAAAAAGCTGGGATGTTAAAAAGGTGCTGGCCCACATCCGTGAGTTCGGTAAAAATTCGGAAACCATTGATGTTGTTTACGTGCTGGGCGAAAAAGGTGTTTTGCTGGACGATATCCGGATACGCGAAATATTGCTGGCCGATCCGTCTACCAAAATCAGCCAGTTGATGGACGGGCGCCTGATAGCCCTTAAAGCCACAGATCCGCAGCAGGAAGCCATTAATATATTCAGGATGAACAACAGGGTGGCGCTGCCGGTGACCGACGACGCAAACGTTTTGCTGGGCATCGTAACGGTTGACGATATATTATGGATAGCGAACGAGGAATATACCGAGGATATCCAAAAAATAGGTGGTACCGAAGCATTGGACGAACCATACCTCGATATCAATTTATTCAGATTAGTAAAAAAACGGGTAGGGTGGCTCATCATTCTTTTTTTGAGTGAAATGCTTACCTCAACGGCCATGCAGTATTTTAACGACGAAATAGCCGTTGTTATACAGCTTACCTTTTTCATCCCGCTCATCATGTCGAGCGGTGGCAATAGCGGCTCGCAGGCATCAACATTAATCATACAAGCCATGGCTTTGGGCGAAGTCACCATAGCCGATTGGTGGCGCGTTATGCGCCGGGAAATACTCTCGGGTCTTATGCTGGGTGCGATATTAGGTGTGATAGGTTTTTTGCGGATCGCATTGTGGAGCTATTTCAGCACCATTTACGGCCCTTACTGGCTGCTGATAGCGTTTACCGTGGGCTTTTCGCTAATAGGTATTGTATTATGGGGGTCGCTGGCAGGTTCGATGTTGCCCTTGTTAATGAAAAGGCTTCGCCTGGACCCCGCGACCTCATCGGCGCCCTTTGTGGCTACCCTGGTTGACGTAACCGGTTTGATTATTTATTTTAGCATGGCGTTAGTTGTAATGCATAGTGTGCTGCATTCAGCGCCAGCCGCCAAACATGCAGAACTTATCGGTCACTCGTTAAAATTTGTATTTGGTTAGAAAAAAAGTGGAGATTAAATAGCAATTTTTCTTGCGGCGGTTTTCAAGTGTTTTTATTTTTATGGCAAAATATTAGCTTTTATCCCAATGGGTACTAACCAAACTTTTGAACAATCAGCACCAACTACACCCTTGATCTTAACCGATGAAGCGCGGGGCTATTTAAAGGCAGCCGGCTCATGGGCCAACTTTCTGGGTATTTTAAGTATCATAATCGGGACGTTTTTTCTTCTTACAGCTGTTTTTGCAAATGTGCTGCTACCGGCATTGCCAGGAGCGTTCCCGGGCTATAAAGATATGCCCGCCGGTGTGGTGGCAATTGTTTGTGTTGCGGTGGTTTTGTTTGATATTCTTTATTTTTTCTTCGCAGTTCACTTGTTCCAGTTTGGCCGGCGAGCAAAAAAAGGCATTCTTTTTAACGACTCCGCCCATGTAACACAGGCCATGGCCCGCTTAAAATCATTTTTTAAACTTTGGGGAATTGTTACCATTGTTATCCTGTGCCTGTTTGGCCTGGAAGTACTATTCCTGGTTATTGAGAATGTAGGCGTTGCCGCCATGCAGCACAAATAATAACATGTGCTAAAGCAAAAAACCCCGCATGTGCAGGGTTCTTTGTTTATATAGTTTAGATTGGTAAGGTCGTTTGTTATATTTCGAAAGAAAAATCTTCGTCGGCAGTTTTGGCAACCTCAGGCGCTTCGCTGTATTCATACCGTTTTTCAACCACTTCCTGGTTTGCTTTTATGTAATCCACAGTGTCTTTCAGTCCTTCAGCAAACTTTTCAAAATCTTCTTTGTACAAAAAGATCTTGTGTTTTATAAAAACCCCGTCTTCCAGGCGCTTCTTGCTTTCAGTGATCGTAACGTAATAATCGTTTGACCTGGTAGCTTTTACATCAAAAAAATAAGTTCTCTTCCCGGCTCTCACCTTCTTTGAAAACACCTCTTCACGCTCTCTATTGTCGAAATCTCCCATATTAATATTATTGTAACTAGTTTTTGGTTGGCATAAATATAAATAAATTTTCAAAGTACAAGCATTAATTCCAATATAATTAAGCTTTTTCGGTCTTTTATTTTAAGCGGATGGGTATTTTATGCGTTTTCTGCTTCTTCCAGCAGTTGTTTTTCGTATAATTCAAAGTAAGTGCCTTTTTTATCCATGAGGTATTGGTGGTGGCCGCTTTCAATTATTTCGCCGTTATCCATTACCAATATTTTATCGGCATTTTTTATGGTTGATATACGGTGGGCGATAATAATACTTGTTTTTCCCTGCATATTTCGCCCCAGGTTGCTGAGTATTTCCTCTTCGGTGCGGGTATCAACAGCCGAGAGGCAGTCATCGAATATTAATATTTGCGGATCCTTAACAATGGCCCTGGCAATAGATACCCGCTGTTTTTGCCCGCCCGATAACGTGACCCCCCGTTCGCCAATCAGGGTTTCAAAGCCTTTTTCCAGTTCGATAATATTGTCGTAAACGGCGGCATCTCTTGCTGCCTGATGTACGCGCGGCAAATTGAGCACATCGGCGCTGAAGGCTATATTATTGGCGATGGTATCCGAAAAAAGAAAAACTTCCTGTGGCACAAAACCAATTTGCGAGCGGTACCCTTCAAGATTAAGGGATTTAACAGGCTTACCGTCAATGAGCACATCGCCGCCGGTGCTGTCGTACATCCGTAATATTAAATTGGCAATGGTTGATTTTCCGGAGCCTGTCCGCCCAATGATGGCTACCATTTCGCCCGGATTGGCCACAAACGAAACGTTTTTTAGCGCCGTGATGCCGGTGTCAGGATAAACAAAAGAAACATTCCGGAATTCAAGGTGACCGCTGATGGGTTGTTTAGGAACAGCAGGTGATATAATTTCCGATTTCTCGTGCAAAAACTCGTTGATCCTTTTTTGCGATGCAGCAGCACGTTGTATAAGGGAGGTAACCCATCCCAAAGCGATAACCGGGAAGGTAAGCATATTGAGGTAAACAATAAATTCGGCAATGTTGCCGGCGGTTATATTGCCTTTCATCACCTCGATGCCGCCAATATACATGGTGATGATATTACTCAGGCCCACCAGCATCAGCATCAGCGGGTAAAACATAGCCTGAACTTTTACCAGCTCCATGGAGTGAGTTTTGTAGTTTTCGCTTTCAGCAGCGAAACTCTCCCTTACAAACTTTTCGCGTACGTAGGATTTGATGACCCTTATACCCGAAAAGTTTTCCTGAACAAAACTTGATAAGCCTGACAGGCGTTCCTGGATCTTTTCGCTGCGGTAATTGATGATATTATTTACATAATAAATAATTAAAGCCAGGATTGGCAGCGGCAACACCGAGAAAACAGCCAGCCTTACGTTAACCGTAAGCATGGCGTATATCACCATAATAAATAGCACAACCGTATTAATAGTGTACATAATGCCGGGCCCCAGGTACATGCGCACGCGGCTCACATCCTCGGTAACGCGGTTCATTAAATCGCCGGTATTATGGCGGCGGTAAAATGCCAGGGACAGTTCCTGGTAATGCTGATAAATTTCGTTTTTAAGATCGTACTCGATATGCCGCGACATTACAATAATGGTTTGTCGCATAAAAAATAGGAACAAACCCCGCAATAGCGACAGCACCAATACGAGCAGCCCAAACAACAGTAAGCTCGATCCGAATATATCATAGATCATGGATTGCCTGTTAAAACCCTTAAAAAGCTGGTAGGTGCTGATGTTTTCGGTAACCAGGTCAAACGCAACCCGGATAACCTGCGCGGGTAATACAGCAAAAACATTGGAGATAACCACAAACAATACCCCCGGAATAAGCCGCCAGATGTATTTTACAAAGAATTTATTGAGGTATGCGAGGTCTTTCATGTATGGGAGTCCGAAAGTCCGGAAAGACCGGAAGTCCGAAAAATCAAAAGTAGATTAATGCACTTGATTAAGCAAGTTTGTTTGCCAAAGCGGACGGATTTTACAAGTCCTTTACATTAATGAAAGCTACTTTAACGCCTACTTAGCCAAGCTTCCGTCTTTCGGACTTCCGGACTTTCCCGACTTTCGGACTTTTTCTTTTGCCACTATAAAAAAAACACATACTTTTGTCGGAACGCGATACATTCACATTTGTTCATATCTAATGCCTGTCCCAACACCCGATCAGTCGATATTTAGCCAACTGGAAACATTTGGTCATAAAAAGATCGTTTTCTGCAGCGATCCGGATACAGGTTTAAAAGCAATCATAGCTATTCACGATACAACTTTGGGTCCGGCTTTGGGCGGCACACGTATGTGGGCTTACAAAACCGAGGCTGATGCGCTGTACGATGTTTTAAGATTATCCAAAAGCATGACCTATAAATCGGCCATAGCGGGGCTTAACCTGGGCGGCGGTAAGGCGGTGATCATTGGCGATGCGCGCAAGGATAAAACAGAGGCACTATTGCGCAAATTTGGTCGTTTTATAAAAAATTTGAACGGTGAATTTATTACGGCAGAAGATGTAGGCACCAATCCGCGGGATATGGAATATATCCGGATGGAAACCCAGCATGTTATGGGCGTCCCTGAGAGTATTGGCGGTAGCGGCGACCCATCGCCCATAACAGCTTTAGGCGTTTTTATGGGGATAAAAGCCTGCGTAAAGGAGTTTTATGGCAATGATAGTTTAACAGGCAAATCCGTAATTGTACAGGGAACCGGCCACGTAGGCGAAAACCTGGTGAAGCTATTGCGCGATGAAAATGCCAAAGTTTATGCCAGCGACATTAACGAAGACGCGGTAGGGCAGATAGCAAAAAAATACGGCGCCCAGGCGATATCAAACAATACAATTTTTGATATTAATGCCGATATTTATGCACCCTGTGCTTTAGGCGCTACTATCAATGATCAAACAATTAAAAAGTTAAAGTGTAATATCATCGCCGGTTCGGCAAATAACCAATTGGAGGATGAACAAATACATGGACAAATGCTGTTGGAAAAGGGTATTTTGTTTGCCCCCGACTACGTTATCAATGCCGGCGGTATCATCAATTGCTACTCGGAATTAATGGGCTTTAGTAAAAAACGTACCATGCAGTTAACCGAAAATATATATGAAGCTACACGCAATGTGCTAAAGCTATCGAAGCTGGAAAACATTGCGACGACCGAAGCAGCCAATAAAATAGCCGAAAAGAGAATATCAGATATAAAAAAAGTAAAGTCAACCTATTAATTTACAGTCCCCCGGTAGACATCGGGGCTAAATCGTTCTTACCAATATGTTAAATCGCAGACACCTTAGGGTAAAAGTTTTACAATCGTTGTATGGATATTTTCAATCCCATAGCGGCGACATAAAACAACATGAAAAAAATTTATTGCAAAGCGTTGATAAGGTATACGAAATGTATATCTGGATGCTGTCGTTAATCTCAGAAGTAACTGCTTACGCTGAGATTGATGCCGAGGAACGAGCCAAAAAGCACCTGCCCACGGCCGAAGACCTCAATGCTGATGTTAAAATTTTAACCAACAGGTTTATCTTATCGCTTCAAAAAAACAAAGAATATCTTGCCGGATTAAAAAAATACAAGATAGCCTGGGATTTTGAGCCAGAGTTAACAAAGTCGCTGTTCATTATTCTTAAAAACTCCGAAGAGTATAAGGAATACCTTAAAAAAACCGGCGACACCCTGCACAGCGATAAGGATATTATCAAATTCATCTTCAAAAAAGTGATCTTAAAATCATCACTGGCCGAACAGGTTTTCGAAGATAAATTTATCTATTGGCCGGTTGATAAGGATGTTTTGCAGGCCCTGATTGCCAAAACATTTAAAAACTTTGCTAACGATAATCCGGCATTAAACGAACTTGCAGAGGTTACTGCAAATTGGGAAGAAGACCGTGAATTTATTACCGGCCTTTTTGAAGAAACTATCAGGCATAACGACGAATATCAATTACTGATAACCAATAAAACTCAAAACTGGGAACCCGACCGTATCGCGATGATTGATACCTTATTAATGAAAATGGCTATAGCTGAATTCATTAACTTTACATCGATACCGGTTAAAGTAACCATAAACGAATACCTTGAAATATCAAAGGAGTTTAGTACACCTAAAAGTAATTCGTTTATTAACGGTATCTTAGACAAAATTTTGTTCGAACTAAAAGAAGAGAAAAAAATAAACAAAATAGGCAGAGGATTAATAGAATAATTACCATGAAAACACTGTTTTTAGGCTTAATAGCCGCGACCATGTTATTTTCAGGCTGTGGTCAATCAGGCAACAGTTCTACAGCAAGCAACACCGCAGGTGCCGATGGTGCGCCGGTTATGAAATTTGAAAAGGAAAGTCATGATTTTGGTAAAATTAAAGTTGGCGACATTATATCGTACGATTTTAAATTCGCCAACACCGGCAGTTCGCCACTTATCATTACCGATGGCTATGCTTCATGCGGCTGTACCAAACCAACATGGCCTAAAACACCCATTAAACCGGGCGAAAATGCCGTTATTCACGTTACTTTCAACAGCCAGGGTAAAATGGGTATGCAGGATAAGTTAATTACCATTACTGCCAACACCAAGCCCGCACAAAACCAGGTGCATTTGATTGGCGAAGTAATTGTTACCAAATAAAATTTAACAAATAAAAATGATAGCTACTATATTATTAGATGCCGCCGCTTCTGCGGGCAACCCTTACCAAACAATTATTACTTTCGGTGCAATTGCTTTGGTGTTTTATTTTTTTATGATAAGGCCCCAGATGAAAAAAACAAAAGACCAGAAGAAATACGTTAACGAGTTGAAAAAAGGCGATAAAGTGATCACCCATGCGGGTATTCACGGTAAAATTGCTGAAGTTGGCGAAACTACGTTTTTGATAGAAACTGAAGGCGGGCATAAAATACGGCACGAAAAATCGGCCATCTCGCTGGAAGCTTCGAAGGCGTTAAATACGCCACCTGCTACTAAAGCGTAATTTTTCTGAGGCGAAAGGTTAAGGAGAAAAGGCGAAAGGTTTTGAAAATTCACCTTTCGCCTTTTATTTTTCGCCTCTTACCTTAAAAAAATGGCCTTAATAAAATTATCCGGAACGGAGCGAAGACGATTATCGGCATTTTTTACCTGCCTGGTGCTTGCTTTGCTGGCCTGGTTAGTTACAGTGCTATCAAACCCGCATAAATATACCGTTAAGGGCATTTTGGAATTCCGGAACACACCACAAAAACGTGCCTTTCATCCCTTACAATCTGATACCGTAAATATTACCGTTAATGGCAACGGCTGGGATATGCTGTTCTCCAAAATGAGTTCGGCAAATAAAGCTATACCGGTTGACCTGAGTTCGTTGGAGAACACCAGTTATGTGGTGCTCAGGTCCCAACTCGATCAGATAAACAGCAAGCGGGAAAACTCGCAACAAATCACAAGCTTTAATCCTGATACGCTTTATTTTGATTTTTCGAACCGAAAGGTAAAACGGATACCGGTTCATTTAGTAAGCCGGGTAAATTATCAGCACCAGTTTTTTCAATCGGGGCCAATTACGCTGAAGCCGGCTTACGTCATTATTAACGGCCCGGCCAATGTTATTGATAAAATAACGGAATGGAACACCGATACGCTCAGGATTGATACCATTAATGACGCGGTAGAGACGCAGGTTAACCTGCAGCCCGTAAACGAAGGGAATTTAAGCCTGTATCCCAAAAGTGTGCATGTTACCATCCCGGTTGAGGAGTTTACCGAAAAGGTACTTGAGATACCCGTAAAGGTGATAAACAACCACGATTATGAAGATGTAAAGGTATTCCCCCAAAAGGTTAGGATCACGTTCACCACATCGTTAAGCAGGTATGAGGATACCGATGAGGACTTTTTTGAAGCCACTGCCGATTTGGACCTCTGGCGGCTGCACGGGTATAAAACTTTGCCGGTTGTTATTTCCAAAATACCCGCATATTGTAAAATTGTAAAAATTGAACCACAGAATATCGACTTTATCATTAAAAAATGATGCTTAAAATTGGCTTAACCGGCAACATAGGCAGCGGTAAAACCACTGTAAGCAAAGTATTTGAAGTGCTGGGTATTCCTGTTTTTTATGCTGATGATGCGGCAAAAAGCGTTATGGTAGATGATGAGCAGCTGATAAGCGAAATAAAAGCGACTTTTGGTGCTGAGGCTTACTTTGATAATGGCTCGTTAAACCGCAAGTATATTGCATCAATTGTGTTTAATAACGATGCACAGCTGGCAAAACTTAATTCAATTGTACATCCCGCAACCTTCAGGGCATTTGATGCCTGGGTTAAAAATACAACTGATGCCCCTTACGTGCTGAAAGAGGCCGCATTGTTATTTGAAAGCGACTCCTATAAAATGTGCGATTATAACATTATGGTGCAAGCGCCGCTTGAAATACGGATTCAACGGGTAATGCAAAGAGATGGCCTGAGCAGGGCAGAAATTGAAAGCCGCAACGCCCACCAGTTTACTGAAGAAAAGAAAACGCAGTTGGCTGATTTCGTGATTAAAAACGACGATACAGAACTGGTAATACCCCAGGTTTTAAAGCTGCATAGTCATTTAATGTCGTTAGTCAATCGTCATTAGTCGTTGGCTTTTATAACCCATTTAACAATTTGACTTGCTAAGCAATGACAAATGACCACTGACTAATGACAACCATCCAATGACCATCAAAGAAGATTTTATAAGTTTTAACGAAAACGGCCTCTATTGCAAATACGGCGATTTTTATATCGACCCGGTTTTGCCGGTAAAGCAGGCTGTAATATCGCATGCACACGCCGACCATGCCAAAAGCGGTAATCATACCGTTTATTGTACACAGGCTACTTATGCTTTTATGCAGTTGCGGTATGGCAAAAATGCAGCTGCCGCGGTGGCTATCGCAGGCTATAATACTCCTTTTACCATCGGCGGCGTAAAACTTACGCTGATACCTGCCGGGCACATGCTGGGTTCGGCGCAGGTGCTGATGGAAAATGATGGGGTAAGATATTTATACACCGGCGACTATAAGCTACAGCCCGACGCCACCTGCGAGCCGCTGCAATGGGTAACCGCTGATGTATTGATAACCGAAAGTACTTTTGCCGACCCTGCAATTACCCACCCCGACCCGGTTACCGAGATAAAGAAGCTGAATGATATCAAAATAAATATTCTGCTGGGGGCCTACGGTTTAGGCAAAAGCCAGCGCCTGATTAACCTGATAAATGAATATGCGCCGCAGAAAAAAATATTGGTGCATCATAAAATTTTACCCATCAACCTGATTTATGAGAAAATGGGTTATCCCCCGGGGAAATACCAGGTTTATGGCCGTAAGCTGATGAAAAACCAGGAGGAGTTTGTTTATATTGTTCCACCATTTACTTTTGACAGTTACCTGAGGGCGACAGGGGTAAAGCGGCTGTTTGCTTCGGGATGGAAGAATTTACAGGTAAACCAGCAGGACACACTGTTTATTTCGGACCACGTGGACTGGAATGATATCCTGCTAACCATAAAAAACACCCAACCCCGGCAAATCTGGACGCTGCATGGGAACGGGCTGCATTTAAAAAAGCAATTTGGTGGCGATATTTTTGTAAAACTGCTGTAAAATATGCTGCAAGAAAATATTGATTATTATATAAACGAAGATGGGAACTTTGTTTTTACACGCGAATACCACTTAAAACGGGGTGTTTGCTGCAAAAATAAGTGCCTGCACTGCCCATGGGACTACGGAAAACCGAAGCAAACTAAAAATGTTAAAAATAAATAAGGATATTTGCAGCATACTCCCGGATAAAATGCGAATAGACGAGGAAATACAAAGCAGTAAGTTCGAAGATAACTACCATAAGGCGGTTATTAATATCACCTATACTTATGGCTGGCTAAGCAATGCTTTTCGTTGCCAGTTTGAACGCTATAACTTAACCCAGCAGCAGTTTAATATTTTGAGAATATTACGTGGCCAATATCCCAATCCGGCTACCGTTAATTTATTAAAAGAGCGTATGCTCGATAAAATGTCTGACGCCTCACGGATAGTTGACCGGCTGGTTCAGAAGGGACTTGTTTCACGTTGTACCAACAGAACAGACAGGCGTGCTGTTGATATCCGTATCAGCGATACTGGCCTGGAGATTTTAAACAAGATGGATACTGAGTTTAAAACCAAAGATGTCCTGAAAGATAATCTGACCGAAGAAGAAGCTGCACGGCTGAGCGATCTGCTCGACAAATTAAGGGGATAGTTAATTTACGAGTTTAGAGTTACGAATTACGATTTGCTATAGATATGCTGCCCGGCAAAGCTGAAATAAAATAAGGTTGTATTTTACGGAACAACCAGGCGAACATCCACCCCACAAAAATTCCATAAAGCGTACCGCAAAAAACATCAAAAGGGTAATGTACCCCAACGTAAACTTGCGCAAAACTGATGGAGCCGGCCCACAATATTCCCCACAGTAAAATCCATCGCCATCTTTTGTAAAATAAAAAGATCAGGAAAAAAGCCATCGCAAAATGATCAGTAGCATGGGTTGAAGGGAAACTGTAGCCGGTGCCGCAATCAACCCGCGTAATAGTTGTTTTGGAGACAATGGGATCATTACAGGGGCGAAGCCGGTGTACCAGCGGCTTTACAAAACCGGCGCTGGTTTTATCAGCAAATCCTGCCGACAAGGCCATCAAAACAATAATCAAAACTGCCGTTTTTTTGAATTTCCAGGCACAAACACCAATAATGAAAATGTATAGTGGGATCCAGGTTGGCGGATGGCGTAACCAGGGCATTATCCAGTCGAAAAAAGGATTCGCAAGGTCGTGGTTAACAAAATGAAATAAATGCCGGTCGGTTTGTAAAAGAAAATCAGGCATCGGGCGTTAAAATGATATTATTGGGTATGCGACAAATATAAACAATAAAGTGAGGCCTAAAACGGCTGGTAATTGGTTCCTCGGTTAAATATTTTTATTTTTGCACCACAAATACTTATACTTTGACATTAATAAAATCGATTTCGGGCATTAGGGGTACCATTGGCGGTACAGTGGGCGAGGGCTTAACCCCGTTAGATATTGTAAAATTCACATCAGCATACGGTACATGGGCTATTAATAAATCGGGCATCAAAAAGATAGTGCTTGGCCGCGATGCCAGGATATCCGGCGAGATGGTTAACAACCTGGTTACCGGCACCCTGCAGGGGCTTGGTATCGAGGTTATCGACCTTGGCCTTTCAACTACGCCTACCGTAGAGGTGGCTGTACCGGCCGAAAAGGCTGCAGGAGGTATTATACTTACCGCCAGCCATAATCCCAAACAATGGAACGCACTTAAATTGCTGAATGCCGACGGTGAGTTCATCAGCGATGCTGATGGCAAAGAAGTACTTGAAATTGCAGAAAACAGCGATTTTAAATATGCCGATGTTAACGATTTGGGCAAAGTAAAACGCGATAATAACTATTTACAGGAGCATATTAATCAAATATTAGCCCTTCCTTTGGTAGATGCTGATGCAATTGCCAAAGCCGGTTTTGAAATAGTTATTGATTGTGTTAACTCAACGGGTGGAATATTTGTTCCGGCCTTGTTAAGGGCTTTAGGCGTAACGGTGATACATGAGCTGTATTGCGAACCTGATGGCATATTTCCGCATAACCCCGAGCCTTTGCCCGAAAATTTAACGGCACTTTCAAAAGAAGTGCTAAGCAAACGGGCCGATTTGGGTATAGCTGTAGATCCGGATGTTGATCGCCTTTGCTTTATTTGCGAGGACGGCAACATGTTTGGCGAGGAATACACCCTGGTAGCCGTTGCCGACTACGTTTTACAGCATACCAAGGGTAGCACTGTTTCTAACCTGTCATCAACCAGGGCCTTGCGCGATGTTACCGAAAAGGCAGGCTGCGAATACCATGCGGCGGCAGTAGGAGAGGTTAATGTGGTTACCAAAATGAAAGAAGTTAATGCAGTTATAGGTGGCGAGGGCAATGGTGGCATTATTTATCCCGAACTGCACTACGGTAGGGATGCTCTTGTGGGTATAGCATTGTTTTTAACCCATCTGGCAAAATTTGGCAAATCTGTTTCGAATTTACGCAGTACCTATCCCGGTTATTTTATCTCGAAAAATAAAATAACACTTACGCCCGAAATGGATATCGACGGCTTATTGCTGAAGGTTGAAGAAAAGTACAAGAAGCAGCCTTACACCACTATCGACGGCTTGAAGATAGAGTTTGATAAGGAATGGGTACATCTGCGTAAATCAAACACTGAGCCGATCATACGGATATACTCGGAGGGTAACTCGGAAACCGTAGCCAACAATTTGGCCAATAAGATAATTGCCGATATTAAAGAGATATTGAAGTAGAGTAGTCTTGAGTTTTGAGTCGGGAAAAAAGAGGACTCAAGACTTTCGACTCCGGACTCAAGACTTAAAAAAGCGGCCATTTTGGTCGCAAAATAATTGTTAAGTAGTAAAATATGACCGCCGGAATTTGGTCCCGATAACTATCGCGATCCCGAATCTGGTTTAAAACAAAAAAGATGCGTGTTTATTTAGACAATGCTGCCACAACGCCTATTGACCCTGAAGTACTGAAGCAAATGTACGCCGTGATGGAAAGCACTTATGGCAACCCCTCGTCAATTCACGGGCATGGCAGGGAAGCGAGAACCTTGATCGAGCGATCGCGCAAAACGATTGCAAATTTGCTGCACACCTCGCCGGCCGAGATATTTTTTACATCAAGCGGTACCGAAGCCGATAATACGGCCATAAGGTGCGGTATAATCGATCATAATATTAAACATGCTATTACCAGTCCTTTGGAGCATCACGCCGTTATACACACCATGGAAGCCCTTGAAAAGGCCGGTATTATAAAGCTGAGTTTTGTGGAAGTGGATGATAAGGGTAATATCAATCATGATCACCTGGAAACATTGTTAAAAGACAATGAACGCAGCTTTGTTTCGCTGATGCATGCCAATAACGAAATCGGCACTTTATCAGATATGGAACGTATTGGAGACCTATGCGAAGCCTATAACGCTATATACCACTGCGACACTGTGCAGACCATGGGCCATTATCAGCATGATCTGAGTAAGCTAAAAACACATTTTTTAGTATGCGCTGGTCATAAATTGCATGGGCCCAAAGGCGTGGGCTTTTTAAACGTGAGCCATCGCATCAAAATAAAACCTTTAATTTATGGTGGTTCGCAGGAGCGCAATATGCGCGGCGGTACCGAAAATATTTACGGTATAGTTGGCCTGGCAAAAGCGCTGGAAATAGCTTACGCAGAAATGGACCACCACCAGCAATATATACAGGGACTAAAATCGTATATGATTGCCCAGTTGACTGAAAAAGTGCCCGGAATTAACTTTAACGGCGAGGTTTCACCCGAAAAAAGCTTATACACTGTGCTGAATGTATCGTTCCCTGAAATGGAAATGGCAGATATGCTGTTATTTAACCTGGACATAGCCGGTATTTCGGCATCCGGCGGCAGTGCATGCAGTTCGGGTACTGATATCGGTTCGCATGTGCTTACCGCTATCGGCGCCAGCTCTTCACGGCCGTCTGTAAGGTTTTCATTCTCCAAATACAACACCAAAGACGAAATTGACTATACTGTGTCCAAAGTACGTGAACTTTGCATGGTGAACGCGTAAGTGTTTCGGTGTTTCTGTTTTTTACAAAAGGTAAAACAAAATGCCTTATTCGATAGTTTATTTATTATAAATTAATAAACCTATGAAATCGAATAATCAAAATCCAGGAAAGCACCAGGAACGTCCGGACGAGCACCGTTCGAATGAAATTCCTGAAAAAAGGGAATCTGAAAACGAAAAGTTAGGGTATCCGCACGTAAGAGAGCAGGAGCAACAGCAGAGTGGTAACGATGCCTCGTATAGCGAGCAAACAGACGTTACGCCGCCTAACCAGCATGAATTTCCGTCGACAGGCCGTGTAACTACGGACTTTAAGCCAAGTAACCACGGCCGCACAACCGGCAGAATGGTAGGCCACGAGCCGGGTACCGAAAATGCAGTATAGTGATATAAAAACAATATAGGTTGCCCAAACAGGTAACCTTTGTTGTTTTATGGATAATTTTAATTTGGCAAGATGATGAAAAACGAAATAATAAATCCGCAAACAGGAAAGAATAGCGAAGACATTGATGCCGCTGAACTCAACAAAACTGATAGAAACGGCGCTTATGTTGATAAAGACGGAAGATCGAAAAACTACAAAAACGGGAAAGCCAGTGTGAATGGCCCAAACTGGGACAAATTAAGTAAAAACGCTGATGGCGATACCGGCCAGAATGCTGGCGTTTTTAAGTAGGAGGTTAGTTAATTAGAGGTTGGAGATTAGAGATTAGATTGCCGTAATTAAGTCGTTGCTTTCAATTTCTAGTCCCTAATTAACTAATTAACCAGTGAACTAATCAACTACCCCCTAATTCGCCATCATCTTCAAAAATGAAGACAGACGCTCTTTCATTTCCCTGCGGTCGACGATAAAATCAAGGAAACCATGTTCCTGCACAAATTCGGCAGTCTGGAAGCCCTTGGGCAAATCCTTTTTAATAGTTTCTTTGATAACTCTTGGACCGGCGAAACCTATTAATGACCCTGGCTCGGCAATATTAATATCGCCCAGCATTGCGTACGATGCTGTTACACCGCCGGTTGTAGGATCGGTAAGTAAAGATATATATGGAATTTTCGCCTGTGACAGTAAAGCCAGTTTGGCCGAAGTTTTAGCCATTTGCATTAATGAAAATGCAGCCTCCATCATCCTGGCTCCGCCGGATTTTGAGATCATCAGGAAAGGAACTTTGTGCGCAATCGAATAATCAATAGATCGTGCAATTTTTTCGCCAACTACTGATCCCATCGAACCACCAATAAAATTAAAATCCATGCAGGCAATAACCAGTTCCTGGCCGCCCATTTTTCCATATCCCGAACGGATGGCGTCTTTTAACCCCGTTTTTTTGATGGTTTCTTTCAGCCTGTCGGTATATTTTTTAGTGTCTTCAAAGTGTAATGGGTCGCCCGATACCAGGTTTGCATCCAGTTCGGTAAACTCATTATTGTCAAAAAGAATGGAGAAATATTCTTTTGAACCAATACGCATGTGGTAGCCACAATAGTGGCAAACATACTGGTTTTCAACCTGTTCAGAATAGTGAAGAGGTTTCTTACATTCAGGGCATTTGTTCCAGATCCCGTCAGGGGTTTCCTTCTTTTCTTCCGTGGTTGTAATTATCCCTTTTGATTCCCGTTTAAACCAAGCCATATCTATGTCTAACTCTTTCAATTCAGTACAAAGAAACGAAATATTTTATAAAATAGTTGATTAGAGAACAGAGATTAGAGATTAGTTATTTTATGACTGTGGATCAGGGAATCTAATGCGGCGCTGGACCGACGTTGTTTTATCAATAATGAAAAATTGGTAATGATTTTAAAGCTGATTTTATTGAAAATTCAATTATCGGCTTTTTAATCACAAAACTCCCAAAAATGATATTATTATTTTCCTAATCAGGAATTTAGCTAAATTCGCATTCTTTAAACAAAATTCATGGATTTAAAAAATTACAAAGGCGTTCTGCATGGCGATCAGGTGCAGGAGCTATTTGAAGCGGCAAAAAAGCACCAGTTTGCGTTGCCGGCTGTTAACGTTATTGGTACCAATACCATAAACGCCGTAATGGAAACTGCTAAAGCGGTAAACTCACCGGTTATTATTCAATTATCAAATGGCGGCGCGCAATTTTATGCGGGCAAATCGCTTGATAATTCAAAATTACAAGCTTGCATTTTAGGGGCGGTTTCTGCAGCTAAACACGTTCATTTACTGGCCGAGCATTACGGAATAGCGGTAATACTACATACCGACCACGCCGCCATGAAATTTTTACCATGGATTGATGGCCTGCTTGATCACGGCGAAAAGCATTTCGCTGAAACAGGAGCGCCTTTATTTTCATCGCACATGCTTGATCTTTCGGAAGAGCCTTTGCACGAAAATATCGAAATATCAGCCAAATACCTGGCCCGCATGGCTAAAATGGGCATGACCCTTGAAATTGAATTGGGTGTAACCGGTGGCGAAGAAGACGGCGTTGATAACTCCGACGTCGATAGCTCACGTTTGTACACTCAACCCGAAGACGTTGCCTATTCATACGAAGAACTTTCAAAAGTAAGTCCACGTTTTACCGTTGCCGCTGCTTTTGGTAATGTGCATGGCGTATACAAACCGGGTAACGTTAAATTGCAACCGGTGATTCTGCATAATTCGCAGGAATATGTGAAAAAACAATTCAATCTTTCAGCAGAAAAGCCTATCAATTTTGTATTCCACGGTGGTTCGGGTTCAACCCAGGAAGAAATCAGGGAAGCAATATCTTATGGCGCTATAAAAATGAATATCGATACCGATATGCAATGGGCGTACTGGGAAGGTATTAAAAACTACTACAAATCAAAAGAAGGCTACCTGCAAAGCCAGATCGGCAGCCCTGATGGTGAAGATTCGCCAAACAAAAAATACTACGATCCGCGTGTTTGGTTACGTAAAGGCGAAGAAAACTTTGTAAAACGCTTAACCGAAGCATTTGGCGATTTGAATTGCCTTGATGTAAATAGTAAGTTATAGTTAATTAAAGATTGGAGATTAGAGATTAGTTGGGAAGCTTTTCGCCTGATGTTCAATCAATATATTATAGTTAATTAGAGGTTGGATGTTAGAGATTAGTTAAGACACTGTTTTTCTAATCTCTAATCTCTGGTCTCTAACCTCTAATCACTGCTACCGATGTCTTCAGAAATACAAGTACGCAAAACCTCCGACCCTGCAGAACTGGAAAAGGTTTTTGCGATTCGTCGCGAGGTTTTTGTTGGTGAGCAAAACTGCCCGCCCGAACTGGAATATGAATTTGAAGACCAATCAACCCACTTTTTTGCAACGGTCGATGGTGAGCCTGCCGGTGCCTCCCGCTGGCGTAAAACGGATAAAGGCTACAAATTGGAGCGTTTTGCAGTATTGAGCAAATTCCGTGGCCGTGGCGTAGGGCAGGAGCTGGTTAAAGCTGTTTTAAATGACCTGCCTGCCGATGCTGAATATGTTTATCTGCATGCTCAAACACCTGCCATTTCGTTATACGAGCGGTTCGGCTTTGTAAAAGTTGGCGATGAATTTGAAGAAGCGGGGATAAGGCATTTTAAGATGGAGCGGAAGTAGAGGATGGATTTCGGATCCCAATAGCTATCGAGACGGAATGTCAATTTCGGAACCTATCGCAACGAGCTGCTATCTATATTGTAAAAAAATTCGATCAGCCATGTCCATCGCTTCCTGTAATTTATCGTAATTAAGCCCCATAGGCTCGTTTTGTGCTTTGAGGTATGCAATTACGTTTTCGGTAGCGATATTGCCTGTGAGCTCATCTTTAGCCATTGGGCAGCCTCCGTAGCCTTTAAGGGCTGTGTCGAACAGTCGGCAGCCGCGTTTATAAGCCGCTTCTATTTTTGGTTGCCAGGTATCGGGCGTGGAGTGGAGGTGCATGCCAAACGATATGGTTTTTATTTCAGCCAAATCCGCCATTACCTGTGTTATCAGTTCCGGTGTAGCAATGCCAATGGTATCAGCCACATAAATATTATCAATTCCAAGGTCAATTAACCTGTTTGCCCAGTCTGAAAGTATATGGGTATTCCACTCGTCGCCATAGGGGTTACCAAAGCCCATGGAAAGGTATATCCGCAGTTTTTTATTCTTTTGCCCGCACAGGTCATGAATATTGCTCACCGTTTCAAACGCTTTATCAATACCCGAATTGGTGTTTCGTTGCTGAAAGGTTTCAGATATCGAGAAGGGATACCCCAAATAAGCTATTTCCGGGTGTTGGCCGGCCTCTTCGGCGCCCCTGTAATTGGCTACTATTGCCAGCAGTTTCGATTTGGACCCGGTGACATCAAGCTTTTCTAACACCTCTGCGGTATCCTGCATTTGGGGTATAGCTTTGGCGGATACAAAGCTTCCGAAGTCGATGGTATCAAAACCTACTTGTAATAACAAGTTTATGTAGGCGGCCTTTAATTCCGTTGGAATAAATTGGTGGATACCCTGCATGGCGTCCCTGGGACATTCCGTTATTTGAATTACTGGGGCCATGTGTCTGCGGGTTTTAAAACTTGGGATTATACATAGCAGACTTTTGTTCGATGGCATCCTGGAGCTCGTCGGTCAGCGTACCCAGGTATCGTTCAAATGAATCAATTACGGTTTTATAGGTCCGCAAAAGGCGCCTTGAGTCGCTTTGATTTGCTTTTAAATAAATATCGAACATAGTTTCCCTTTTATTGCCATTTCCGGTCGGGAAAAAGAATACAATATTGCTGATGGTATACCTGTATTTACCATTTTTCAGATCAAGGGTTATCGCAAATTGTATGGTGTATGGGGTCACTATTTCGTTATCGTCGCCTATATAGGCTGCGTTTACATTTAAGTCCTGGGTGGTGGTAAATATCAGCTTCCCCTCTTCCATATAACCATAATTTTGCTGGAAGTTTTTGGATGCCATAAATTGAACAACCCTAACGTAAATCAATCCTTCGGGGATGCTATCCGCTTTCACCGTTTTTTGGTAATAAGCATGGGTACCCTCAACCTTTAACTTTATGGTATCAGGTGCGGTGTGATGTACAGATTTACCCGTGTCGACAACTTTACCGAAGGCAGTGAAAGACAAAACAACATAAGAAAAACCTAATAATAACAGTTTCATTGGCGGATTAAATTATACAGCGAATATAAGGCTTAAACAAAGCATTATTATCGTCAGGGCAATATTCGTCAGTCAGTTTTTGGTAAATGTTCTGTTTTAGGGTTGATGGCTTCGGACACATACCGCCTGATGATCAGCCTTGCTCCACCGTTATAAGTTAAATAGCTGCCGACCCAATTAATAAAAACCACTATTTTATTGCGAAAACCCAAAAGCGATATCAGGTGCACAAACATCCAAATCAGCCAGGCAAAAAATCCCTGGAATTTTAACTTACCCAAGTCGGCAACTGCTTTGTTGCGCCCTATGGTAGCCAATGATCCTTTATCGAAGTATTTAAACGGCACCGTTGGTTCGCTATTTACCAATTGCATAATAGTTTGAGCGGTATGATTGCCCATTTGGATAGCTACTTGCGCAACGCCCGGATGGCCTTTCTGCATTTCGTCCGTAATCATGGCTGCAACGTCGCCGATCGCAAAAATATTGGGGAAACCAATCACCCTGCAAACACTATCAACCCTGATACGATTACCCCTTTCAATGATCTTTTTATCAATCCCATCCGGTACAACACCCATTACGCCCGCCGACCATATTACATTTTTGGTGGGGATGGTTTTTCCGTCCTCAAATTTTATTTCGTTGCCATCATAGCTTTCCACCTTTACATTATTAAGTACCTTTACCCCAATACCCGTTAAAAATTTGTGCGAACCTTTTGATGCTTCTTCAGACATCGAACCTAATATCCTCGGCATAAAATCGACGAGGTAAACGTTCATGTGCTCTTTTTCAAGTTCGGGGTAATCGCAGGTGAGTATATGGTTACGCAGCTCTGCCAACGCACCTGCCAGTTCAACACCAGTAGGGCCGGCGCCCACTAATACGAAATTAAGATATGGCTCGCGTTCCTCACGGGTAGATTTAAGTACCGCTTCTTCAATATTCTGCAGGATGAGCGAACGCAGATTAAGTGCTTCGGGTATGGATTTCATCGGCATGGCAAAATGCTCAATATCCTTATTCCCAAAGAAATTTGTTGTTGAGCCTGTAGCAATTACGAGGTAATCATAAGCTATTTCGCCAACCGTGGTATCGATAGAATTGGTTTCGGTATTTATTTGGGTGACCTCGGCATTACGGAAACGAAAGTTTTTTTGACCCGCGAAGTTTTTCCGGAGCGAGAAGGCAATAGAATCTGCCTCAAGGCTTCCTGTTGCTACCTGGTACAAAAGCGGCTGAAAGGTATGATAATTATGCTTATCCACCATTAAAACCTCAACGGGCTTATCTTCAAGCTTTTTAGCAACCTGCAGGCCGCCAAAGCCGCCTCCAATAATTACTACTTTCGGAAATTTTGATTTATCCCTTGCATTCATTTTGTCTCTTCGTTAGCAGCGGGTGTATGGCACCGGCCACGGGTTATAGGTTAAAACAAAAAAGGCCCCAAATGTTCTTTGGGGCCTTTTAATAATATTTGATTTTTTTATTATCTCAGATCTTTTTTCCCAAAGTCGATGATTACTGGTGTTGCCACGCAGATTGACGAGTAGGTACCAAAACATACCCCAACAAGTAGTGCGAATGAGAAACCACGGATAACATCGCCACCGAAGATGAATAATACCAGCAATATCAATAACACTGTTAAAGCAGTGATAATGGTACGGCTTAAGGTATTGTTAATCGCATCGTTGATAACCACTTTCGGGTCATCAGTTTTTGCATGGTGCAGGCTAAGGAACTCGCGGATACGGTCGAATACAACCACCGTATCGTTAATGGAATAACCAATTACCGTTAATATCGCCGCTATAAATGCCTGGTCAATATCGAGCGAGAATGGCATCACATCCTTAAATATGGTGAAGAAGGAAAGTACCATCAAGGCATCATGGGCGGTAGCTACCATCGCGCCTAAGCTAAATTGCCATTTGCGGAAACGGATAAAAATATATGCCGAAATAACTATAATAGCAAATATCACCGTCAGGAAGGCTGATTTTTTGAGCCCGTTAGCAATAGTTGCTGCAACTTTTTGCGAACTTACGATGTTAGCCTCTGTGATGGTTGTTTGTGGTGTAGTGCTTAATGCCTTTATTACACCTTCGCGAACTTTGGTATCAGCGTTTTTGGCGGTATCGTCAATCAGGTATTTGGTGGTTACACTTATCTTGTCGGCGCCGTAGGTTTTAACCTCGTTGTTACCTTTGCCTAACTTATCCTCCACAATTTTACGAACCTGCTCTGTAGATACTGCGGGATCCTTAAATTTAATCACATAGGTATGTCCACCCACAAAATCGACCCCATAGTTAAAGCCCTGAACGCCCCATGATATTAAACCGGCCAGGATAAACGTGCCAGAGAAGATATAGAATTTGAAACGGTTTTTTACGAAAGCGTAATTGGCATTTTTAAAGGTATGTGAGCTCCATGGATTAGAGAATTTGATATCCCAGCCTTTATCAATCATCCACTCAAATATTATTCTCGAGATCAGTAATGAACAGAATAATGAAGTAGCGATACCAATCATCAGCGTGATTGCGAAACCTTGTATTGGTCCGGTACCGAATACATAAAGTATTAAACCGGTAAGGAAGGTACTGATGTTTGAATCGAGGATGGAAGACAGCGCGTGTTTGAAGCCGTCGGCGACTGCTATGCGGAGTGATTTACCCAGCGCAAGCTCTTCACGAACACGTTCATATATCAGTACGTTGGCATCAACCGATATACCGAAGGTGAGCACGATACCTGCAACGCCTGGCATGGTTAAAACTGCATGAAGGCTTGCCAGAACACCCATCATGAAAAAAATGTTGATTAATACCGCTACAACGGCAACGGTACCCGCACGGTTGTAATAGGCTATCATGAACACCATCACCACCAGCAAACCAACAAGGTTTGATATTAAACCGTCATGGATAGCTTGCTGGCCCAGTGAGGGACCAACAACATCTTCGGCAACTATATGGGCAGGGGCCGGTAACCGGCCTGCTTTTAACACATTGGCCAAATCGGTCGCTTCTTCAGGTGTAAAACTACCCGAAATGGACGATATACCACCAGGGATTGGATTATCAACGGTTGGTGCCGAATAAACTTTATCATCCAGTACGATGGCAATTGACTGCCTGTTATTAGGATCGGCTGAAGCTTCGGTAGTAATAGTGGCCCATTTTTCGGCGCCGTCTGAATTCATCACCATAACAACTTCATGCTTGCCCCGTTGGTCAACATCTGCATGGGCATCGTCAACCACATCGCCGACTAAAGCTGCGCTATTATCGGCGCCGCTCAACTTCATGGCATACAACTCAAATATCTTGGTTTTGTCCATTGGCTTAACCGACCAAAGGAATCTCATGCTGCGTGGAATACGTGCCGACACTTCGGGGCTGCGCAGGTATTGATTTACTTTTGCGGTATCCTTAACCTCGGCACGGCCTACAATCGGCCCGGGGGCTAATTCTGCCTGGCCACCAGCCTGCCCCTGGAAAACCATTGGTTTTAGAACACTGAAAAGCGGATAGGTATCGTTTACACCAGTTTTGGCGGCTAATTTCGATGTATCTTTTGATGCGCTTTTATTTACTTTATCTAATAAGCCAAGGCCTTTCTTAGATTTCGAAGTATCAGCAGTTGCCGCTACTTTGTTTGCTTTTGAAGTATCGCCTTTAGCAGCTTTATTTTTTGCAGCTATGATGGTGTTAAAGCTCTCCAGTAAGGAATAAACCTGCCTGTTATCATAAGTTTTATAAAACTCCAGTTTAGCAGTACCCGATAGCAACTTGCGAACACGCTCCGGCTCTTTAACGCCCGGTAGCTCAATCAAAATACGATCAGATCCGCTTTGCAGCTGGATGTTGGCATTAGCCACGCCAAACGCGTCGATACGCGTATTCAGAATAGTGTACGATTGTTTAACAGCGGCAGCAGCCTGATCTTTCAGGTAACTTTCAACCTCTGCGTTAGTCGCATTAAATTTCAGGCGGTCCTGGTTATCTTTTGTTGAAAAGATAGTGGCTAACTTTCCTTCGGGGTTTAGCTTTTCATATTCGTTAACAAATAACGTAATGTAGCTGCTCTCGCTTTTAACAGCATCTTTTGTAGCTGCATCAATAGCCTGGTTAAATACCACATCGGTGTTATTGTTCGATAACTTTTTAACCAATTCGGCAAGCGATATCTGCATCGTTACGCTCATGCCGCCCTCGAGGTCCAAACCCAGGGCAATTGCATTTTGGTTTACGTGCGCATAATCGTGTTTAAGTATCGGGTACACCGGTTGAGTCGCGATGGAATCCAGGTATACCGTTTCTTTCGCTGTATCTCCTTTGGCGAATGCCTTTGCGTTATCTTTAACTTTATGGGCTACCCATGTGAATGAAAGCTGGTATAAGCAGACAGCTGCCAACACGAAAGCGAAAAATTTAACAACCCCTTTAAATTGCATTTTGAGTTAAAATATGTAATTAATTAGTTTATAAGCTTTTTAAATAAGACGGCAAATCTAATAAAAATTCGTAAGCATGAAATTTTTAATTAAAACAAAATGGTTTAGTGAGTAGTGAGTGGTGAGGGGTGAATGGGTGCTGCTTGTAACTTATTGAAAGTCAATAAGTAGCGACAAGCTTACGAAGTTTTCAAAACTTCGTAAGTTTTGCACGGATGCATTACTTTTCGTAAGTAACAAAAGAATATGGCAATAAATTCTTCTCGTCGGGCTCGTAATCTTCGCGCGATACCTCATGCCACACACTTTTATTAATTTCGGGGAAAAAGCTGTCGCCTTCAAACTGTTGGTGAACGATGGTAAGATAAATACGATCGGTTAAATTCATGGCCTGCCTGTAAATTTCGGCGCCCCCAACAATGAACACTTCATCTTCATCGGCGCACAAAGCCAGCGCAGCTTCGATGGAGTTTACTACCTCGCAACCTTCAATAGTAATAGCCTGCCGCGTAATAATGATATTCCTTCGCCTTGGCAGCGGCTTCCCAACCGAGTCATAGGTTTTGCGCCCCATGATGATGGTATGCCCCGAAGTGATATTTTTAAAATGCTTTAAATCATTTGGTAAATACCAAAGCAGTTTATTGTCTTTGCCAATAACGTGATTTTCGGAAATAGCTACAACGGCCGTTACTGTCATTTGTGCGATGGTATAAGTTTTTCCCTGATCCAAATGGTTATCTCATCTATTCTTATCTGACCCTTACTTGCGGCAATAGTGAAATTATATTTTTCATCTTCCGATGCGGAGATGTCCAAGTCCGACTGAAGCAAGATTAATCTCATCAAAAAATATGCTATCCGTTTATTTCCGTCGATGAAAGGATGATTAATAATAATGCTTTCCAATATTGCAGCTGCTTTTTCTGCTGCCGATGGATAAAGGTCTTGGCCATCAAATGTTGCGAACGGTCTGGCCAATGCTGAAAGTAATAAACCTTCGTCCCGTAGCCCTTTACTACCGCCACTTAGTTGAATTAGTGCATCATGAATGTCTAATGCGGTTTCCTGTGAAATCATTTCGCCAGCCTCATGAAAAGCTCTCTATCTTCATACAGGATCTTTTTTATATTGTTATTGAGTTTAGCCTGATCATGAGATTGAGTTTTGACCATATTTAAATAATCCAATATGTCTGGCAATATATCCTCCGGAATCTCATCAAGTGTGTTCTGGATTTTTGTTTTTAATTGTAATGTTGTCATACGCAAATTTACTTAAAAAGTAATTACACAGCAACCACCGCCTTTATATGCGGCCATGGATCATAATTCTCCAGCGTGAAATCTTCGAACTTAAATGCAAAAATGTCTTTTACATCAGGGTTAATCTTCATTGTCGGTAATGGCCTTGGTTCGCGGCTTAATTGCAGGGCGGCTTGCTCAAGATGGTTGTTGTAAATATGGGCATCGCCAAAGGTGTGTACAAAGTCGCCATAATCAAGGTCGCATACCTGCGCCATCATCATGGTGAGCAAGGCATACGATGCGATGTTAAACGGCACTCCTAAGAAGATATCGGCACTCCTTTGGTATAACTGACACGATAGCTTGCCCTTAAGTTCCCCCTTTAGGGGGTTAGCGGGCTCCACGTAAAACTGGAACAAACTATGACAGGGGGGGAGGGCCATCTGGTTTACGTCGGCCACATTCCAGGCCGAAACCATCATGCGTCGCGAATCCGGATTGTTTTTTATCTGGTTTACCACCTGCGTTATCTGGTCGATGTGCCCGCCATCCGGTTTTGGCCACGACCGCCACTGGTAGCCATATACGGGGCCCAGGTTGCCATCCGCATCCGCCCACTCGTCCCAAATACGTACCCCGTTATCCTTTAAATATTTTATATTGGTATCCCCACTTAAAAACCAGATCAGTTCGTGGATGATCGACTTCAGGTGAAGTTTTTTGGTAGTCACCATCGGGAAACCGTTCTGCAGGTTAAAACGCATCTGGTAGCCAAATACACTTAAAGTGCCGGTGCCGGTACGATCATGTTTTTGAGCGCCGGTCTCCATCACATGGCTCATCAGGTCGAGATACTGTTTCATGGTTGATTGTTGTAAGAGTTATAATAAGTTGTAATGGTTATAATAAGTTGTAATGGTTGGAATAAGTTGTAATGGTTGGAGTTGGTTGTAATTAGTTAGAAACAATTAACATTACAACCCTTATAACACTTACAACATTTTTAACCTTTACAATCTAAGAAAATGCAAATAAAAATAAACTAATGTTGGTTTCCTACCTATGTGCAAAAATAGGACTTTGTTAGTCATTCGGAATCACCCGGAACATCATAGCTTTGTTAAAAAAACAAAAGGACGGCAATAACCAAATCAACTTAATCCAACCCACCCGATAACTATCGGGTCCAACTTAATCAACTAAATGCTCATCTTCCCCAATGCAAAAATAAATATCGGCCTTAATGTTACTGAACGCCGGTCCGACGGGTATCACAACCTGGAAACTATTTTCTACCCCATAAAAATAAACGACGCACTGGAGATCATCGAAAGCGATAAACTCAGTTTTGAATCATCAGGTCTCGACATCCCGGGCAGGGTAGAGGATAATCTTTGCGTTAAGGGTTATCACTTGCTCAAAAAAGACTTCGACCTGCCGCCGGTAAAAATACACCTGCACAAACATATTCCCATAGGGGCTGGCCTTGGAGGCGGCTCTGCCGACGCGGCTTTTTTTATCCGCTTGCTTAACCAAAAGTTTACCCTTGGCTTAACCGACGACCAGATGACAGGCTACGCCCGGCAGCTTGGGGCCGACTGCGCCTTCTTCATCCGCAACAAACCTGTTTTCGCTTTTGAAAAAGGCGACGAATTTGAACCCATCATCCTCGACCTCTCCAAATACAAAATAGTATTGGTGATGCCGCCTGTGCATGTATCAACCGGCGAAGCCTACGGCGGCGTAAAACCTGCGTCTGTTGAAACCTCGTTAATGGAACTGATTAGCCTGCCGGTTACCGAATGGCGGAAACACATCAAAAATGATTTTGAAGTATCTGTCTTTAAAAATCACCCGGTAATAAGAGGGGTGAAGGCAGCCCTGTACGAAGCCGGCGCCCTGTATGCCAGCATGAGTGGTAGCGGAGCTTCTGTATTTGGCATATTTGAGCAAACGCCGGATCTTCGGATTTCGGATTTCGGAATTTCGAATTCGGATTTATTTATTTTATGAGGATTCGGAAATTCGAATTCGGATTTTGAATTTCTTCTTCCAGTATTCATGTCCTTAAGAACGAATTGAGAAACTTTCTAAGCTTTGATTCTGCCTCATGCTTACGGGTTGTTTCGCGCCTGAAATGTTTCTCCCCAATAAACACTTCCGAAATCGAAATTCCGAAATCCAAAATCACACTCCAGCATCTTCACTTACGCCGCGTCCTACGCCTTCAACCCAGTCGGTTTCGCCCCAGCCTTTGGCAACGGCTGTTAATAAGCGGTTGTGGAGCGTTGTTGCAACCGGCATGGGAGTTTCACTTGCCTGCGATAGTTTAAATGCAAGGCGCGCGTCCTTATAGCCCAGTTTTGATTTAAAACCTACCGGCTGGTATTGTTTATTGGCAATGAGCCGCCCATAGTTTTGGAATATGGGGGTATTGAAAATGGTGGCGCCGAAAAACTCAGCAACCTTGGCCCGATCGAGTCCGTTTTTCTCTGCCAGCGTGTAGGCCTCCGCCATGATCTCTATCGACGACATGATCATAAAGTTTCCCGCTATCTTCACCACGTTGGCGCCGCCGGCATCTTCACCAAAATCGTAAATGCCCTGGCCCAAAATTTCCAGGATTGGTTTTGCAATTTCTTTTGAACGCTGATCGCCCGAAACGCAGATCCATAATTTTTTTGCGGCCGCTGCTTCAGGTCTTCCAAAAACAGGTGCTGCAAGGTAGCAGTTGCCGGCAGCTTTATGCTTTGCCGAAAGCAGTTGCGCCGTGTCTGGCGATATGGTACTCATTGAGATGTGGAGGGCATCTTTGGGCAAGGTTTTAAGAACGCCGTCTTCGCCCAAAATGGTCTCCTTTAAAACCTCGTCTTCGGCCAGCATCGTGATGATAATTGTCACCCCATCCGCGGCCTCAGCCGGTGTTTTGCATTTGGTGAAGGACACAGTCCCGAGTTCATCCGCTTTTGAAATTGTGCGGTTGTAAACCTGCAAAGGATAACCGGCATCCAGCAGGTTTTTTGCCATCGGGATACCCATATTCCCGAGGCCTATAAATCCGATTTTATTATTCATAGTGTTAGTTGATGTAATCTTTGTCCTCGTCGCTTAGTGTATTGGGGTTTGGCTTGGCTGAATCAGTAGCGCTCACCCCATCGCCCAGCCGTATCGCCTTTTTAGGACGCGCTACCAGCAGGCCCAGGATGAACGAAATGATAGCGACGATTAAAAGCATTAACAGTTTCGACATGGGAAATGTTGCCCACAAAAAAAAGAAATCGACGGTCTGGTTATTTTGTACGATGGCTGTAGTGAGCAGCACGGTGATCAGGATAATGACGATGGTTTTAATTCGCATGATATTTCAGTTTTAGATTCGATACAATATCCGCTTTTTAAATGACGAATAAAAATTGGCCTCGCTCCCCATGAGAATTTCGAATAGAAAAAATCATGTAGCATTTCGCAGTATTGTTGTCGTGGAGATTTTAGGGTGGGTGCATCATCGCAAATATTTTTGCTTTTGAAATCCTGGAGGTGTTCGTCCGCGTCCTGCTCCCTGTTTAATAAAACGGGCGGAAACCCTCATGTGCCTCCACTACCTTTTTCCTCACTCTACAGGACTTCATGTTTAATTTGATTTCTGCTTTTTGTGCGATAAACTGCTTCGTCAGGAAGCAAAATTTTGCCTGAACTTTTTCATTTCGTATACACATCCACGATTCTATCCAAATCTAAAACAGGATTTAAATCGACGTTGAGTACACTTAGACGGCTACACTCAAGAAAATCCGGTAAGTGAATTAAAACGTTATTTAATTACGTTCAAATAATTGAATAATAATTATATATGTTGTTTAAAACGATAGTTATTTTTCTTTTGCCAAAAATATTAGTATTTGTAATTTTGATAAGTTTTGTATCGTTAAATTTTAACTTTTGATGATCTTTATAAATAGCTGATTAATAAATTATATATGTGTTTAACTTGATTTTAGATATAAGTTGATTTGTCTGAAAATGAGTGAACTTTTACGTTGAAAAATCATTTTTTTTAAAATTTCTATCAGGCCATATCAATACACTTACTTTGGAATCGAGATTTTGCTTCTCATAAACGATCGTTTCCGGCGACGGTGTTTTATACGTCCGGATATTTGCATTGCCTGGAGGGCTTAAAAAGGGGTGAAAACGCCATGCCTTTCTTATCCCCTACCGGGGGATAAATCTGGAAATGCATGAGATTCATGAAGGATTTTGCGCCGGATAGCATTACAGTAGTCTGCAGGATAGTGCGTAAACAGGAAGATTATACAGCGTTTTGCCTGCGGCTCCTGCGTCGTGCAATCTGTTTTTGAGTGACAGGATAAAGCAGTATGGTCGACAAAATGATGACCGCACCGGCCCAGAAACCCGGGCTCATCTGGTTCAGATCGCCAAAGAAAACAAAGGCGATGATGATGCCATAAACCGGCTCCAGGTTGGTAATGAGGGCTACCCTGAAGGCCGAAAGTTCGCGCATAACGTATACGCCGGCCACGTAGGCAAGCGATGTACAGATGGTGCCAAGTAGTACTAAATAGCCAATATCTGCCAGGTTAGGGATAGCGTTGGGTGTGTAGCCGCTGGTGATAAACAGGTAAATAGTGATCCATAAAAACGCTCCTGATAGCTCATAAAATGCAATCACCGGGGCCTTCTGATTTTTTACCAGCTTTGAATTTGCGATAGAAAACAAGCTCGCGCAAACCGCGCTGCATAGTCCTGCTATGATACCCTTAGTGTATTGTGTTTCGAATTTGAAAATTAAAATGATGCCTGTAATGATGAGTATGCCGGCCAGGATTTCCAGGCGTGAGATTTGCTTTTTGTTGATGAGCGGTTCGAAAATTGCGGTGAATAAAGTAATGGATGACAGGCAAACCAGGCTCACTGCAACGGTAGATAATTTGATGGAAGCGAAGAATAATATCCAGTGTGCACCCACCAGCGCACCTGTTAAAATGTATTTCAGGAAGGACTTTCTATCAACTTTGAAATTGGTTTTACTTATAACGAAATACAGGCATAATGATACCGAAGCTATGAGCACACGGTACCAAACCAGGTTGACTGCGGGGATAGAAATGAGCTTGCCGAGAGTACCCGTAAAGCCCCAAACGATGACGGTTAAATGAAGTAGTAAAAGGTTTTTATTTACCCCTTTCGGGGCATGTTGCTCGTGCATTATTTAGGTGCTTTTTTCAGCAAATATAAGCCAACTAAACCAAATATTCCATTGGTAATGCACACGGCAATTAGTGGCGGCGTATTGCCTTTTACGGCAAAAACAAATGAAAAACGGTCGACAATAATGTAGGTAAAACACAGGAAAATGCCTATCCCCAGGGGTAATCCTATGCCCCCACGCACCTTGCGCGAGGATATGGAAACCGCTATTAAGGTGAGCACATAGGCCGATAAAGGGTACACAAAACGGAGGTAATAATCGTACTGCATCTCGTGTATAGCGCCTGTGCCGCGTATCTTTTCCTTGCCAATGTTGATGTTTAAATCATGGGTCGACATGGCCGTATACTGGTTATCGTACACAATAAAATCTGTGGGGCGCATGTCTAAAACCGTATCTTTTACCTTGCCGTTGCCGTCAATCCACTTTTCCTTAAGGCCGTTTACCAATTTAACAGAGTAGTTCCTGATGGACCAAACGCGCTTTACCGAGTCGTACGAGATGGTGCTCGAAGTCAGTTTTTCTTTCAACTGGTCGCCATCAAATTTCTCCATCACAAAGTTATAACCGGTGTGTACCACGTTGTCGAACGATTGCACATATACAAACGTATGTTTATCCAGCTGTATGTGTACTTCGCTTTTGGTAGGGTCATCCGCGTTAAACGAATGCGAGTTTTCGAAGTCAATCTTCAGCTTATTGGTATAGGGAATCAGGAACAGGTTGGCGAATAACGAAACCGTAAATATCAGCGTAGCGCAAATAAAATATGGCCTTAAAAAACGGTTAAAACTGGCCCTGCCGCTTAGTATGGGTACAATTTCGGTTTGGTTGGCCATTTTGGCCGTAAAGTAAATTACCGCCAAAAAGTTGATAAGCGGCGACAATAAATTAAGGTAAAAAGGAATAAAACCTGCATAGTATTTAAATACAATATCATGCAGCGACGAGTGATATTTCAGGAAGTTGTCCAGGTGCTCGGATATGTCGAAGATTACCATCACCACCAAAAAAATACCCAGCGTAAATACAAACGTGCCCAGGTATTTTTTAATGATATACCGGTCAATTACCTTTAAATGTCTGTTTATAAAAGCCCTCATTTACAATCGTTGCCCAAGGCGGTTTACCATTATATTTTTCCAGTTATAAAACTCGCCGGCAATGATTTTATTTCGTGCCTCGGTTACCAGCCATAAATAAAAATGCAGGTTGTGCAATGTAGCAATTTGTGCGCCTAACATCTCGCCCGAGTGAATTAAATGGCGCAGGTACGATTTGGAATAGGCTTTGTCGGCATACAGGTCGCTGTCGTCTTCAATCGCCGAAAAGTCGTTCTTCCATTTCTCGTTTTTAATGTTGATGATGCCGTTTTTGGTGAAAAGCATACCGTTACGCGCGTTGCGGGTAGGCATAACGCAATCAAACATATCAATCCCTAAAGCTATATTTTCCAATATGTTAACCGGCGTGCCTACACCCATTAAATAACGCGGTTTTTGCTCCGGTAATATATTGCACACAATTTCTGTCATGGCGTACATCTCTTCGGCGGGTTCGCCGACTGATAATCCGCCTATGGCGTTGCCCTCGCGCTCGAAAGACGCAATCACTTCGGCCGATCGTACCCTTAAATCCTTATAAACCGATCCCTGCACAATGGGGAACAAGGTTTGGCTGTAACCATATTTGGGTTCGGTTGTGTCGAAGCGGTCGCAGCAGCGTTTAAGCCAGCGGTGCGTCATCTCGATAGACCTTTTTGCATAATTGTACTCGCAGGGGTAGGGCGTGCATTCATCAAAGGCCATAATAATATCGGCGCCGATGATACGCTGTACATCCATCACATTTTCGGGCGTAAACAGGTGTTTTGAACCATCAATATGCGACCGGAAAGTAACGCCTTCTTCCTTTATTTTACGCACTTCAGTTAGCGAATACACCTGGTAACCGCCGCTATCGGTTAAAATAGGGCCATCCCAGCCATTAAATTTATGCAGACCGCCGGCGCGTTCCAGCGTATCCAATCCAGGCCTTAAATATAAATGGTAAGTATTGCCCAGGATGATCTGCGCTTTAATATCGTTACGGAGTTCGTGCTGATGGACCGCTTTTACGGTGCCTGCGGTGCCAACAGGCATAAATATAGGCGTTTGTATGGTGCCGTGATCGGTAGTGATCTCGCCCGCGCGGGCTTTTGATAGCGGATCCTGTGCTGTTAAGTTAAATTTCATTATTAAGGATGCAAAGGTAGTCCGAAAGTCCGAAAAGTCAGTAAAGTCGGTAAGAATGTTTTTGAAGTGCCGGTGGGTTTGATGTGCAGATATAGTGTATTTGTCCGTCCGGTTTGGAGTGCGGACAGATTTGGACGGGCGGACAGGTTGGATGTGATGCCCGCACTCACCACCTTGTTGTCCTTTTGAGCGAGAGCGACAAATTGTATACGCAGTACCTGCCGTGCGCCGGGTTTTATTTATTGAATAATCGTTATACCATTTTTGCGAATCAACTTTACTTTGGTTGAATCTTTAAATTTTATTATCGAATCGCCTTTATTAATGAATATTTTATTGTTTAGGCTATAACTCCATGCATCATCTAAAATATATTCTTTTCGGTTAATGATGATGATAGCATCGCCTTTATCACTATCATATCTTATGCTATCAACACGACCGTTAAAGTTATAAGCTAAATACACATAATGCCGGCGGATACCAAAACCGATAGCGACGATAAATACAATCAAGCCGCCCAGCATAACCCTTTTTTGAACATCAGGTCTGTATATAAAATATTCACCCATTTCTAAAGCTTATTTTCGGCAATTACAACCATGTATTGATTGTGATACACCACCCGCCCGTTTATTTGTATGTGCGGCTGTACGGCCTGCAATACAATCTCTTTCACTTTTTCAATCCCATTGATTTCAATAGCTTTTGAAACGGCGCCCAAAGAAAGCAGCCCTTTCAAGGCCAGGTCCGTATCAGGATAATCCCAGGTGGCCGCTATCGCCGTGGCGTTTATTTTTACAAAGCCGATGTCTGATAAAATTTGTTCGAGCAAATTATTTTCCGAAAGTGCAAATGGACCTGCGCTTCCAGGCTCAGGTGGTGGCAAAAGACCGCCAATCACTTTTAAAAATGATACGATTTCGCATTTTTCCTTTTCGCCCCAAATCATTGCGACCAATTTACCCTGGTCTGCCAACGTTCTTTTCGCCTCTTTGAGAGCATTTTTTATATTGACGGCGTATTGAAAGGCGTTAAATCCACAAACAACATCAAACGAATGGTCAGCAAAGGGAAGATTCTCCATGTCGCCCACCAGGAATGTGGCTGCCGCCGACCTCCTTTCGGCCTCTTCAATAAACGCAGGTGTAGCATCCAGCCCCGACACCATGGCGCCCTGATCGCTAGCCAGTTTGCAAAAATAACCGGTGCCGCAACCCACGTCCAATAACCTGTTTGACGCAGATAAATGCAGCTCAGTTAAAACAAAATCATAGCCAGCTTTGCCCTGTGCTTCCTGTATGTCGGCCCAGTCTTTCAAATTTCTTCCCCAGATGTTACTTTGCGCCTGTTGCGAACTCATTTAAATCTACTAATTGTGAACTGTCAAAATAATGATTTTTTATTTGTTGATGCATAGTCATGGTGGTGATTTTATTTGTCCGTCCGGTTTAGGTAGTGTATAGGGTTGGAAAGGCGGACGGGTTGAACGTGATTCCCATAACTATCAGCACACTCCAACCACCGCCCACATTTGTCAGTAACTTGTTACCTGAATAATGGGTGATATGAATATTATGTTTTTATATTTGGTGAGATAGTTCTTCTTAAACCCGGCACAAATTAAATTTTACCTTTCCGTTTCGTTTTTACCTCCTGATATTGCCCGCCGGTAAAGGATTGTTATTTGAATAATACCCGCGTAGCCGAAAACGGGATCACAGAGTAGGCGCCTAAATTTATATAATTATGCCAAGTGCAAATCCTTTAACCATGTATGTACCCATCCTGCAAACTCCGGATGTACAAGCAAAAGCAAAATTCGCTGCCGAACATTTTAACAACGCTATAACTAAAGAGGCGTTGGATAAAATGGCTATTGTTCATTACGCGCGTGTGGCCCTGGTGCCCAATTTTAATGCCGAAGGTACCGGTATAGCAGGCGTGCTGGTGATAACCGAATTTGACGGCAATATGGACCAATACCTGAGGGCCTTTTACGACACATCGACCACCATTAGGGCGGTATTTATTGCGCTGATTGACATGTGGGCGTTTAAACCCGAAGGTTTCCCGACTGACCCGGCGAAAATTACTTATGATATTTTCTCGAACTTTATTAACAACAGTAACCGCAGCGAGCCGGCCGAGATGTATTACGCTTACCCGCAAACGGTAAAGCAAATAGTGGCTAAGTTTGCCAAATAAGCAATGTAATAATTTGCAGCCCAGCTGCTGTTTTACCTTAACCATTAAACCTTAATTTAAAATGACTGCTACAACCAATCCACCGGTGGCCGGGCCCGAGCTTGACGATATACAGGGCCTTATTGTTCGCGGGTACACACACCCGTGCTCGGTGCACATGTTGTTTAAATTTAATGCCGGTTCAACGGGCAAGCCGCCGGTGGCGGGCGCTATCAGCGGTTTTTTTAAGGAGCTGATGCCATACCTGCAAAATGCTGCCGACTGGGGCGCCCTGAAGCCCGAAATGATGCTGAACATAGGGCTTACAGCCGGAGGCATAGCCATTGTACGGCCTGATCTTAATGTACAGCAGTCGGCATTCTCCGCATCATTCAAGGGCGGGCCCTGGGATGTTAATCACGCCCAGCTATCGTTGTTTGACAGCGGCGAGAGCGCTCCAACGGAATGGTGGAATAAAAAGTTTGCCAATGAGGATGTGCATTGCGTTGTACACGCCTATGCCATGAACCCCGGCGCCCAAAACAAAATAGTAGCCATAATAACGGCGGCCGCCGCAGGTAGTAAGGGGATGGTAACGGAGTTGAAGCCCCTGATTTCGGAAACGGGACGGCTGGAGCAGTATCCATTGATTCCGTCGGATTATATACATTTCAGGTACCGGGATTCGATTGATGAACCCGCTTTGAAACCCGACCCGACCAGTACCGACCAGCAGGACCTTAGCAATTTCCTGATAGGATACAGCACTGCCCCGAGTCCTATACCCGGCCCGCAGAGCGGCCCCGAAGCTGTATTTGCGCGTAATGGCTGCTACAACGCGTTCAGGATACTTTACCAGGATACCCAGCTGTTTTATGATTTTTTGGAGGAACAGGCTAAACTAATTGCTCCCCAAATTGGCAAACCCCCGGGATTTGCTGCGGAGTGGCTGGCTGCGAAAATGTGCGGAAGGTGGCGCAATGGTTCGCCGCTAACGCTATCGCCGGATGAGCCAAAGCAGGAAACGGCACACAGTACCGTCTTCGGTTACAAGAAAGATGATGACATGAAAGGCTTAAAGTGCCCTTTTTCGGCCCATACCCGGGTGGCTAACCCACGCGATGAAGGTGTTGATGTGCCGGGTGCCACAGGCGATCCGAAGCTCGATATACCGCATGTCATCCGGCGTGGTATGGCCTACGGTGCGCCGTTATCGGTTGACCCGAAGGCTGATCGTGGCCTCATCGGCTTGTTTCTCTGCGGCGACCTGAGCCTCCAGTTCGAGACCCTGTATGCATGGATGAACCTCAATAATTTCAGTGCTGTGTTTGACCCTGCCGAAGATACGCCACAGGACCCGCTGGTTGCCAATCGCTTTAAGCCGTCGCGCCAGGATACAATCGATCATACCTTTACCATCCCGATGGAAAACGGCAAAAACATTGTGGTGAAGGATGCTCAGGGCGTACTGCCGCAATTTGTGGTTACCCGCGGTACGGCATATTTCCTGCTGCCGTCGGTTTCGTCGTTAAAAGGAATAGCAGAAGGTGGTATTTAAATCTTTTTTATTGTCTGAACTGGAATTTATCGAATTAAGGGATTAACAGAATTCCATAAATTCTTTAATTCCATAAATTCGGGTTCAGACATTTACGGCTTATACTCTTCGCTGCCAACAGTACTTTTTTCTTTAGCACTGTCAACCATTTCAATGGTTATTGGTTCAGTTTCCGGTCGCCGGAATATCTTCATGTCAATTGCGCCGACGAGACCTACGCCCACCGACGCTAACAGGATAAACATGAAAAAGCATATCAGCCTGATCACTTTTTTAAAACGTTTCATAAAATGATTTAATAATTAAAAGATGCTGCGTTTTGCAGTATTGACTAATCATTGGGATACGCGGGTTTTTACGCCCTTGTATTAATCAGCTTATGAATGTTTTTGACCGGAGTGGTTAAAGATGTATGCAATAGCAGGGCTGAGTATACGCTGCCTGGCCATGTCAAATTGCAGTGTAAGCGTATTGAATTGGAGGCTTATTAAATGATTAGCAACTAACAGGCAAAGTGTGTAATCCGCAGATTGTACGGCAGCAACTGAATTTGGTGCCCTAACCGCAAACTGAACCGACTTAGCAGGAGTGCTTTGCTTGTTTGAATAAAGTAATTCGCTATTGGTTTTTTGCGGGTTTTGGTTGGCTGCAGCAACCGGCGCCGAAAACGCGAATAACGATATAATAAGCGTTATACCCAACAGCCATTTGGCAAGTTGCGCTTTGCGATATCGTATTAGCTGTGCATTCATTTGATAAGTAAAGGTAGGTTATTTTTTGGGGATTTAGCAGGATGACTTTTTGGGTCGACCTTGTCCGCGTGTCCACCATGAGTTCGGGACAACTACCGGACGGACAAACGGGGTGTGGGATGATACTCAAACCGGAGATATCGATACTTGTTGGTGACAACACCAACAAGGGCGGGCAACACCAACAAGGGCGGGCAATATGAATTCATTTTTTTATTTTGATGGCTTCTATATTCACTATCATTAAATCCTTTTTCCTATCAAAACTCATCTTCATTTCCACCCCCTCGTTTTCGTCATCAAGAACCCATAAATTATTCCCCAGTTTCTTATATGGTGCCCCAGCAGCATCCTTTATTAATTTGTGGTCAAACGGATAGATCAATTCTACTCTATTACAGGTATCATTTTTATAATGGCATTTCATTCGAAATACACCTTGCCAGATGTATGAATCACAAGTATCGGTACTGGCAATTATTTTGAAAGTTCCGGAATCCTTTGCACAATTTTGTCTAATGTCGTTTTTTAAATATCCCGGCTTTACCATATAAACTTGTTTTTCGATATTATTCCCTTGTGCCATTAAGTAAAATGGAGTTACAAATAGGATGAAGAGTAGGTTCAGTTTTTTCATTTTGATGGAGATTAAGTAAATGTAAATAAAAAGCACCTGTTTTTTGTTGGTTTGTCCGCCTGTCCGCAAACTGTTCGGTACAAATAGCGGACGGACACCCTATTAACCTTTCAACCTTCCAACTTTTCAACAATAAAACAACCTCCCAACCCTCCCACATTCCAACAATTTTTAACAACTTTGCAACCTTATAAATACCAGGGGTTTGGAAACGTATATACAAGAGGCTTTATTTATCTTATTTCAGTTTTGTTTTATAGTTCAGCTATATTTCCTGGTAAATAACCAAAGCACTTTAAAGGATTATGTGCCTTTTGAGGAGTTGCCGCCTGCCAGTGTGCCCATTTCGGTGATCATTAGTGCACGTAATGAGGCGCAAAACCTGAGGGAGTTTCTTCCATCCATCCTCACCCAAAACTACCCGGACTATGAAGTGATTGTGGTAAACGACTGCTCTTTTGATGGCTCCGACCATATTTTGGATGATTTGAAATTAATTTATCCTTTATTAAAGGTGGTTACCATTACCGAGCATGACCGCTTTAAAACCGGTAAGAAGTTCGCGTTGACTTTGGGCATAAAGGCAGCGAAGAACGAACATTTGTTATTTACCGATGCCGATTGTCAGCCTGCCTCGGCGGATTGGGTCACCCGTATGGCGGCCAACTTTACCGGCTCCACACAGTTGGTGCTGGGTTATTCGCCTTATATAAAAGAGAAAAATTTCATCAACCCTTTTATCCGGTTCGAGACCATAAAAACAGCTATTAACTACCTGTCATCAGCTATTAATGGTGATCCGTACATGGGCATCGGTCGTAATTTGGCTTATACAAAAACGCTTTTTTTTAATGCAAAGGGCTTTGCATCGCATATGCACATACTTTCCGGCGACGATGATCTGTTTGTTAATCAAAACGCAACGGACACCAATACGGCCATCGAAATTCACCCTGATGCCTTTACTTTTTCGCCCGCAAAGGAATCATTATCGGCCTGGTTCAGGCAAAAGAAACGCCATTTTGGAGTAGGGAAGGAGTACAAAAGCCGGCACAAGCGCCTGTTGAGTTTGGATGCCATGAGCGGTTTTGTGTTCTATATTTTATTAACATTATGCTTAGTTTTCAACTTTGAACCCTGGTTAGCGCTGGGTTTGTTTATGTTTAGATTGATTTTTCAGGTGGTGATTTACAACAGAATATTCAAGCGGTTAAATGGCAACGATTTGATATGGTATTTGCCATTTTTGGATATGATTTATTACCTTTACTTAAACACTTTTGGCCTTATCGGCACTTTTATAAAAACTACTAAATGGAAATAAACTCGAACTTTACCGAAAATGCTAAAAACGATTTCCACCTTGTCGTTAAGGCCCGGCAGGGTGATCAAAAAGCCTATGCCGACCTGATGCACAGGTATAAGGATTCAATTTATTTCATGGTGCTAAAAATGGTTAACAACAAAGAGGACGCGATGGACCTTACCGTTGAAACCTTTGCCAAAGCGTTTGAAAAGCTTGAAAAATACCAACCCGAGTTTGCTTTCAGCACCTGGTTATTCAGGGTTGCCACCAATAATTGTATCGATTTTATCCGGAAAAAAAAGCTGAATACGATGTCGATCCACGGCATGATGGATGAGGATGGCGAAGAAAAACAGCTGCAGATAAAGGCTGATGTATTAAACCCGGAGGAAACATCGATAAAAAAGCAGCAAACCCAGGAGCTGAAACTCCTGATTGAAAGCTTACCATCGCGCTACCGTAACCTGATCACGCTGCGTTATTTCGACGAATTGTCGTACGAGGAAATAGCCCAGCAGCTTGATTTGCCTTTAGGCACAGTTAAAGCCCAGCTATTCAGGGCGAGGTACCTGCTTGGTAATATTATCAACAAGTTTAACAGGGATGACATCTGATCTGTTACTAAAATATTTCACATCCATAACTGCGAAGCAGCTCGATCAATTTAACCGTTTACCAGAATTATACACGTTTTGGAACAACCAGATCAATGTGATATCCCGTAAGGATATCGATCAGTTGTATGAGCGGCATGTGCTGCATTCTTTAGGAATTGCCAAGGTTATTTCCTTTTTACCGGGCGAAAAGGTGCTCGATGTAGGCACCGGCGGTGGTTTCCCCGGTATCCCGCTCGCTATATTATTCCCCGATACGCAATTTTACATGGTTGATTCCATCGGCAAAAAGATAAAGGTTGTGCAGGAAGTGGCGAAAGCGTTAAATTTAAATAACGTTAGAGCATCACACGCGCGTGCTGAAGAGATTAACGAGCAATTTGATTTTGTGGTATCGAGGGCGGTTACGCGCCTAAAGGAGTTTTATCCCTGGGTAAAAGGCAAGTTTAACAAACAATCGAAGAATGTTTTACCTAACGGGATACTCTATTTAAAAGGAGGAGACCTTGAACAGGAAATTGCCGAATCGGGTTTAAGCGTTCAGCAATTTTACCTGAAAAACTATTTCCAGGAAGAGTTTTTTGAAACCAAGCAGGTGATCTATGTTAAAATATGATTACACCGATTGTGTTTGATTGATTACACCGATTTGTTTTGATGATTACACTGATTGTTTTGGTTATAAATAGGCTACTACTACCACTTCACCAATATATAAAGGATCGCCGTTTAATGTTTCGCTGGCTGGTATGGGCATATTCATGCCATCTATGGCAAAAGTTATCGCCATTTTATAAGTGCCGGGCTTTGCTTCAATCTGGTCGCTAAAATTATTCAGCACCCTTGTTGCCTCCTCGTCGCAACTGCTGCCGATTCCCTTAATCATGCTAACATTTGTTATTTTATGATCGGCATTTAAATCAAATTGTGCAATAACGCTGCCCATTACTTTGTTATTCCTTGCAACGGCCGGGTACCTTACATACTTGGCAATGTATTTATCCAGCGCTGAAAATGAACCGCGTAAAGGCAGGTATGGCCTCATCGGTGGCGGCGGCGGTGGAAGCGCTTTTGCATCGGCAGGTACCGCAGGTTTTGCCGGTTTTGCATCTTTTAGCGGCGTTGGCGCTACGGGGCCATCAGGTTTAATAACAGGTGGCGGAAGCTTTTTCATCTTCGCAGGTTTTGCGGGTTTTGCATCGGTCAGCGGTGTTGGCGCTACCGGGCCATCAGGTACCACAACAGGTGACTGGAGCTTTGCCAACTTGCCGGGCTTTACTGCTTTTGCAGGTACAGGTGGCACTGGCTGAGTGCCGGGAGCTCCGGCGGGTGGCATAGGTGGCGGCGGGGGCAGTTTGGCATATATTTCCATGGTGGGGAACTGGTACCCATATTTGTCTTTCAGTAATTTCAACTCTGCCGGCGTTGCCGAATTTTTATAATATGATTTTTGCGAACCGTTTTTCGCAACAATAATCACTCGATAATTGGTTTTACCATTGATGAGATAGCCCGATTCGGCATAATGGTAGCCCTTACCGGTAATTTGGGCAGGGGGTTTTGGTGCTGCGAAGAAAACATGTGGAGCCGAAACATTAGCCTTTAACCTGGCATTGGCAGCAGGTGGCCGGGGCGGTGGTGGCGGCGGAGTTTTGTTAAGGGTATCTGCCTGTTGTGGGAACAGTTCGATCAATCCGTAAGTTTTGCTGAATGCCAGCGTCGAACTGCACAACAGCCCGGCGCAAAGCGGTACGGTTACCAGGTATTTCAGCCTTGCTAAACTACCCGATCGTTTTTGGTTAAGCATAATAATTCTCTTTTTTAAAAGGTTATAATTGAAAAATGAATGCGTTAGGGTAGGGCCGCCAATACCATAGGCGTTATTAACCAAAAATGTGGAGTAGGTTAAACGGTCGTTGTTGTACGCTGCTGTTTGTTCATCGGCAATATATTCATGCACCGTTTTAAGACTGTTTTGCAGCAGGTAAACCAGCGGGTTAAACCAATTGATGATTTTGATTAACTCCAGGATAACAATATCCACCGAGTGCTTTTGGCGAATGTGCACCAGCTCATGCCTGATGATGGTTTCGGTATCGGATGCTTTTGTGCCGATGAACAGGCAGTTAAAAAACGAAAATGCTGTATTTGATTCGTTAATATGGATGAGTTTGTATTTATCATCAACCAAAACTGCTTGCGTATGGGTAAGTTTATACAACCGGTAAAGTTTAATCACTAAAAATATCATCAAAGCCAAAACCCCTAACAAGTAAGCGCCAAGCAGCCCGTTTTGCAATGTAAACCAGGGTGTTGATCGCGTTACCATGGCTATTGGCCGGGTATAATGTACGGCCGTAACCGGCATCATTATCGTTAAAGGCTGCACGATTTTTTCCGCAGGCTTTAAAACGCCGAGTTGGATAACCGGCAGTATAAATGCCGCTGCGCAGCTAAAAAGCAAATAAATGCGGTTAAGCAGGTAATGTGTTTCCTTGTTTAAAAACAAACAATAAGCGAGGTAAAATACACCCAGGTATAAATTGGCCTCGGCCAGGTAATACAGCCAGTTCATGATTTTTTGTTTTTAATATTGTCCAACAGTTGGGTTAATTCATCAAGTTCCTTTAGACCCAGGTTTTTTTCATCGGCGATAAAAGATACCAGGCTTTGGTAGGAGTTGCTGAAATAGTTCTTCATCATTTTATCAAACGTGAATTTTTTGTATTCTGTTTCCTGCACCAAAGGGAAATATACGTGCGAGTTTCCATAGGCCTTATGGTCGATAAAACCTTTACTTTCCAGCACCCTCACTACGGTCGATACCGTATTATAAGCTGGCTTGGGTTCGGGCATTTCCTCCAGGATATCCTTTACAATACCTTCTTTTAACTGCCATAATATTTGCATTACCTGCTCTTCGGCTTTTGTTAATTCTTTGATCTGCATAGCAAACTATTTTTATAGTTAGGTAAAGATAGAACTATTTTTATAGTTTGCAAACTATTTTTATAGTTTTTTTCAGGAAGTGGTTTGTGAGGACGTAAACCACGGAGGAGAAGACGTGATATGGGGAATCATTTTTGACATCTGTACATATTTTTATATTTTCACATCCGCATCCTGCAGGTGCGGGACATAACCGCACGTCTGCCTGTATACACCATCAAAAACTATGTCACAACTTCACCAGGTAGCATTAACTTTTCTAAAAAATATAGGGCCAACATTAGCTAAATCGGCGGTTAGTTATTTTGGAGATGCGGAAAGCATTTTTAAAGCGCCAAAAGGCAGGCTGCTTCGGGTGCCGGGCATAGGGGAGAAGACAATCAGTCAGCTCAACTTTGGTGAAGCATTGGCAAGGGCAGAAGAAGAACTAAAATTTATTGAGAAAAACGCCGTAGAGGTAATTTTTTATACCGATGCCCACTACCCTAAACGCCTTAAACATTGTAATGATTCGCCTGTGTTGCTGTATACAAAAGGTAATGCCGACTTTAACGCTGCCCACGTGGTGAGCATTGTTGGGACACGCAGCGCAACCGAATATGGCAAGCTGCTGTGCAGGCAGTTGGTGGAAGAACTTCAACAATACAACGTATTGGTAATAAGCGGACTGGCCTTGGGTATTGATGTTGCTGCGCACAAAGAATGTGTTAAGCTGGATATGCCTACCGCCGGTGTGCTGGCACACGGCCTCGATAGGTTATACCCCGGCCAAAACCGGGCAATCGCAGATAAAATGATTTCGAACGGCGCCCTGGTAACCGAATATCCATCGGGCACTGTGCCTGACCGCGAGAACTTTCCGCAGCGTAATAGGATCGTAGCTGGTATGGCTGACGCTACGGTGGTAATTGAAGCGGGCCTGAAAGGCGGTGCCCTGATAACGGCCGAAATTGCCAATTCCTATAATCGTGATGTTTTTGCTTTCCCGGGAAGGGTAGGTGATGATTATTCGGAGGGTTGTAACTTCCTGATCCGACATAACAAGGCGGCTTTGTTAACATGCACCGCGGATTTGGCCTTTAGTATGGGGTGGGAAAAATTGGATAATCAGCAACCATTTACGGAGCAACTGATGCTGCCGATTGATTTTTCGAAAGACGAACAAGCTATTTTTGATGTATTGCGCAAAAGCAACGCGCCTGTTGGTATTGACGATCTTACCCTAAAAACCAATTTACCTACCAGCCAGTTAGCCATGAACCCGTTGAATATGGAACTGCAAGGATATATCAGGACGCTACCGGGAAAAACTTATGTACTTGCGTAGCAGTTTTATTCCTTGGGCGAACTATAATAAGTCAATTTACCTGAATCCCCTGTAATAGAGGCCCAATCGTCAATTTCAAATTCAATTAAAGCAACTGTGCTGGTGTGCACTTCGCGGGTTTCGCCGGTGAGGTATTGCAGTATATAGCTTACGCCGGGGTTATGGCCTACAACGGCAATAAAATCATAACTTTCGGATAGTTTGTTAATTACTTTTAACCAGGTTTGCTGGCTGGCTTCGTATATTGATTTGTCAGTCTTAGGCTCAGGTAATTTAAATGCATCGGCAAAAATTTCGGCTGTTGTTTTGGTACGCAGTGCTGGACTGGTAACAATAAGTTGCGGTACAATAGATTGCTCTTTAATACGGTCGGCCATAAACCTGGCATCCTGTATCCCGGGATATTTTAGCGGCCGGTCAAAATCCTTCCCCGCAATATCCTTTTCTGCTTTAGCATGCCGAATCAATAACAACTTTTTCATAAGCCAAAATAAAGAAAATAAGGGCAATAATGATAGCTTTTATTTAAAAATTTAATAATCGCCACTCTTAATCAAACGTGCTTTTGCAGTAATTAGTTTTATTTATTTGCGAAGTCGATAATTGGTTCCTCGGGCATTTCATTCATGCATTTAAAATGTCCGAGCGGGCATTTTTCAAGGCCAAATTTCGAGCATGGCCGGCAAGAGAGTTCAATGCCAGCAACCAAAACATCCTTAACTTTATAAGGTTGTACGCCCAGCAATTCGGGCACTGTGCCACCCCAGATGGAGGCTATAGGGGTATCAAAGGCCTCGGCAATATGGGTTAAACCGGTATCGAAACCCAAAACAACATTAGCTTTTGATACCAGGAATACCGATTCATCCAGCGAGGTTGTACCGCATGCGTTGTAGGCGTTTGGCGTTTGTGCGGCTATAAATTCGCCGTTGCCTTTTACATCATTACCGCCCAGTAAAACTACGGGGTGTTTAATTTCCCGGCAAATACGCGCAATTTTTTCGTTAGGCATGCGCTTGGTAAAATGCGTGGCGCCAATTACAAAGGCAACGTAATTGGTTTGATGGGAGGGAGGCAACAGTTTCGCTAAATCATGGTCGGATTTGATATAATAATCAATAGGCAGATTATCGTTTTTCACACCTAAAAATGCAACGGTTTTTAAATAACGATCGACCAGGTGAACCGGCGGAATCAGTTTTAATTTGAATTTTAAGCTAAGCCATTTGCGTAGCCGCTGTTTTTTATAAGTAGATGATTTAACACCAACACGCAATTTAATAAGCGAGGTGCGCAAATTGTTATGCAGGTCGATGATGTAATCGTATCGTTCGGCTTTAATTTCCGCTATTGTCTCGGCCAGCGTACCTTTCAACAACAGCAGCTTATCAACGTAGGGGTTGTTATCGTAAATGTATTTAAAAGCAGCCTTGGTTAAAAAATGCACCTCTGCGCCGGACAATTGTTTTTTCAGGCACCGTACCACGGGCGTAGTATAAATAATATCACCCATCGAACTGAAGCGGATCACGAGTATTTTCATGTCCTGCTCCTGATCTTGTTGATGATGGATGTGGAGGAATAGCCGTCGACAAAGGTGATGGTTTTTACTTCGCCGCCGTTTGCTATCACTTCCTTGGCGCCCACAATATTTTCAATAGCATAATCTGCTCCTTTTACCAGGATATCCGGCATTAGGGTGGTGATGATGTTAAAAGGGGTATCTTCCTCAAAAATGGTAATGGCATCTACAAAAAACAGTGCAGCCAGCAACGCGGCACGGTTATTTTGGTCGTTCACCGGGCGGTCATCACCTTTAATGCGTTTTACCGAGCTATCCGCATTTAAGCCAATGATCAGTTTATCACCCAATTCCGACGCCTTGGCCATATAAGTTAAATGGCCGATATGCAGCAGATCAAACACGCCGTTTGTAAAAACAACTTTTTGCCCTTTAGCCTGCCAGGCTTTAACCTGCGCATTTAGCGATTGAAGATCAAGTATCTTTCCAAGAAGTGTTTTTTCGATATCGTGCTTCATATTAATTTCGGAATTATTCTAACAGATTGATGAGCCGCCGTTCATATCCTGGAGTATCTCATCAACTGTAGTCGTCGCGCTGCCGATGTGCCTGATCACTATGGCGGCAGCATGGTTTGCCAGCTCGCAAGCCTCTTCAACCGGCAGGCCGAGTGCAATAAAATAGGCTATAACCGCAATTACAGTATCGCCGGCGCCCGTTACATCAAAAACCTCGGTCGCTTTTACTGGCAAAAGCTGGCTACTTTGCTGCGTAACAATGGCCATGCCTTCTTCGGATAGCGTAACAATCAGGTAGTTAGCATCCGTTTGCAGGAAAATAGTTTTTGCTGCATTTTCCAGCTCGGCAAGGTTGCCAATTTTTTCTGTTTTTGCGGCTTCTGCCAGTTCTTTCCGGTTGGGTTTTATAATATATGCACCCTTATATTTCTCGTAGTTAAGGCCTTTAGGGTCAATTACCACCTTTTTTTGGTGTGCTTCAGCAATTTTTATCAGTCGCTGGGTAAGGCCAGGGGCTAATAGTCCTTTGTTGTAATCGGATAACAGAACAATATCGGCCTTTTCGATATTCGATTCCAGTTCAGCTATCAGCTTATCTTCCAATTCCGGCGAAATTGCGCCGGTATCTTCCCTGTCGACCCTCACCAATTGGTGACTGCCCACCAACACCCGCGTTTTAACGGTGGTAGACCGTGTTTTGTCCTTTATGATTGCGTTGGTTTTAACACCTTCACCTGCCAGCATCCCGATAAGCTGCTCACCTGAAGCGTCATCGCCAACCAGGCCGGCAACCATAACCTTTGCGCCCAACGCCACCAGGTTTTGTACTACGTTCCCAGCGCCGCCAAGTGTGGTCGATTCATTTTTTACGTTGACAATGGGGACGGGCGCCTCCGGAGATAAACGACTTGCCGATCCATAAATATAATGGTCGATCATCAGGTCGCCGATAACCAGGATGGATGGTGTTCTGTTTGAGGATTTTATATTTTGTACTTTTTCTTTCAGGTTCATTAGTTCACTGGTTCAATAGTTCATTGGTGGGTCATGTGGTAACCTCGCCACGCTGTTCAGGTAATCATCCTCTTTTTGTTGCGAAAAAAGCATCAATTTCCTTTACAGTGAGCGCATTCAAACACTTCTCTTTAAATAACCCGCCCTTTCGTGCTGCTAATATACCATAATGCATATCTAAAAAACCTTCTTTACGGTGGGCATCAGGATTTATGGATAGCCAAACGCCTTTGTCCAATGCATACTGGTGCCAGCGCCAGTCGAGGTCGAGGCGCAGGGGATTGGCATTTATTTCGATAACCACATTGTTCTGTGCGCAGGCGTCAATTACCTTTTTATAGTTAATAGGGTAGCCGCCCCGGCTCAACAACAGCCTGCCGGTTGGGTGCCCCAATATTGTCGTATGGGGGTTTTCAATTGCTTTGATTAATCTTGAAGTGGCCTTTTCTTCATCCATTTTTAGGATGGAGTGTACCGAGGCCACAATAAAATCAAAGCGTTTCAGTACCTCATCGGGGTAATCAAGAGAGCCATCATATAAAATATCCGACTCGATACCCTTAAAGATCCTGAAGCCATTGAGTTTTTTATTCAGGTGTTCAATTTCTTCCTGCTGGTTTATCACCTGCTCGATGCTGAGGCCCTTGGCATAAAAAGCGCTTTTGCTGTGGTCGCACATGCCCAGGTATTCAAGCTTTAATTCATCGCGACAGTACAGGGCCATTTCTTCCACGGTATTTATGCCATCGCTCCAGGTGCTGTGGTTGTGTAACGAGCCTTTTAAATCATGATAATTGATCAGTTGCGGCAGGGTATTCGTTTCGGCGCGCGATATGAATGTTGTACCCTCGCGCAGCTCAGGCTGAATAAATTCCATCCCTGCTTTTTTGTATATCAATATTTCACTTTCGGGCTGATCAATCGCGTCTGCAACTTTAGCCAAAACGGCTTTTACATGCGCTTCATCTCCCGATTGTACAAACAACTCGTTAAAATAATGACGCTTTTCAACACAAATAATTTCAACTTTTAATCCATTCGGCAATGTAGCATGCAAGTGATTTTTTTCAGCTTTCAGCGCTGGTAAAATATCGGAATGCATTAGCGAATTGAATGCTATTTCCTGGTCGCGGCTACCTAAAACAATTACCAGCTGATCAATAATCTCGCAGCAACGCCGGTATTCACCGGCGAATTCTATCAACCCATCCGGGAAAATTCCCTTTAGCTGGCCCATCAGTGCATCCGCTTCCGGCTTTACTTTGGCATATAAAAATTTACCATTGCTGGCCATGGCAAACTCAATGGCGTTGCGGATATCTTCCTGGGTTTTTAAGCCAAAGCCCTTTGCTTCAACCAGGCGGTTTTCATTACAGGCATAATATAGCTCACCGAGGTTTTCGATACCCAGATCTTTCCAGATAACGCCCACCTTTTTTGGCCCGATGCCCTTTATGCCCATCATTTCGACCACACCTGCGGGAGTTTTTTCCAGCAATTCCTCCATTTCGGCCATGGTGCCGGTTTCCAGCAGTTCGGTGATTTTGGAAGCAGTGCTTTTGCCTATGCCATCAACTTTTTCAAGTTCGGCGGTGGTTTTGCTTTTGGCAGGGAAGGGAAGCTTATCTACCTTGAAGGAAGCATTTGCCATTGATTTCACCTTAAAGAGATTAACCTCATGCAGTTCCATCAGTTGCGAGAGTAAACGAAGCTTGCGCGCTATGGTTTTATTTTCCATAATTGATTAAGGGTGTAAAAATACAAAAGGAAGATGTAAAGGAGATGTTTTGCAGAATGTTATTTTGCGTAAAAAATGTTTCGATATTTGAAATTAAATTTCAATATTTAGAACACGCACTTTGTTTATCCTTTTTATAGACACACATAAGGAATATGATAAAGTTGATGCTTCAAGAGTTGTTTTTAAAAAATAGAAGATGGAAACTGAATTTTTAATAGATACGGATAAATTTCTATCATGAAACCATGATAGAAATTTATGAATTGATGAACAAGGGCGAAGTAAACTTGACAACGGATGAGTCTATGCTGCTTGAGAAGATGGCTGTTGCTGCCGAGAAATACGAGGATGAAGTATTATTGCTAAAACCCATCAAGCAGCCGAAATCTCTGCCCGAGGTGATAGAATTATTTATGTTTGAAAATAAGCTTTCACAGGCTAAACTGGCCGACAGACTGGGTATAGGAAAACCCAAGCTGTCTCAAATATTAACCGGAAAACGGAAACCAGATGTTTTATTCCTGAAGGCGTTGTATAGGAACTTAAACCTTGATCCAAAGATTATTTTGGAAAATGTCTGATCAACAAAAAAGCCGCCAACCTTGCGGCAAACGGCTTTTACAATCAAAATATGTATTTAAAAACTAGTTAATCGAAATATCGTAAGGCATCCTGGCCTGCGGAGTGCGCATCATTTTGGTTACGCCTTTTACCTGCTGGTAAAACCTGAAATTATCGCCCAGTTCCGATTTGATGGCGTGTTCTTTCATTTGCGCGCTCATGCCGAGGCCAAAATCTTTTAGAAAACTCTTTTGCTCGGGATAGGGCACCAGTTTATAGCTTTTAATTTTCGCCATCCTGGCGGCAATTTTTACGGCATCGTTTATGTTGCCCAGGCGGTCAACTAAACCCAAACCGATGGCTTGTTCCCCCGTCCACACGCGGCCCTGGCCAATGCTATTAATATAGGCTTGTGTTTTATGGCGGCCTGCAGCTACAGCTTTGGTAAAGTCGTCATACCCATGGTCAACTTCGTTTTGCAATATTGCTCTTTCTTCAGGCGTCAGTGGGCGGCTAATATTGCCCAGGTCGGCGTATTTGCCGGTTTTTACACCATCGAAAGTGATACCAAGTTTATCGTTGAAAAACTTTTGCATATTGGGCAGTATGGCAAAAATACCAATGGAGCCGGTTATGGTATTGGGTTCGGCCACTATAGAATCAGCAGCACAGGATATATAGTAACCGCCTGAGGCTGCCAGGTCGCCCATGGACACAATTATCGGTTTTACTTTTTTAGTGAGCATTACCTCGCGCCAAATTACATCCGATGCAAGCGAACTGCCTCCCGGCGAGTTAACACGCAACACCACGGCTTTAATATTATCATTCAACCGGGCTTCCCGCAATGCTTTTGATATTCTTTCGGATCCTATACTGTTATCATCACCTTCACCCCCTGTAATTTCGCCCGATGCATACACGATAGCAATTTTGTTTTTTGATTCTTTTTTCTGGCTGTCGTCTTTTTTACTGTCGTCCTTTTGTGGTATCGCTTTGGTGTATTCGCCCAGCGCAACAGTTTTCAAGTCACTTTTTTCACTAATACCGGCACGTTGTTTAAGCTCCACCAGGATTTCATCCTTGTATTTCATGCCGTCAACCAGTTTATATTTTACTGCATCTTCGGGAAACCTTATTTTTAGTTCGTTCGCGTAATTAAATAAAGTATCCTTGTTTATGCCACGGCTCTGGCTGATGCCGGTTAAAAAATGAGTATACAACGAGCCCATGTATGATGTAACCTGTAAGCGGTTAGCATCGCTCATTTTGGTTAAAAAGTAGGGCTCAACAGCACTTTTATAGGTACCAACTTTTATGATTTGTGCTTCAATGCCCAATTTATCCATCGCTCCCTTTAAAAAGGTGATCTCTGAACTAAAGCCATGAAATAAGAATATTCCTTTCGGGTTAATATAAACTTTATCGGCTACCGAAGCCAGGTAATAAAAGCCCTGTGTGTATATTTCGGCATAAGCTACGACGAATTTTCCTGATTTTTTAAAGTCGATAAGCGCATTGCGGATTTCTTCGGAAGTTGCCTGACCAGGGGTAACATCGCATTCGTTTAAGAAAATGCCTTTTATATTTTCGTCGGTTTTTGCCTTTTTAATGTTGGCGAGTATATCGTTGAGGCCGATGGTTTTATCTTCCCCAATACCTAAAAAGTTTAAACCAGCCAAAGGATTATCAGGTGTACGCTCGGCTACCGGGTAATTTAAGGAGATTTCGAGGATTGAATTCGGTTCAACCTCAACAGTTTTATCGCCCGATGATGCAATAATGGCAACTATCACAATTACAATAATGATGGTTGATATAACTATTGCCACCATACTAGCCAGCACAAATTTGAAGAATTGTTTCATTAAGTGTTATAAATCTATTAACTATGCAAACTTAGTAATTCAATACAGTATTATCTTAAGAGCGTCGCCTATAATATTTGTTACAACATGCAAAGCGTTTTTTTACTATTAGGCAGTAACCTTGGTAACCGGTTATTGTTTTTAACTGAAGCGATTGATTATATCGAATCGGATATTGCGCCGGTAGTAAAAACATCATCGGTTTACGAAACCCAATCGTGGGGAAAAACCGATGCGCCCGATTACCTTAACCAGGTAGTATTTTTGGAATCGGACTTACCAGCATCAACAATCCTCCAAAAAATATTACATATTGAAAATGTTTTAGGCAGGCACCGCGAAGAAAAGTGGGGTTCGCGTACCATAGACATTGATATATTATTTTACGGTCACGATATTATTAATGAACCCAATCTGCATATACCTCACCCCGAACTCCAAAATCGCCGCTTTACGCTCGAGCCGTTAGCTGAGATTGCCCCGGAATTTATCCATCCAATATTAAAAAAAAATATTTTACAGCTTAAAGCCGAACTTATTGACGACTTAAACGTAAAAATATATAATTTTGACGCGTTATAAACCCTGTTATGTCTCAACAATCATTACCCAAGGACCTGGACCTTTCGATGCTATACGATATTGCCGACGGAAGCAATGAATTTCTTATTGAATCTATCGACATGTTCCTGCAGCATACCCCCGAAATGTTACAAACCATCAGCACGGGTATTGCAGCTAGTGATTGGGTAGTTGTAGCATCGGCCGCACATAAACTAAAGCCAAACCTTGGTTTTTTTGGGATGCCTATTTCGCAGGCAACTATACAGGAAGTTGAAATAATGGCCAAAGGCGGCGCCAGCGATCCGGACTTGTTGAAATCAAAATTCGCCGAAGTTGAGGCTATCGTAACCGAAAACATAAGCTCCCTGGTTAAAATTAAGGCTGATTTAGAGGCGGCACTTTAATTAGTCGGAAAGTCAGTAAAGTCCGGAAGTCGGTAAAGTCCGAAAGAAGCTGCAACTGCAGTTTCGGGAAAAATAAACTTAATTTATATAGAGGTTCCTTTGGCGTTCAGTCGGCCAAAAAAACTAATCTCTAATCAACTAACCTCCAATCTCGTTAAACAGCGTGCACGCTAAAAGTGTAGCTTTCCATTATCAGGTTGGCTAACAGGCTTTTGCAGGCCTGGTCTACTTTGCTGTGTGCTGTTTCGGCGGTATCCGCTTCTATTTCAAGCGAAATATGTTTGCCAATACGTACGTTATGAATCTCGGCTAAGCCAAGGTTTTTCATGCTTCCGGTTACAGCTTTACCTTGCGGGTCAAGGATTTCTTTTTTGGGCATTACGTCTATTTCGGCCTGGAATTTTTTCATTATTTGTATTTTATATGAGCTTATCGCGGGCTGCGGTTTGTATTTACTTTTTTAGCAGTGCCCCCAATACTTACGTGTGCAAATTTGAACTGGATAACCGACAGAATAATATAAATTAATATAACCAACGGAACCGCTGCAAATTTAAGAAATAGTATCAAAATAGCCGAAAATAGCAGTAATAAATAGCGGAAAATATTCTCGTTGAAATCGCTGTTTTTAAATTTAAGCGACATCATTGGCATCTCCATCACCAGTAAGGTGCACATTACAATTACAATACAGGGCAATACGTAAGGATTTACCAGGTAAGGTGTATAAAAATGGTTATGGTGACTGAGAATAATGGGGAAGGACGCGATTAAAATGGCGTTAGCCGGTGTTGGCAAACCTATAAAGTTTTCGGCCTGGCGCGTGTCTACATTAAATTTGGCCAGCCTTAGTGCCGAAAAAACAGGAATCATAAAAGCGATGAAATTGAGCCATTCGCTTACTTTTTCAATTTGATGTGCCTGTAAAAACAGCTGGTACATGATAACAGCCGGCAGTACGCCAAAACTCACCATATCGGCAAGTGAATCGAGATCCTTGCCTATGCCCGAAAATGCTTTGAGCACCCGTGAGGCCAATCCATCAAAAAAATCGAATATGGCCGACAAAAAGATAGCGTAGGATGCGGCTACCAACTCCCCTTTAAAAGCCAGTACGATGCCTATACACCCGCTAAAAAGGTTTGCGCAGGTGATTGCGTTGGGCAAGTGATTTTTGACACGAATTTTCATTCCGGCCTCAAGGTACCAAGATTATCTGTAGAAATTATGTAGTTGCTTATTAAAATTGATAATAATAATACAACTACATAATTACTAAATTATTACGAATTCATCGAAATAAGGAATTCTTCGTTGGTTTTTGTGCCCCTGATCTGACCTTGTAAAAATTCCATCGATTCCTGTGAATTCATATCGGCAAGGTGATTGCGCAATATCCAGATACGTTGCAGGGTGTCGCGGTCGAGCAGCAAATCGTCCCTGCGGGTGCTTGAAGCAGTAATATCAATGGCAGGGAATATGCGTTTGTTGGATAATTTACGATCCAATTGAAGCTCCATGTTACCGGTACCTTTAAATTCTTCGAAGATAACTTCGTCCATTTTCGATCCGGTTTCGGTAAGTGCAGTAGCGATGATGGTTAGTGAACCGCCATCCTCGATGTTACGGGCTGCACCAAAAAAGCGTTTTGGTTTGTGTAGTGCGTTGGCATCAACACCACCGGATAATATTTTACCTGATGCAGGTGCAACAGTATTGTAAGCGCGTGCAAGGCGTGTAATGGAGTCGAGCAGGATAACCACATCATGGCCGCATTCAACCATGCGTTTTGCTTTTTCCAGCACGATGTTGGCAATTTTTACGTGACGCTCGGCCGGTTCGTCAAAAGTTGATGATACAACCTCGGCGCGTACGCTGCGGGCCATATCGGTTACTTCCTCGGGGCGTTCGTCAATCAGCAAGATGATCAGGTAAACTTCGGGGTGATTTTTAGCGATGGCGTTGGCCACATCCTTAAGCAACATCGTTTTACCTGTTTTTGGCTGCGCAACAATTAATCCGCGCTGGCCCTTACCAATTGGCGAAAACAGGTCCATAATACGGGTTGAATAATTACCCGGATCAGTAAACAAGCTCAGTTTTTCTGAAGGGAAGAGCGGGGTTAAGTGATCAAAAGGAACACGGTCGCGCACTTCGGCAGGGATACGGCCATTAATGGCTTCGACCCTCACCAGCGGGAAATATTTTTCGCCTTCTTTTGGAGGCCTGATGCTTCCGCGCACAGTATCACCGGTTTTAAGGCCGAAAAGTTTTATCTGCGATTGCGAAACATAAATATCGTCGGGCGAGGTAAGGTAGTTATAGTCGGATGAGCGAAGGAAACCGTAACCATCGGGCATAATTTCCAATACGCCTTCGTTTACGATAACATTGTCAAAATCAAGATTGATAGGCGGTTCCTGGTTTTTTTGCTGGCTGTTTTGGTTACTTACCTTGCGGTCGAATTTTGGCGAACGGCCTTCGGTCACTTCGTCGTTTTTTGAAACGTTATCACCTGCCTGTACAATGGCGTCATCCTCATCGGTAATAAGCGCTGGTTCGTTTTCGTTTTCGTCGGTCGAAACTTCGTCATCAGGCTCATCAAATAAATTGGTATCATCCAGCGGAACCTCAACACGGGGCTCTTTGCTGTTTTTTATAACGCGCGCCCTTTTGCTTTTCTTTTCAGCTTTTTCAACAGGTTCGGCGCCTTTGGGTGTGTATATCGTGTTTACGGTAGTTTGTTGAGCGCGTGCGGCTTCAATCAGTTGTTCCTGCTCAACAATGCGCTCAATCAATTGTGCCTTTCTTAGTTCTTCGGCCTCAGCAATACCCAACATCCGGGCAATATCGCGCAACTCTGAAACGAGTTTGTCGTTCAATTCGTTTTTATCAAACATATTATGAATTATAATTCAAGGAGATTTTTTAATTAGAAATTTTTTCTGTGATTTTATTTAATTTTCACTGGTATTAAGACACTATGAAGTATTGTATAGCTATTTGGTTAAAAGCAAAGCTTTTGTTTAGTTCGGCAAATCCCATTTATATTTTAATACAAGGAGATGTTTTTTATGAAAGAAATTTGTTTTGCAACTTGTTTATGCAACATCTAAACCCATGTAAATACAAAATAAAATAACCTGGAGTTTTAAATTGTTTCTTTAGTGCAAGAAAAATTCAACGGAAAACATTGCAATTTTAATCAAATTATTTCCATAATTCAAATTATTTAAAAAAAATCTGTTTACTGGTAACACTTCGTTTAATTTTTAGTTTTTTTGTGGACTCAAAAATTATTCTCCATACATGATTTCGCGCCAGCAGCTTGTCGATCAAATTAAACGAAAAAAATCTTTTTTATGTGTAGGCCTCGATACTGATATTGATAAAATACCTTCATTTTTAAAAGAATATCCCGATCCTATTTTCGAATTCAACAAACGAATTATTGATGCCACGCGCGACTTATGTGTATCGTACAAGCCTAATGCGGCTTTTTATGAGGCCCACGGCGTAGCCGGACTACAGAGTTTAGTGGCAACCTGGAAATACCTTCCTGAGGATTGTTTAAATATAATAGATGCCAAACGCGGCGATATTGGCAACACTTCGGATATGTATGCCCGTGCTTTCCTGGATGAAGGTGCAGCCGGAATGAGTTTTGATGCCATCACCGTATCGCCTTATATGGGAAATGATACCGTTTCATCCTACCTGGCTTACCCGGGTAAATGGGTTATCCTGCTGGCGCTTACGTCGTCGGTTGGGAGCAAGGACTTCCAGTACCTAAAGACCGAAGACGGTTTCTTATACGAAGTTGTGATAAAAAAAGCGAATACCTGGGCCGGGGCCGACCATATGATGTTTGTAGTCGGCGCCACCAAAAGCACCGAATTTACCAATATCCGCAAAATTGCTCCCGATAATTTTCTGTTGGTACCCGGCGTTGGCGCGCAGGGCGGAAGCCTGGCCGATGTTTGTCAATACGGCATCACTAAGGACTGCGGCTTGCTTGTAAATGCCTCACGGTCCATCATCTATGCTTCCAATGGTGCTGATTTTGCAGATGCTGCCCGTGCCGAAGCGCTGAAGATGCAGCAGCAGATGCAGGTGGAGCTGGAAAAGGCCGGGGTGATTTAATCATATCATTTAGTTGATCAAATAATTCCGATTTAATATTTAAATTGTGCCTTGTACAATTTAAAGGAACAATCATGACCAAATCTTTACTGCTGGCGCCGGTTTTGCTGCTCACCTGCTTTGTTTATGCGCAACAACCACATAAACCGATTCAACCAACTGATATCAACCGCATTCCGACCTTGAGCAGCCCGCAGGTTTCGCCTGATGGTAAATGGGTGACGTACAGTGTTTCGGAGGTTGATACAGCTAAAGATGGCCGCGTATCACATTTGTGGATGCAAAGCTGGGACGGTGCAACATCTATTCAGCTTACTTACGGACCCGAAGCGGCCTCAACACCCAAATGGAGCCCGGATGGTAAATATATTTCCTTTATGTCCTCGCGCGAGTCCAAAAAGGGAGGGCAGGTATGGCTGATGGATCGCAGGGGCGGCGAAGGGCATAAGCTTACCGATATTAAAGGGGATATTGATCATTACGAATGGTCGCCGGATGCCAGCAAGTTATTACTGGCGATTGGCGATCCCGAAAATGGCGATAAGGAGGAACCGAAGACGCCTGTCCCATTAAAAATAGACCGTTATCATTTCAAACAGGACGTTGCCGGTTATTTGCAGCACCTGCACTTGCATCTATATATTTTTGATATCGCCACAAAAAAATTGGACACACTTACCAAAGGCGATTTCGACGAGCAATCAGCAGAGTGGTCGCCGGATGGGAGACAGGTTGTTTTTGTGAGCAACCACTCCGTAGATCCGGACAGGAATGAGAACAATGATATTTTTGTGATGGATGCCAAACCCGGGGCAGCATTGCACCAGCTTACCACCTGGAAAGGCCACGACGAAGATCCGCATTGGAGCCCCGATGGAAAATACATTGCTTATCTGCGCTCGACGAGTGATGCAGATTATATGATGTATGATCAGAATATTTTATGCCTGATGGATGCTGATGGCAACAACAAAAAAACGCTTACCCAACAACTTGACCGGCCGGTTACCTCATTTGCATGGAGCAAGGACAGCAAGACGATAGGTTTTTTGGTTGCCGATGATCGCGAACGCTACGTAGCCGGTTATGATTTGACAAGCGGAAAAATATCGACTTTTCTTAAAGGCGAATTTTCAGTAGCCGGGATTGCCGCCAATGTTAATGGCAACTGGTTGCTGCAAATGAGCAATCCTTATATGCCGACCGAGTTGTACGCCCTTGGAAACGGGGCGACGCGTCGCTTAACATTTCACCATCAGCAATGGTTAAGCACGGTTACGCTGGCCCATGTGCAAGGTTTCCAGTCGAAAAGCAGTGACGGAACCCTGGTTTCGGGATTGGTTTATACGCCAGATAGTGTAAACCGGAAAAAGCGTCCGATGATAATGTATATCCATGGCGGCCCTGTCTCGCAGGATGAGTATAGCTTTGACGTTACCCGCCAAATACTGTCAAGTGCAGGTTATACGGTGATTGGCGTTAATTACCGGGGCAGCAATGGCCGAGGGTTGGCCTATTGCAAAGCAATCTATGCCGATTGGGGCAATAAAGAAGTAAAAGATTTACTGGGAGCCGTTGACGAAATGGTGAAGCAAGGCCTGGCTGATCCTGATCACCTGGGGATCTGTGGCTGGAGTTATGGGGGTATACTTACCAACTATACTATAGCCTCGGATACACGTTTTAAAGCGGCGTCATCTGGTGCCGGCAGCAGTCTGCAAAGCAGTATGTATGGATCTGACCAGTATGCATTGCAATATGATAACGAGATTGGCCCGCCCTGGAAAAGCCAGGACAAATGGATAAAACTATCATACCCGTTTTATCATGCCGACAGGATAAAAACGCCGGTGCTGTTTATGTCGGGCCTGAAAGATTTTAATGTGCCTACGGCCGGAAGCGAGCAGATGTACGAGGCGCTTAAATCGGAAAATATACCAACTGAAATGATCCTCTATCCCGGGCAGTTTCATGGTTTCACTAAGCCAAGCTACCAGGTTGACCGGATGCAGCGGTATATTGCGTGGTATAATAAGTATTTGAAGTAGGTGCTGAGAATATCCTGAAGGGGAATAACGTGATTTGAGTTTCAGCGATTAACGCAATAATTTTGTAAGTTTGTTAATATGATACGTACCATTCTCAAAACCAGTAAAAATAGCCTGACTATTCAGCTTCCTGATGATTTGGTTGGGAAGACTGTAGAGGTTATCGCTTTCGAGATAGATAAGACGGATCCTGTGCCCGTTAAAAATCAAAGTGGAGATAAAAAGAAACTGATTGAAGCGATAGAGAAGGGTTTAAGTAACTACAGAAAAGATATTTCCGGTTTTAAATTTAATCGTGAAGAGGCTAACGATTATGAATGATACGTTCGCCATCGATACCAATATTCTGATTTCGATATGGCCCTCAGAACTGCATAGATTTAAAAAGGGGTTACCCGGCAAAAATAACTTTGCGTTCAGGGAATTTGGTGGCGTAGCCGGCTACCATTCCTTTTATGTAATCATTACCGGGATAGGGGGTGAGGTGGCTTTTTAGCTGTTGCAGATTGTCTACATCAAAATAATGGGAAATATAACCCATGCCGTAAAATTTACCTTTTTCGATAAGCAGGCAGCTATGTTCATCATCTGTCCGGCCTGCATCGCGGATGGCGAAGGTTGGGAGGGCCTCATTTAGTTCGCTGGTGGCTGCATTTATTTTTTTGTTGTATTCTTCGGGCGTTTCCAGGCCCTCGCAGGCGCAATTTGTGCTGTTTATCCCAGTGCAGGGTTGGTTATTATTTTGAATAAAGCACAATTTTGGGCAAAGTCCGAAAGTGTCAATTAACTGCAATAGCAGGCTTCGGCCTTCATATAAGGTATTGCAGCTGTAAATGGCGCCAGTCATTTTGCGGTGTTTGTCTACTACCAGGCGCATATATCCACGCTGATCTTCAAAAGCATACAGGCTGTAGGCCTGCTCAAAACGCTTTAAGGAGCGGTTATATTTTGGCCAAAGGCGTTTAATTTCAACCGCTTCAAGCACAAAGGCTATTAATTCGGTGCCGCATAACTGGAAGGTGATATGATAAATATTCCTCAAAAACTCCTGTCGTTGCGGACCGGGATTATTGCCTGTAAAGTGGCTGCTTACCCGCTTTTTCAGATTCTTTGCTTTACCAACGTATATTACCTTCCCTTTTTGGTCATGGAAGTAATAAACACCGGGTGCAGGTGGCAGGGCGTCGACATCCTGCCTTGGTAAATTAGCAGGCAGAACCTGGTCTTTGGAGTTTTGCTTTAGCGCCTGCGGTATATGATTTTGCTTATCACTTTGCAGCAACAATGAAAATAGCTTGGCGGTTGCTTCTGCATCGCCTGCAGCACGGTGCCTGCTTTCGTTATCGATGCCTAAATGGCGGCACAATTTGCCCAGACTGTAGGAGGGTAGGCCTGGTAATATTTTACGGCCAAGCCTTACGGTACACAGTTTATTGCAATTAAGTTCGTATCCCGCTGCGGCCAAATGGTAGCGTACAAAAGAATGATCGAAGTTTACGTTATGGGCTACAAATATCTTATTGTTGAGCAGGTGATAAATATCATGCGCCACATCCTCAAAAGGCGGGGCATTTTGCACCATATCGTTAGTAATACCGGTTAAGGCGCTGATATAAACAGGGATATCCCGCCGCGGGTTTACCAGTGTAGTGTAGCGCTCAATTACTTTTTTACCATTGTGTATGCAGATAGCTATCTCGGTGATGCCATTAGCGCTGGCATGCCCTCCCGTAGTCTCGATATCAACAATTGCATACATGGATGTAAATGTAGTATTTTTTTGCTAATAATTTTAGTTGGTAGGAGAAATTGTTGTAAGGTTGGAAGGTTGAAAAGTTGGAATGTTATGGGGCATTCACCCCGGCTCTAAAAAAGAAAAACCCGGCTTCACTGCCGGGTTTGATACTTTATATAGAAATTGAAAGATTAACCTTACAACTTTTCAACCTTACAGCTTTCCAACAACTACTTCTTCTTTGTATTATTCGCCGCTGGCAACTGCTGTTTCTGGCGCATCATTTCTTCCATTTTTGCCTGGAATCCGCCGGTTTTCTTTTTCACCTCGGGTTTCTTTTTGTTTTCCTGGATCTGGGCATGTATTTTTTTGTCGTCAACCATCAAACGGATAATGTATTGCTGACTAAAGGTCATCATGTTGGCCAGGAAATAATAGTAGTTCAAACCCGCCGGGTAGCTGTTCAGTGCTCCCAGGAAAATTACTGGTGTGATATACCCGATATATTTCATTTGCCCGGTGGCGCCCGATACCTGGTTGTTAAAGTAGGTATATATCAGGGTTGATATCGTCATCAGCACGCACATTAAACTCAAGTGATTGCCGATAAAAGGAATTGTCGGGAATTTGATCAGGATATCATAGGTGGATAAATCGTGCATCCACAAAAAGCTTTGACCACGCAGCTCAAACAAGCTCGGGAAAAAGCGGAAAAAGGCAAACACAATAGGCATTTGTATCAGCAATGGCAAACATCCGCCAAGCGGATTTACCCCTGCCTTTTTATACAGCTTTAAGTATTCCTGTTGTAAAAGAGTAGCGTTGTCTTCGCCCACTTTGGCTTTAATTTCGTCCATCTCAGGCTTCAGTACACGCATTTTCGCCATTGACAGGTATGACTTATAGGTAAGCGGCGATAAAACCAACTTCAGGATAAGCGTTAAAGCAAAAATTATCAAGCCGTAATTGGCCGTGAACTTGCTGAAGAAATTAAATACAGGCAGTACCGCTACGCGGTTAATCAGCGCAAACGGCGCCCAGCCCATGTAAATTTGTTTCTGCAGGTCGTAGCCCTGGTTCTTTAAAATATCATATTTATTGGGACCAAAGTAAAACAGCATTGGGAAAGTACCGTCGGCATTTTTTGGAAGCCCCATGCTGACACTCATTTGTTTACTGTGCAGGCTGTCGGTTACATCGGTAGTAACTGCCATGCTTGGTTTTTCAAAGCCTTTATCGGAAATTAACACGCCCGAGAAAAAGTGCGCCTGGAATGATACCCATTGCATTTTTTTATCGGTAATATCGGTTTTATCATCCTTGCGGGTGCTCAGTTCATCCAGGTCATGGTCGGTGTTGAGGTAGTAAACGCTTGTATAAATGCGTTCCTGCTCCAGGTCCATTTCCTGCTTGCGCATGCTTTCGGCCCAGTTGATATTGATGGAATTGCTGTTACCAATTACCTGGTCTAGCCCAACAGGTTTTACGGTCAACCTAAGTTTAAACCCGGTACCGGTTAGGGAGTAGATATAATCGATATACTGCGTGGCGCTATAGCTCAACCGCATGGTTACTGAACCTGAATCCTTTGCAGCAACTTTTAAGTCGCCGGCGGCAGGTGTAAAGTAAAGCTTATCGGTATTGATGCTGCTGGCGCCTGCGACCAAATTGAGGCCGAAATGGTTATGATCGCCATCAAATAAAATAAGCGGCTTTTTGTTGTAGGTTTTGTAGTTTTTCAACTCAACCGAAGCAACTTTACCACCCAGGGTAGAAAGTTTTACAACAATATCACCGTTTTCAAGCGTTACAAATTTTTCCGTTCCAACAGTGGCAACGCCAAAAGGGGTTTTCAACAGTGTGGAGTCGACTTTTTGCGTAGCGGCCTTTTTCGCGGTATCGGCAGGTTTTGCAGGTATTGCGGCGGCCGATTTGGGTAGCAGGCCTTTCTTAACCGAATCGGCATGCATCCGGATCGCTTCTTTTTTTAAGTCGGTGTCATTAGGTTTCATGAAATAAATGGAAGCGCCCATTATAATCATGATCAGGAATAACCCTGTAAACGTATTTTTATCCATTGCTATATTGCGTACTATAATTATTGCTTGCGGGCGTAAGCCATCGAAGCGGCGACAAAGTTAATAAAAAGTGGATGCGGATTAGCAACAGTTGATTTTAATTCGGGATGAAATTGCGACCCTACAAAAAACGGGTGGCTTTTCAATTCAACTATCTCCACCAGGTTGTTTTCGGGGTTGAAGCCAGAAGGGGTTAAACCTCCGTTTTCAAATTGCTTTAAGTATTCGTTGTTAAACTCGTAGCGGTGGCGGTGGCGTTCGGATATATGCGATTTGCCGTAAAACTTTTCGGCTTTGCTGCCCTTTTTCAGGTCGCAGGCATATGCGCCCAGGCGCATGGTGCCGCCTTTCATCACAATTTTTTTCTGTTCTTCCATCATCCCAATTACCGGGTATGGGGTTTCGGGGTTCATCTCGGTGCTGCTGGCATCTTTTAAACCCAATACGTTGCGGGCAAATTCAACCACGGCGCATTGCATGCCCAGGCAAATACCAAAGAAAGGAATATTGTTTTCGCGCACATAACGGATAGCTTCAATTTTACCTTCAAAACCGCGTTCGCCGAAGCCTGGCGCAACCAATACACCATGCAAGCCTTTCAGCCTTTCTACAGCGTTTTCGGTTGTTAGGGTTTCGGATGGAATGTATTCAACCTTAACCTTACACTCATTTTTTGCACCGGCATGAATAAATGATTCGCTTATTGATTTGTAAGCATCAGGCAGTTCAACATATTTACCAACCAGGCCAATGCGCACCTCTGAAGTCGGGTTTTTGAGGCGACCCAAAAAATCTTTCCAGCTTTCCAGGTTTGGCTCGTTTTTATGCGGGAGTTTTAGTTTTGTTAATACGGTTCTGTCTAACTGCTCTTTCAGCATCAGCAGAGGTACATCATAAATGGTGGAAGCATCGATAGATTCGATAACCGCATTCACATTTACATTACAAAATAGGGCTATCTTTTTACGGATATCCATGGTAAGGTGATGTTCGGTACGGCAAACCAAAATATCCGGCTGGATACCGTATTCCAAAAGCATTTTTACCGAGTGCTGGGTAGGCTTGGTTTTTAGTTCGCCGGCAGCGGCCAAAAAGGGGATAAGCGTTAAGTGGATAACCAGCGAGTTGCTTGACCCAATTTCCCACCTGAATTGCCTTACCGCCTCAATATAGGGTAGCGACTCAATATCGCCCACGGTGCCCCCTAATTCGGTTATTACAATATCGTACTGGCCGCTTTCGCCCAGCAAGCGGATGTTTCTTTTAATTTCGTCGGTAATGTGCGGTACTACCTGTACGGTTTTGCCTAAAAAATCGCCCTGGCGTTCGCGGTTGATCACATTTTGGTAAATGCGGCCGGTGGTAATGTTGTTGGATTGCGACGTTGGGGTATTTAAAAAGCGTTCGTAGTGGCCTAAATCCAAATCGGTTTCGGCGCCGTCTTCAGTTACATAACATTCGCCGTGTTCGTAAGGGTTTAAAGTTCCCGGGTCGATGTTGATATAGGGGTCGAATTTTTGGATAGTGACGGTGTAACCGCGCGATTGAAGAAGTTTTGCAAGTGAGGCTGATATAATGCCTTTCCCTAACGACGAGGTAACGCCGCCCGTAACAAAAATGTATTTAGTCATGATTTTTTTGCTTTTGAACCGGCATTTGGGCCGAAACAAATTGTTTGTGTACGGGATACAAAAGTAAGAAAAAAATTGGGCTTAGACGGAAGAAGTTTTAAATGTGGAAAGGTTTTTAATTTGAAGATTTGGGGATTTGAAAATTTGAAAATGAAATGCCTGTTTAAATAATTTTCAAATTACCAAATCTTCAAATTTTCAAATTGGTCAATTTGCGGTAGCCACCGCTTTAAAATCATTATACGCACGTATATAACGTCGCAGCGTTTTCAAATCGTAATCCTGTTCATCTTCGAATTGTTTGGGGAGGGTGGGGTTATCGTTACTTTTAAAAATAAGTGCTCAACTAAATGTGGCTTCGCTTACTTGCTGATGCCTGTTTTGTCCGTATTATAAGTGCTTACGTAATACCTTATTGTTCGTATATCAAACTTCTTTTCATTCTTGAATTTATCGGCCAGGGCAGGGTCGTCCGCTAAAAACTCATAAAGATAATTACGGCGGGTTTTCCGGCTGCCGCCTTCCGGAATAATTGCGACGGATTTTACCGGTGGTTGAAATGGCGCATTTGGGTTTACAACAAATAAGCTTGTTTTTATTGGCCTTAGTAGCCCGTCATCCTTGTTTATAAAATAGTAAATGTTACGGCCGTTGCCTATCAATGTGCCGTTCAAATTACTTTGGGGAAAGTCCATATCCTGCTCATACAGTTTTATTGTCCCGTTTTCCAGCCGTTTAAGGTACTGCACATCTGCGTCTGTTGAGGCGGTATCCGTGGCCATCGATACCGCAACATAAACTGTAGTATCAAAGGACGAATAATATTCTTTAATAACATCCAGAGTTGGTTTTTTAAACTTTCCGGTTGAATTAGCCGGCCGGTATCTCATTATGCCCAAAACAGTTTTTTTGAATTCACATTTAATTGTGTCACCAGTTTGGTAAACAACGTACCCGGAATAAATATTAGTTGGAGCGTTTGTGGTGTCCGCAGCCTGGGCGAATGCGCTTTTACATGGCGTAAACAGGGCAAACAAAGAAATAAGCAGATAGGGGAATTTTCTCATTGTGGGTTTTGATTGAGGCAATATAGCTTATTGCTTCAATCTCTCCAAATCCTCAGGTGTGTCGACAGTTAGGTTTTCCGATCGTTCCCAGTTAACTTCTTCCGGATGGCGGGTTATTTAAAAGTTTTAATCAAACAAAAGCCTTGACCTCAAGTATAATTAAATCTACAAAGTATGTGGATCAATCACCTGAAGTTTTGGGATGCGATTAAAGTCCGATGCATTGCGGGATATTACGGTCAAATCATAAACCAATGCCGTTGCTGCAATAATTGCATCAGGAAGTTTAATGCGCTGTGCTTTGCGTATTGCTATACATGTATCTATAATAGCTTTGTTAACTTCTATTATATTAGCCAAAGCAATAAAGTTTTCGCTGTCCTTTTTTACACTTTTGTAACCGAGGAATTCGATATAGGTAATAAATGAAACCGTAAAATCATCATCGATTATCGATCCCACTAATTCAAGTCCATTTTGAGGTATGTTTTTAGTTTGGCATCAATAATGATGTTAGTATCTATCAAATATTTCTTTCCCATTCGTCGCGGCTTTGGGTTACATAAGCTTGCATCTTTTCACCCTCTTCAATACTAAGCGTACCAAAAAAATCTGAAGGTTTCTTTTTTGGTAAAATGGGCGCAGTTGTATTCTGTACCTCGTCATCTATATAAAAAAATACGTGGACCTTTTTACCCACGTAGTTGTCGGGCAAAGCCACCTCCATTTCGAAGTTAGCTTTTAGTGGCGTTACAACTGTTTGTATCATATCTGAATTATTTATTCAAATATAAGCTTTTCCAAATCCTCCGGCGTATCCACCGCATAAGTTTCCAATTCGGTTTCGGCAACTTTAATGCGATAGCCACTTTCTATCCAGCGTAGCTGTTCCAGGCTTTCGGCTTTTTCAAGGGAGGATACCGGCAGCTTGGTTATCTGCTGTAAAATATCGGCCCGGTAGCCATAAATGCCGATGTGCTTAAAATAGGTGAAGTAATTTAGCCAGTTTTCGGTTTCCTGCCCGCGGATGTGCGGCAGTGGCGACCGCGAAAAATATATCGCCTCGGATAAATTATTGATAACCACCTTGGGCGAATTGGTGTTAAATAATTCCTGTTGAGTTGATACCTTTTTTACCAATGTGGCAATTTGGGCTCCAGTATCGTTGAAACAAGAGGTCACCTTGCTGATCTGTTCCGGGTCGATAAAAGGTTCATCGCCTTGTATATTGATGACCACATCATATTCCGGATGTTTAAGGGCTACTTCGGCGCAGCGGTCGGTACCACTCTGGTGATCGGCTGAGGTCATCACGGCTGCACCGCCAAATGCGACTACATGATCGTAAATGCGGGTATCATCCGTGGCTACAAATACTTCGGTAAGCTGGCTGCATTTTTTTGCCTGCTCGTAAACCCTTTGGATCATGCTTTTGCCGGCAATATCAACCAATGGCTTGCCCGGGAAACGGGTTGAAGCATAGCGCGCCGGGATGATACCAAGAATTTTCATTGATATTTTATAATGATAGTGCGGAAAGCCTGCAGCGCCAGTTGCTGCTCTTGTAGCGGGAGGTTAGCGCCCGACATTTGAAAATTGAGATGTGAAGTACGACTTTGCATATAAACGCCCGTTATCCCTTTGCCAGCCACCTTAGGCCATATGGTTTTGGTGATAAAAGCATCGGTAGTATCAATTTTGAAGGTGTAACTCGCTAATTCCTGCTCCGTAGATATTAAATGACTGGCATAGCCATCATTGCTAAAATCGAATTCCAGGGTTGATTTTGGGCCCACAATCTGCCCTACAAAAGAATCCTTGCCCTGCATAGCTTTATAGTTCCAGTTAACAGGGATAGATAGTTTAAAGGAACCCAGGTCGAGTTCCTTCCACTTATCGGCCATGGCAAGGCAAACCAGCATCAGTGGCAGAAAAAAAACAGTATGTCGTATTTTACTCATCTTAAGTAAATTTAAAACAAGCCGTTTATCTCGCGTTCAACCATTTGTACAATAGTACCCAGGTCTTCGGTATTGTTGGCAAAATCAAGGTTGTCCTTGTCCAGTACCAGCAATTTGCCCAGCTTGTAACCGTTAATCCACTTGTTGTATTTATCGTTCAGTTTGGATAAATAATCCAGCCTGATGCCCGACTCATATTCACGGCCGCGACGTTGTATGTTGTTTACCAATGTGGGTACCGATGCTTTAAGATAGATGAGCAGATCGGGCGGTTTTATAAACTCTATGACGTTGGTGAAGATAGATTCGTAATTCTGGTAGTCGCGGGTGGTCATTAACCCCATATCGTGCAGGTTTTCTGCAAAAATATAGGCATCCTCGTAAATCGTCCTGTCCTGGATAATGCTGTGACCGCTTTTTTGTATGTCGATGATCTGGCGGTAACGGGCATTTAAAAAGTATATCTGCAGGTTAAAGCTCCAGCGCTTCATATCGCTGTAAAAATCTTCCAGGTACGGGTTATTATCAACGGCTTCGTACAGCGGGTCCCAGCCATAATTTTTAGCCAGTAATTCGGTAAGGGTGGTTTTCCCGGCGCCTATGTTTCCTACAATCGCTATGTGCATCTTAATAAATTAGTTCAAGGGTTGGTGGTTCATAGTTCATAGCCGAAAGTTCATGGATCATCGCTGATGATTCATAGCCGGGATACACGTTTGATCAGTTAAAACTAAAACTCCGCCTAATATACATTATGAACTATGAACTATCAACTATTTGAAACTGAAAAATTAAAAGCTGCGGAAGCCAATAATTTCCCGCACTTCCTTAATCGTCCGCTGAGCGCTTTCCCTTGCCTTGATGGCCCCGTGACGGGCAACCTGGCGCAGGTAGCTTGAATCGGTTGAAATATCTTTAATCTTATCGCGGATAGGCGCTGTGGCAATAATAATATCTTCGGCCAATTGCTTTTTCAAATCGCCGTAGCGGATCTGGCAGGTGTTATATAAATTGTCGAAATGCTGGTAGGTATCTGCCGATGAAACCACCTTTATCAGGTCGAAAAGGTTTTGAATTTCCTGGGGTTTCTCCTGGTTTTCAACGGTTGGGCCGCCGTCGGTAACGGCGCGCATTACTTTTTTGCGGATAATCTCCGGTGTATCCGAAAGGTAAACGGCATTGCCTTCACCTTCTGATTTACCCATTTTTCCTTTGCCATCCAATCCGGGTATTTTTACCAGGTTCTCACTGAAGTTGAACGCATAAGGCTCGGGGAAGTAATCATGATTGTACAACCTGTTGAAACGGTTTGCAAAAGTGCGGGCCATTTCCAGGTGCTGTTCCTGGTCCTTACCAACAGGCACTTTGGTTGCTTTGTGGATGATGATGTCCGCAGCCATCAGCACCGGGTAGGTTAACAGTCCGGCGTTTACATTATCGGGGTTAGCGCGTACTTTATCTTTAAATGATGTGGCCCTTTCCAATTCGCCTAAATAGGCATTCATATTCAGGTACAGGTATAGTTCGGCCACTTCAGGCACGTCGGATTGTATATAAATGGTGGCTCGTTCCGGGTCGATACCGGCTGCGAGGTATTCAATGAGCACCTGTTTGATATTGCCATGCAAATCGGCAGGGGTGGGGTGCGTAGTTAACGAGTGCAGGTCGGCAATAAAAAAATAGCAGTTGTATTCCTGCTGCATTTTTACAAAGTTTTGTATCGCGCCAAAGTAATTTCCTAAATGTAAGTTCCCGGTTGAACGGATACCACTAACAACAGTTTCCATGGCGCGAAAGTAAGGAATTTTTATATTTTTGGGGTAGATGAAAATACTATTGAAGAAAGTTCACGTTTACCTGTACGTGATCAGTGTGGCCCTGATGTATTTTATATTTTGGCCTTTTTTTTATTATTGCTCACGCAAACCTGCCCGCTACCGCGCCATGAACGGCGCCCGCCGCGTATGGGGATTCATCAGTTCGGGCCTTGTTGGTTTTTTTTATCGTTTTGAATATGAGGAACCCATCGACTGGAGTAAAACCTATATTGTTTGCCCCAACCACACATCCAATCTCGATATTTCGGCCATGTGTGTGCTGGTGAATAGCAATTGCAGTTTTATTGGTAAGGAAGCTTTAAAGGACGGGTTGGTAACCTCCCTGTTTTTTCGTTCGGTGGATATTCCCGTTAACCGCGACAGCAAAATGTCATCGTACCGCGCCTTTAAAATGGCTGCTGAAAGGCTTCAAAACGGTGTTACCATGATCATTTTCCCGGAAGGAAAAATAGCAGATGATTACCCGCCCATTATGCACGAATTTAAGAATGGCCCCTTTAAACTGGCTATCGATTTAAAAATACCCATTATACCCGTTTCATCCTCAAATACCTGGAAAAAACTTTGGGACGATGGCACTAAATACGGCACCAGGCCCGGCATTTGCGATTACTACGTACACAAACCCATTGAAACCGCTCATCTTACTGATGGGGATGCTGATGCTTTACGCGACGAGGTTTACGGCATTATTGGCCGGAAACTGGGCGAAGGAAATATGGCGCTTGAATTGGTTTGAAAGTTAGAGACGCAAAATATTGCGTCTCTACGGTGAATTGCCAAAATCTAACTTAATCCTAATCTAACAAGAATAACTTTTTGCTATTTTTGGTGACCATGAAAATCATCATAAAAAGGATACACACCTATTTTTACCGGTATAGTGTAGCCTTTTTTTTTCTGTTGGTTTGGCCAATATTATATTTCCTGTCGCGTAAAAAACAAAGATTTAAGTATATTAACGGTATGCGCAGGTTTATCATCACCTGCAGTACGCTTGTATCCGGAATTTATTTTAGGGTGAAGTACGAGGAGCCCATCGACTGGAGCCGTACTTACATCATTTGCGGCAATCATACTTCAAACCTCGATGTTTCAGCCATCAATATCGCCGCAAAAAACAACCATTGTTTTATCGGGAAAGAGGAACTGTTGGATAATTTAGTATTGGGCTTCTTTTTCCGTACCATTGATATCACGGTTAACCGCGACAGCAAAATATCTTCTTTCAGGGCCTTTAAAACTGCGGCCGAGCGATTAAAAGAGGGAGTAAGCGTGGTGATTTTCCCGGAGGCTACTATTCCGCTGATGTATCCGCCTGAACTGGGCGCTTTTAAGAATGGCGCTTTCCGACTGGCTATTGAACTAAAAATCCCGATTTTACCTGTAACCTCGCTTGATACCTGGAAGGTTTTGTGGAATACCGGCAGCAAATATGGCAGCAGACCGGGGATTTGTGATATATTTGTGCACAAACCCATTGAAACAGCGCATTTAACCCTGGATGATGCCGATACGCTGCGTGATGAGGTACATGAAATGATCAGAAAACAAATAGGCATAGCATGACCATTGACGAAGAAACCGTTGACAAAATAGCCCACCTGGCCCGCCTTGAACTTACCGGCACCGAAAAGCAGGACATGATTAAGGATATGAACAAGATCCTGGAGTTTATGGATAAGCTGAACGAGATAAATACCACAGGGGTAGAGCCACTTATTTACATGACCGGCGAAGTAAACGCCGTGCGCGAGGATGTGGTGAAACAAACCATTACACACGAAGAAGCACTCCTGAATGCCCCCAAGCATGATGATGATTATTTTTTAGTAGCGAAAGTTATAGGGTAGGGAGAGGGGAAGTCCGGAAGTCCGAAAGTCCGAAAGATTGGTCTCGTAGAGACGCAATGCATTGCGTCTTGGGCTGATAGGTATATGTGATAAATGTTTTGCATACGAGCGTCCGCAAATTCAAATCCGTCCTTTTCCTTTGTTAAATCACAATCATCTGTAACATTTCCCCGCTACTGCCGTCAAACCAACAAAAAATATGGAGCCACTAATCACCTTAAAAGATATCGGACGTAAATATGTTATCGGGAGTGAAATTATTCACGCCCTGAAATCGGTTTCTTTAACCATAAAAAAAGGTGAATTTGTGGCTTTAATGGGGCCTTCGGGTTCGGGTAAGTCAACCCTGATGAATATCCTTGGTTGCCTGGATACGCCTACCAAAGGACAATACACGCTTAATGGCATCAATGTAAGCCATATGACCGATAACGAACTGGCAGAAGTGAGGAACAAGGAGATTGGCTTCGTTTTCCAGACATTTAACCTGCTGCCCCGGAACACCGCATTGGATAATGTAGCACTGCCGCTTATTTATGCGGGCATAAACAAAGAACAACGCCAGGCACGCGCCAAACAAAACCTGGAGAATGTTGGATTGGGCAACCGTGTCGATCATAAACCGAATGAATTGTCGGGTGGTCAGCGCCAGCGTGTGGCTGTGGCCCGTGCGCTGATCAATAACCCATCTATTATATTGGCCGATGAGCCAACCGGTAACCTTGATACCAAAACCTCCATTGAAATAATGGGGTTGATTGAGGATATCCATTCTAAAGGCAATACCATTATATTGGTTACACACGAAGAAGACATTGCCCTGCATGCCCACCGCATTGTACGTATGCGCGATGGTTTGATTGAGAAGGATTACCCCAACGAAAATATCACCAAAGTTGACCGGAACAGGGTTGTTGCGGAGTAGGTTTGGTTGATTAAGTTGGAGTGAGTTGAGTGAGTTGAATAAGTTGGAGTGGGTTATAATAAGTTCGATTAAGGTCCACTAAAGGTTACGGCCCCTTTGAACAGTCATAAATGCTCCGGTAGGTTGATCCAGCTCAGGTTCGCCCAAAAAAAACGCAGCAATGTTAACCCATGTTAACCCTGTATTTTTATAACTTATTGATAGATAAGTAATTAACAGGGTTAACATTGAAATATGTTAACCCTGTTAACCCTTTGTAATCGCTTGATCCTAGGTTTTTCACTCTAATTCATCCTTAATTCCCCATTGTCAACCCACCACGATTGCCATTTGCCGCCGCTTGCTTTGGCTGGGGTAAAATGGGCGACGTCGAAACTACCATTGGCTGAGTTCGTGGTTTCGGAAGCTTGTAATTCATAAACCAGGATGGCTTGTTGGCTGCGATTCCAGTTGAGCGGTTTGTTGGGGAGACAAGTCTCGGGAGATTTTTTTCGATCGGTGATTAAAAAATAGGCTTTGCTTTTGCCCAGCACTATGGCTTTTCCGGTTTCGTCAATGCAGACTGCGGTTTTTTCGTCAGCGGCGATGCCTTTGGGGTAAATATGGTCGTCGGTTATTATCCTGCTCAAAAAGGCCACATGGCGGCCCTGCCTGCCGCGGGTAACGTAATGCTGATCGGTGATCACATCGTGTAGAAATGGCGCCAGCAGCAAATCGTTGTTGTATACCTTCAGCAAAGTATCAAAAGGATTTTTTAACGCCACGTCCGACGTTATGCTTTCGT
>Ga0206865_1007_pt1 | contig 72780 bp, 67 predicted proteins | sample Alteio_BWOrgCont_39_FD_152628 | JGI IMG/M metagenome (GOLD analysis project Ga0206865, IMG submission 152628) | Enriched cells from forest soil in Barre Woods Harvard Forest LTER site, Petersham, Massachusetts, United States -... | ecosystem: Environmental > Terrestrial > Soil > Temperate forest >...
AACTCCGCCTGGAAATCATCCGCCGGTTCAGGCGTCGTTTTCTCGTCGGCGGCCTCCGCCGCTTCAAATGCCGTGTCCTCGCCCGCTTCGGGGGCAGCATCCTGATTCGCCGGCGCCTCGCCTTCATCCCCGGAATCCTCGGATGACTTTTCCCGCATTTCAGGGTCGGTGGAAGCGACTTCTTCGAGCACTGGATTCTGTTCCAATTCGTGCTCAACGAGGGCTTTGAGTTCAAGCGTGGGCGCCTGGAGCAGCGCAAGCGATTGCTGCAATTGCGGTGCCAGTACAAGCGACTGAGTCAGCCGCTGCGATAGTTGTAGTCCCTGCGCCATTAAACGCATTTTAATTCAACACCGTGGAAATACAAGAAAATTGGCATGAATTTCGCTGTTGAGAGGCATTCCGAGGAAAAACTGGCTTTTTCTTCATACTGGTTGCATCTTGAGGAGGATGAAATTGATTCTATCGACGCACAATGTGACCCTGACGAAAACCCTGGAAGACCGCGTCATAAAAAGACTCGAACAGCTTGACCACCTGGATGCCCGGGCCATTGACGCGCGCGTCATCCTTGAACACAACCATAAGCGGTCCCCCGAAAACCAGTTCTCCTGCTCCATTAAACTCGAGATGCGCGGCCGGGCCGGGCGTTTTTGCCCGACAACGACCAATACGTTTTGCCGGAGGTTTTCGTCCAGAAAAGCGGCGATGATTTTACTGTCACCACCAACGACGAGCAGATCCCTCACTTGCGCATCAGCAATGTCTATAAAGACCTGATGTCCTCCGGTGAGAACAACGCCGAGGTGAAGAATTACATCCGCGAGAAAATCCGCGCCGGGAAGTTCCTTATCAAAAGTCTCCACCAGCGGCAGCAGACGATCCTGAACATTGCCAAAGAGATCGTGAAACGCCAGCGGGAGTTCATGGAGCATGGCGTGGCGCAACTGAGGCCGATGACCATGGCGCAGATCGCCGACGTTGTGGGGGTGCATGAAACGACCGTCAGCCGCGCTGTTTCCGGCAAATACATGCAGACACCACAGGGTGTTTTTGAAATGAAGTTTTTCTTCACCGCGGGGTTGCAGACCTCGAACGGTGACGGCGTCTCCAACGCCAGCGTCAAGGACATGATCGCGGAGATTTTCAAGACTGAGGACGCGACACGCCCTTTGTCCGACCAGGAGGTCGTCAAAATGTTGAGTGAAAAGGGCATTACGATCGCGCGCCGGACCGTGGCAAAGTACCGCGATGAATTGAGCATCCTGCCGTCGAATTTGCGGAAGGTTTATTGAATTGGCCGGAATGACGGGATGGGTTAAACTCCGCGCGCAAAATGAATCGCAAACCGTCGCTGCTCGTCATCTTTCTATCCGTAGTCATTGACCTGATCGGGTTTGGCATCGTGTTGCCGCTGTTGCCGAATTTTGCAGTAGATAATTTTCGGGCCGATTTCAACGCAAAAGGAATTTTGATCGGTGGAATCATTGCTTCATTTTCATTGATGCAATTTCTTTTTGCGCCGGCGTGGGGAAGGCTGTCGGACCGCATCGGCCGCCGTCCGGTGATGCTCATCAGCAATCTTGGCGCAGCGGGCTCATATGCACTATTTGCGATTGCTTCCGGGATGTCTGGTGCGACCGGTTTGATTTGGCTGCTTATTTCGCGAGTCTTTGCGGGGATATGTGGCGCGAATCTATCCGTAGCCTCGGCGTATATCGCTGACATTTCGCCGCCGGAAAAGCGTTCGGCGCGAATGGGCTTGATCGGGATGGCATTTGGCCTTGGATTTATTTGCGGCCCGATAATTGGAGGGATTGCTTTTGCTGGAATCGGTATAGGCGGCTTTGAAGTTTTTGGAATCCATTTTTTTCATCATCAGCTGTTCAACGGATTTGGCAAGCAAGGTCCCGGTTGGGTGGCTGCAAGTTTCTGCGCAGCCAATTTTATTCTAGGCTGGATTATTCTCGGTGAGAGTCGAAAGCCTAATTCTGAACATTATGTTGCGAGACCAAAATTCGCCCAATGGGGATATACACTCGCGCAACCCAAACTGGGTATGCTCATTCTCGTATTTTTTCTAGCTACATTTTGCTTCACCTGTTTTGAATCAACTTTTCCTTTGATTCTTCACCGTCGTTACGATTTGAGAAAAACAATACAGATGTCAACGTGGCTGTTTGCGTATGCCGGCTTTATCGCGGCGCTCGTTCAGGGAGTCATTGGCCGATTAGTTAAAAAACTCGGAGAACCCAAATTGATCTTCATCAGCATGATTGTTTTTGCCGTGGCTTTGGTGGGTTTGCCGTTCGCAAAGTCGTTGCCAGAAATGTTAGTTGTGTTGGCCTTGCTGGCCATCGGTTCAGGCCTGAACCGTCCACCGGTTTTCGGGATGATTTCGCTGAATTCTTCACCGCATGAACAAGGGGCAAACCTCGGGGTGGCCCAAAGTTTCGGGGCGCTGGCGCGGATCATTGGCCCGATCTTTGCCGGAGGGTTGTTTTTCGTTCATGAAGCGCTGCCGTATTTGATTTGCGCCGTCATTGCGTTGCTGACTTCGGTGGTGGCGTGGAATTATCTTCACAAACGACCAGCAACCGAGGCTGTTTAAGGCTGCCTCAAGGGCGGGCCGCCCGGCCCGTTACCCCCGGGAGGAAACCCGCCGAAGAGGCCCTGGCCATTGTCCGGCCCCTGTCCGTTGGGACCCATTGGAGGCTGAAAATCCGGCGGCAACAACTGCTTCAAAACCTTTATGATTTGCTGATCCGTTTCGCGCGAGCGCAAATTAGGCGGGAAATCTTTCCAGGCATTATAACCCGCCATGGGGCCGCCGCTGGCCATGGCCTGTTGCATTTTCGTCGTGAATTGGCTGATGGCCAGGGTGGCCGCGCTGTTTTGGGCCGCCTGCCATGTTTGGATGCGTGTCTGAATCATCTGCGCTTGCGCGGCGTCGATAATTCTCTGCATGATCAGTCGGTTGGCTTTTTGCAGAACGATCTGGTAGCGCGCGATGATGCCCAGATAATCGGTCTGATTTTGTTTGGCATGGTCGTCAGCGGTGGCAAGCATCGTGTCCAATGAACCGTCTGGAATTAAATCCGCCCGTGGCATTGCAGGGGGCCGTCCCATCGGCAGGGGAAAACGAGGCATGTTACCATTATTTCCACCCAAATCCTGTTGGCCCGGCTGGTCCGGCATTTGTCCCTGTGACATTGGGGGCTGTCCACCAAAGTTATCCGGCTGTTGCGGCGGTGGTTGGTTTTCAGGTGATGTGGCTGCGGGAGGGGGCGAAGGGGTGATGGTCGCAATGGTCTGCGTCGGGTGCTTAAGTACTTTCATTGCAATCACGCCGGCCGCGACAAGAACCACGGCTACGATTACTGCGATCGCCGAGATAAGGATCTTATTAGTTTGTTTTGGCCCCGGTTCAGTTTGGACCGGCGCTGCCGTGGGCAAATAACCCTGTTTTACCAATTGCAGGTCCGCGAGCAATTCGTCGTAATTTTGATAGCGTTGATTTGGGTTTTTCGCCGCCATATGCCGGATGAGCGCCTCGATCTCTTGCGGCAATTCCGTGCCCAATTCCGCGCCGCTCGGCAGCGGTTTGGTGGCATGTGCCAGCACGATGGAGATCGGGGAGTCGCCGTCGTACGCATATTTGCCCGTGACCAGATAGAGCAGGGTGACGCCCAATGAATAAATATCCACGCGATGGTCGGCGTTCTTCGATGAATTGGCCTGTTCCGGAGCGATGAAATGGGGCGAGCCGATGCTGACGCTGCTCACCGTCAATTCCGAGTCTTCGGTAAGGATTTTTGCCAGGCCCATATCGGCCACTTTCACGCGGCCATCGCGCGTGACCATCAGATTGGAAGGCTTGATGTCGCGATGGACGATGGATTTCTCGGAAGCAGCCTTCAGCGCCAGGGCAGCCTGTTCGATGATGGCAAGCGCGTTTTCCACCGGGATCTTCCCGTGTTTGGCGACATAATTTGAAAGGTTATCGCCCTCAATGAACTCCATGATGATGTAGTGGCGCCCGTCGGCCTCGCCGAAATCATGCACCTGGACGATGTTCGGATGGTTCAGCGAGGCGGCGGCTTTTGCTTCGCGCTCAAATCGCTGGAAAAATTCCGGCCGGTTGGCCAATTGCTCGGAGAGGACTTTCAACGCGACTTTGCGCGATAATTTGATCTGGATGGCCTCATAAATGACGCCCATGCCGCCCTGGGCGATTTTTCGGACCAGGCGATAGCCACCGAGGGTCTTGCCCGAAAGGTCGTTATATCCCGGCGGCAGAACAAATAATTTGTCCGGTGGAAAGGGGTTGGTCTGTGTTTGCTCGTCCATACTCAAAATTTCAATTCCATGCCTTCGCGCGCGGCAAAAATCGATAGCTGCCCTTTCAACCGGCCGGCGCGCTGGACGCAACTTTGGATCTTCAAGTCCGCGTCCTTGTCGGCAATTTCAGGGTCATGGTGGAAAATTGCGAGATTTTTCACGCAGGCTTGGACGGCCCAATCCGTCACGGAAAAACTGCTCGAATGGCCCCAGCCTTTTTTGGATGCATATTCGCGGTCGTCATATTGGGCATCGGCGATCAATAAATCCGCGCCCTGCGCGACTTCAATCAAAGCCTTCGGGACCTGGCGCAACGGGCCTTCGTCGTCCGGATCGGGAAAAACATCGCCCGCCTGGGGCACGATCTCGTTGTCGGTGGCATAGACGATTTTGCGACCCCCCTTTTCGAAAAGATAGCCGTGGCAGCCGCCGGGATGATTGAGAGGAAATCGGCTGACGCTCACGCCGCCAATGTTTGCCCGGGAATCGTTGAAATAATCGGGGATGATTTTCGCGCCGAGTTGGCTGAATGAAACCGGAAAATATTCCGAGCTCATCTGGCCGGATAAAAGCTGGTGAGGAAGGTTCTCATCTTTGCTCGCGCCATAGATATGGATCTGCATCTGCGGCAGGTAGGCCGGCGTGAAAAAGGGAAAGCCCTGGATATGGTCCCAATGCGTGTGCGTGACCAGCAGGTGCAATTCTGTGGGACGCGGCTGGCGCGCGACAAGGTCCTTGCCGAGTTCGCGAATACCCGAACCCGCATCGCAGATGAATACGGTTTCATCGAACCGCACTTCCACGCATGAAGTATTGCCGCCGTAAACGCGCGTCCAACTTGCCGGCGTCGGGATCGAGCCGCGCGTGCCCCAGAATTTTACAAAGGCGGCCATCGTCATCCCTCCCGAAAAATAAATGCGCAATCGGCGATTTGGACCACGTCGCCGTCGCGCAAAATGGCTGAATGAATTTTTACGCCGTTCAAAAAAATCCCGTTGTGGCTGTCATTATCGCGGATCGTGAAATCCGTGCCCTTCAAAGTGAGAACCGCATGCTGGCGTGAGGCGCGCCGCGAGGTGAGGGTAATGCCGGCGTCCTCGCCACGTCCGATCACCAGTTGGGGTTGTTCGAGAGGGATCTGCCGCGGGGAGTCTTCGCCCTCGATCTGTTCGAGGAAACGTCCGCGAAATTCACGCTCGCGCCGGACCACCGATATACTCGTGGCGATCGTGGCTTCAAATTGTGACGTGCTCATATGGCCTTCTTAGCTGGGTGCGGTTGACGGCTATTTTCCATTAATTGTTTCCGGGAATCAAGCGGCGGGTTGTGCTCACACCCAACATTTGCGACAACCCGCCGCTTCTGTTCATTCGAACAGAAAATCATCAGTTCGAGATTCAAGGCATGTCTTTCGGCGGACCGGGCGGTCCTTGATGATCATCAGGCGGTCCCTGGCCGTTATCGGGCGGACCCTGTCCATTGTCCGGAGGTCCCTGGCCGTTGTCAGGGGGGCCCTGGTGGTCATTGAATGCAAACTGGCCGTTATCGGGCGGTCCGCCCATGCGATGGGGCCGGGGCGGGAGGTATTCGTTCCGCGTTAACTGGCCGTCATGGTTTTTATCGAGCGTCGACAACTCAGCAGGTGCGTTGGCGATTTCATTTGAGTCAATGATGCCGTCACCATTCACATCCAGGGCCTTTACGATAGGCGGTGTCGGTGGGTGCCATGCGTTTGTCGGGGCGTCTGCCGGTCGGGGCGGCAAATATTCGTCTGGCGTCAACCGGCCGTCGTGGTTTTTATCCAGCGTCAACAGTTCTGCGCTGGCGTTGGCGATCTCATTGGAATCGATGATGCCATTACGATTGGTGCTCAGCGCCAGGACGAGCGGGAGCGGCGGCGGACGGTGCCTGCCCTGCCTGTGTGTTCCATTTGGGCCGCCCGGTCCTTGTCCATCCATTGGGGGCGGACCATCGTTCTGCGCGACTGCCGCGAGGGTTGAAAGACCCAGCGCCAGGAGCGCGAAGGTTGTTTTGGTTGTTGTTTTCATTTTTACTCTCTTTCTTTGTTAAGGGTGTGAAATTTTTACGATCCCCATGTCGTCCAAAATGCGCCGCATTTCCGAGAAGGGAATCGGCTTATGCAACATGCCGCTAAACCCTTCTTTGACGGCAGATCTCTCGCTGACGACTTCGCTGCCGGTGGACAGCAACACTTTGGCATTCGGCGCCAGATCAATCAGACGATGGCAAAGTTCAATGCCGTCCATGCCCGGCATCTCCAGGTCGGTGATGACCAATTCGTATCCTTTGGGATCGGCAGCGAAAGCGGCCAGGGCCTTGTAAGGAGAATCGTAACACTCCGCTTCCACGTTGCCGAACTGCGCGATGATTTCACGGATGAAAACCAGCACGCATTCGTCATCATCCACGAGCATCCAGCGGCGGACAGTTTGGGGTTGGGTCGGATTCATGCGGCCTCCTGTTTTTTGGAACGGACACGAACGGCGAAGACGCTGGCCTGGAATCGGCTGAGGGCGATTGGCTTCGCTGTTTGCTTGCGTCCGTTCTTATTTTTCATGCCACCACTTTACGCGAGGCAACCTTAAGGGATGGTGAAGATGCTAAAAATTTCACAAATAACTCGGCCTTCGAATGATTCGAGTGAACATATTCAACGACTTTCTTCCGCAACCAGGGCGCGGTTCAAACAAAGAGCGCCAGGATTGTTTTCTTCATCTGCCATTAAGGTTGGATGTGTGAAAATTCCTGCGACTGGTAAAATGCAGGCTTTCCTGTTAAACACCGACCGTCACACATGAGAATTCTGATCGTAGAAGACGAACCTGACTTGCTCCGCAGCCTCGCGCAGGCGTTGCGGGAGGAGGGTTACGCGGTGGACACCGCCGCCGATGGCGAGGACGGCTTGTACAAGGCGGAGAACTACGAGTACGACACTGTCATCCTTGATGTGATGCTGCCGAAGATGGACGGGTGGGAGATATTGTCCCGGCTTCGCAAAATTAAAAAAACTCCCGTGCTCATGCTCACCGCGCGCGACCAATCGCGGGACCGCGTGCGTGGCCTGGACACCGGGGCGGACGATTATGTGGTCAAGCCGTTCGACCTATCCGAATTGTTCGCGCGGTTGCGCGCCTTGATCCGGCGCAGCCAGAACAAGACAACGAACGTGATCGAGATCGGGGACGTGAAAATCGATACGGCGGCGCGGAATATTTATCGCGCGGAGAAGCCGGTGGAACTGACGGCGCGCGAGTATTCGCTGGTGGAATTTCTGGCATTGCACCGTGGGGAAGTAGTGACGCGGACGCAGCTTTACGAGCATCTCTTCGATGAGAACGACGACACGTTCTCAAACCTGCTGGACGTGCACGTCTCGAATGTTCGCAAAAAACTCGGGGCGGAATTCATTGTGACCCGCCGTGGGCACGGCTATTGCATCGAATGAAGCTCTTAAACTCCATTAAGTGGCGGTTGCAAGTCTGGTATGGACTCATTCTTATTGCCGTGCTGGCAGGCTTTGGCTTCACGGCCTATCAACTGGAGTGGGGGCGGCAGATGCGAAATGTGGACGATGAATTGCATCGGAGATTTGCCGTATTGGCTGAGGCATCGCACCCGCATCCGCGCGGGCCGAACGGGCAGGGGATGCCGGATGGAATGCCGGGACAACCACCGGATGATGGGCCGGGGCAAGGACAAGGTGGTGATTTTCGTTTGCCTCCGCAGGCGGCGGGGCTGTTTGATGTAGATGATCCAAATGGCTATTTTTTTGTGATTACTTCACGCGATGGAAAGGAGATCGCGCATGGCGGCAAAATCCCGCCGGTTTATACCTCCTTTAGCGTTCATTCGTCTGATGCGAGCCAGCCGATTGGAATGAATGCTCCTACCCCTCCTCCGGCAGCCACTGTGAACGGCTTGCGTCTGATAAATGATATGACTCCTCGTGGGGAAACAGTCGTTGTGGGTTGCCCCATTACGCCGGAATTGCGAGAGATGTATCAAACAGCATGGACATTGACCGGAGTGGGCGGCATCATTTTGTTTCTCGGCCTTGCAGGCGGGTTATGGATTTCGTCTCGCGCCATCAAACCGGTTGAAGATATCAGCGCGGCGGCGATGAAAATTTCTGCCGGCGACTTGTCGCAGCGGATCAATATAGCAGAAACAGAAAGCGAATTGGGCCAGCTCGCGGCCACGCTCAATGCAACCTTTGCGCGGCTGGAAGCAGCGTTCAAGCAACAGAAACAGTTTGCGTCCGATGCAGCCCATGAACTGCGGACGCCGGTGACGGTGATCCTGACGCAAACGCAGACGACATTGAAGCGAGAGCGTTCGGCGGAGGATTACAAGCAGACCGTCGAAGCCTGCCATCGCGCCGCAGAACGCATGAAAAGGCTCATCAGTGCATTACTGGAATTGACGAGGCTCGACGCCGGACAGGAGCGGATCAAGCGACTGAAGTTTGATTTTTCACAGACAGTGGGCGATTGCGTGGAGCTGATCCGTCCGCTGGCGGCGGAGCGGCATGTGGAACTCCGTTCCGAGATCGAGCCGGTCGCGATTGCCGGTGACCCAAGCCGGCTGGCGCAGGTCGTCACGAATCTTTTGACCAATGCCATCCAATACAATCATGAAGGCGGGGAGGTGCGGGTGAAATTAAGGCAGCAGGATCATTTTGCCATATTGACGGTGAGTGACAACGGCATAGGAATACCGCCGGAAGACATCACGCGCATTTTTGACCGGTTTCATCGCGTGGACAGGTCGCGGACGGGTATGAATGCAGGATTGGGGCTTTCCATCTCCAAGGCCATCGTGGATGCACATGGAGGTTCAATTGAAGCAACCAGCCCGGAGAGCGGAGGAACTACCTTTACCCTACGCTTGCAAACAGCTTAGCGCAAAAATAACTCGGCTGCGGCGTCGGCGAAGCGCAGTCCCTGTGGCGTTAACCGGAAATTATCCGGTGCAATCTGCGCCCAGCCGCGCGCGCTCAATTCTTTCATCTCTGACTTCCAGTTTTCGCGTAGGTCAAAGTCCGTCGCACGCCTGAAATTCTCATACGGCCATCCTGCGACCATCCTCAAACCGAAAGCCGCCGTCTCCCCGGCGCGTTTCAAGGGCGTCAGGGTCTCACTGGATTCGATGGCGCGTTTGCCATTTTCCAGTTGCTCGCAAAAGAGCTGGGTATTCGCCCAATTTTTGGTCCGGGTGCCGCGCACATAACCGGTCGCGCTTGGTCCCAGTCCATAAAAGGAGCCGCCTCGCCAATAATTGACATTATGTTTGCAGGCCAAAGAAGGGATATCGGGATTTTGGGCGGGATTCCGGGCGAAGTTCGCCACCTCATATTGTTGAAATCCGGCAGCGGTCACCTGGTGGACGAGTTCTTCATACATATCGCACGCGAGGTCTTCATTCACATCGAACTCGCCGGCCTTCATCTGGTGGAACAAAGGCGTATCTTCTTCGTAAATCACTTCGTATGAAGACAGGTGCTCGCTCTGCATCGCGATGGCTTCACGCAGGGTATTTCGCCAAATTTCCATCGTCTGGCCGGGAATGGCAAACATCAGGTCGATGTTCACATTGTTAAAACCGGCGCGGCGCAGGATGTCGAAGGATTTGAATACCTGCTCACGCGAATGGATGCGGCCCAGGCGGTCGAGGAGTTGTTCGTCCAGCGATTGCACGCCCATGGAGATGCGGTTGACGCCAAAGTCGCGCATTAACCTGGCTTTGTCTTCGGAAACCGTTGCCGGATTGCATTCAACCGTAAATTCCTCCGCACCGAGCAGATTCAACCGCCTCATCGCGCCGAGGATGGTCTCCCACTGGCGCAAGTTTAGGAGCGAGGGCGTGCCGCCGCCGAAGAAAATGGTTTCAGGCTTCAGGTCGGCGGCGACTATTTCCAGTTCGCGGACGAGAGCGGCCACATAGCGGTTTATCAATTCACCGGACGAAGCCTCGGAGTAGAAAGCGCAGTACGCGCATTTCTGCGCGCAAAACGGCACATGAACATACAGGCTGATGATGGGCGCGACCGCAAGCGGCATGAAGATAGAATAATCGCCCCATCCGCTGCTGGCGAACGAAATTCGGCGCGGCCTATAAGCCAGAGCATTTTCTTCAAACGCTCCTGCAAGCGGTCGGCTAGTTATTTCCGTTCTGGCGTTGCACGTTTTGGGCCTTGAGTCCCTTGTCGCCCGAGGTCAGCTCAAAGGATACTTCATCGCCTTCATTCAGGCTTTTGTAACCGTTGCCGACGATACAGGAATGATGCACGAAGACATCATGCCCGGAATCCTGGGTGATGAACCCGAAGCCTTTTCGATTGTCGAACCATTTTACTTTGCCGCTTGCCATAATTGAATCTATCGGTTGGCGTGCTCTAAAATGAAAAACAGGCACGAATTGCCCGTTGCCATTTTAGAAACGGCTCACGCTGTGATAGTCAACTTAAGGAGCGTATGGAATAACGGTCAAGAGGAAATACAGGTTGGAAAACGGTTGGTTATGATTGCTTGAAAACCTTGAATCCCCTATTTTTGGATTAACTTCACAAGCGGGTGCTATTCACCTACAATCAAACCGTACAAACAAAGGCTTTTTCCTGAACAGCCACTAAAAAAGTTTGTCTAATCACGACTATACCGTGCTAATAAAATCTTTCCTGTTTGCCTGGCTGCTTGTGATTTTCACGTGCAATGTGCTGGGAAAAGGCGGCACAAACGGGGTGGTTTTTGTTGCCGCCAGTCGGGGCGATGTGGCGCAACTTCAAACTCTTTTCGCAGCCAATACGAACCTGTTGTCCCTGCGTGATGACCTCTTGCGCACAGGCGTGATGAACGGCCAGCAGTCGACGATGAAATTTCTCATCGCGCGAGGCGCGAACGTGAACTCCAAGGGATTCTTTGACCTAACACCACTGGCTGACCTGGCAATGTATGGCCGACTCAACGATGAAACTAGTGCGGCAGTGGCGAAGTTCTTAATTGCCCATGGTGCGCAAGTGGATCCAGTGGATCAATACGGCGGCACTCCACTGCTACATGCCGCGGATGCTCGGAAAGTCCAATTGGTGCGTGTGTTGCTGGAACATGGTGCGAATCCGGCCAGTAGCTATCAACGCAATGGCCACACGTTACTGCAAATTGCCGTGATGAACATGGACCTGGACATGATCAAGCTGCTCCTGGATTTTAAAGCCCCGATCGTCGGCAATGCCGATAATGGCCAGACCTCCTTGTTGATGTGGACTATTCAACGCCAACGTTACGATGTGACCCGGCTTCTTTTGGAACACGGCGCTGTTATTACCTCGCCTAAAACGATTCCCGACATGCAAAGAAATTTTTCGCCGGAATACCCAATACAAAATGTGCCGAACTATTGGCCGCTTGCAAATGCGAACCGAGGTACCCCATTGCTTTGGGCTGTGCATCTTCATGACGCAAACTTGCTGGCCTTGTTGGTGGAGTTCAAGCCGCCCTTGAATGCGGTGGATCAAGATGGCCGGACTCCACTGCATTATGCCGTGGAGCTTGGGGATTCGAATATGGTCAAGCTATTGATTGGTGCCGGTGCCCAGCCGAATATTGTGGATTATCATGGCGCGACTCCATTATTTATCGCAGAAGCGGCAGGAAATAAAACCATGGCCGACTTGCTTCGCCAGTTGGCGCCGACGGTTTTGACAGGCATCCCTGTCACGATTACTTCGAATGAAACAATGCAGTCCATCAGCCAACGTATTTGTGATGGTGATGCGACAGCCTTTGACGAACTAACAAACCAGATGGGTGTCTTGTATTCCACCAATCGTCCCAGTGAAGCGATACGCAAATTAGAAGGGGAGCGACTGCATGATGCGATGACTATCCTTGGTACGGAGGCTGGCAAGGGAAACCTTAATGCCATGCTGGCGCTCCAGAAGCTTCTGGGGGATAAAAGACTGAAATATTCTTCGTTGAATGCACTCGGTATCGCGGCAGCGGCGGGCAATACAGTAGCGCTTGATCTGTTGCTGCATGCCCACGAACGATACGATGTGCTTCAAAACTCCATTTGCTTTGCGCTTGAGCCGGCGGTAAAAACCAACCAGCCCGCAGCAGTAGATTATTTTGTAACCCTCTCGGCGGACCCTAATGCGGCGCGAAACCATTTTTACGGCGTTGGGTGGGAGATCAAGAGAATGCTGGAAACCGCAAAAATGAATGGAAATGCTCACGCCGGGGCAGCTCTTGACAAATTTCTTTTAGTTTTTAATCACTGATGGCTGCGCAGTTTCCCAGAGGCTGAAAGCCGCTGCCATTGTAGCCGAGGGCAACGTCCTCGGAATAACCCATAAAATTTTATTGCCCTAAAGGGGCAATCCATTTTGTCGCCAGTAGAATCGTTTGAATCTCCTTAGCTCACGATCATCTTCTTTATCCGTGTCTTTTCCGAGCGTTTGCGGGCGTTTTCGTCGAGGATTTTCTTTCGTAGGCGCAAATTTTTCGGGGTGGCTTCCACATATTCGTCCACGTCGATATATTCCAGGGCGCGTTCGAGGCTCAGCTTCATCGGCGGCGAGAGTTGGATGCCTTTGCCATCACCTTGCGAGCGCATGTTGGTGAGGCGTTTTTCCTTCACGGGATTGACGGGGATGTCGTTCTCGCGGGCGTTTTCGCCGACGATCATGCCCACGTACACTTCATCGCCCGGAGCGATGAGCAGCCGTCCGCGCTCCTGGACCATGTTCAGCGCATAACTGGTGGCTTCGCCGCCATCCATGCTGACCAACGAACCGTTTTTGCGCGCGGCGATCTCGCCGCGGTCGGCGCCGTATTCATGGAACAGATGGCTCATGACGCCCATGCCCTTGGTCTGGTTCACCAGGTCGGTCTCAAATCCGATCAGGCCGCGCATCGGGATCAATGCCTCGATGGTCACCTGCGTGCCGTGATGGTTCATGTTCACGATCTCGGCCTTGCGGAAGGCAAGATTTTCCATGATGGCTCCCATGTTCTCCTGCGGAACTTCTACGAACAATTTTTCAATCGGCTCCACCAGGTCGCCGTTGTCAGTCTTTTTCCAGAGCACTTCAGGGCGGCTCACCAACACTTCGTGTCCCTCGCGGCGCATCTGCTCAACGAGGATGGCGATCTGCATCTCGCCGCGGCCACTGACCTCAAAAATTTTGGGATCGCTGGTCTGCGCCACGCGTAGGGCGACGTTGGTGCGGATCTCTTTTTGCAAACGGTCCCAGATGTGGCGCGCGGTGACCAGTTTGCCGTCCTTGCCCGCCAGCGGGCCGTCGTTGACGGCGAATTCCATCTGGATGGTCGGCGGATCAATGGGAATGTAGGGCAGGCCGCCGCGTTCTATTTTGTCACAGATGGTTTCACCGATGAACACTTCTTCAAAACCGGTCACGCCGACGATGTCGCCCGCGTGGGCTTCCTGGATCTCAATGCGCTTAAGGCCCTCAAAATGAATGATCGTCGTGATCTTGCCCGTAGTCGTTTTGCCATGCCCGTGCAGGCAAACCGCCGGGTCACCGACCTTTATTTTGCCGGCCATGATTTTGCCGAACGCAATACGGCCCAAATAATCCGAATAATCCAGGTTGGCGACGAGGATCTGGAAACCGTCGCCGGCCTTGGCGCGCGGCGGTGGAATGTACTTCACAATGGCGTCGAAGAGCGGCTCCATGGTGCCGGTGACATGAGTCAGTTCAGTCTTAGCGTATCCGGCTTTGGCGGAACAATAAATGAATGGAAAATCAAGCTGCTCATCCGTGGCGTTCAAGGAAATGAACAATTCAAAGACCTGGTCGAGGACTTTCTTGGGGTTCGCATTTTCGCGGTCGATCTTGTTGATGACCACGATGGGCTTGGCGCCGGCTTCGAGCGCCTTGCGGAGCACGAAGCGGGTCTGCGCCTGCGGGCCTTCGGCGGAGTCCACTACCAGCAGCACGCCGTCGATCATGTTCATGATGCGTTCGACTTCGCCGCCGAAATCCGCGTGGCCGGGGGTGTCTACAATATTGATGTGGTAATCCTTGTACTTGAAGGCGGCGTTCTTGGCGCGGATAGTGATGCCTTTTTCGCGCTCGAGGTCCATTGAATCCATGATGCGCTCTTCGCTGGCCTTGGCTTCGTTGGCGCGGAAGGTGCCCGATTGTTTGAGCAGGCAGTCCACGAGCGTCGTCTTGCCGTGGTCAACGTGTGCGATGATGGCTAAATTTCGGATATGTTGCATTTTGTAAATTATTTGTCGATTTGAGTGGATTTTGGTCCAATTTGGTTGAAAACAGTTCGCTTGTGATGGAAAACCGCCTCCAAAGCCAAACTAACTCTCAAAACGAGTCGGACAGTTTGCCTCAAAGAAAAAAAAGGTCAAGGAGGAAAGGGGAGCGTTTGGAGTGAGATGCTTCGGCATCGCTTTCGGAATCTTTTGAGTTATCCTGTTGCTGATGGTTGTTTCATCTGAAAAGTCCTCGAATGCGATCGCTCTGGAGAAGCCGGTGGCTTTGCCGGAGTTGCTCGCGCCGGCGGGGGACTGGGAGTGCGTTCGCGCGGCGGTCGAGAACGGCGCGGATGCCATCTATTTCGGCCTGGAAAAGTTTAATGCGCGGATGCGCGCGCACAATTTCACGGTGGCGGACCTGCCGAAGCTCATGGAGTTCCTACATCGGCGCGGCGTGCGCGGTTATGTGACGTTCAACATCCTCGTTTTTGAGAATGAGTTGGCCGAGGCGCGGGATTATCTCCGCTCCATCATCGCCGCGGGTGTGGACGCTGCCATTGTGCAGGATGTGGGAATCTGCCGGCTTATCCGTGAGCTGTCGCCGGACTTTCCTATCCATGCCTCCACGCAAATGACTGTGACAAGCGCGGCAGGCGTGGAGTTTGCGCGTGAACTGGGCTGCAACCTGGTGGTATTGGCGCGTGAATGCTCTATTTCGGAGATAGAAAAAATCCGGTCGGGAGCAAATCTTCAAATACCCCTGGAGGTTTTTGTTCATGGCGCCCTCTGCGTGGCATATTCGGGCCAGTGCTTGACGAGTGAATCGCTCGGTGGACGCTCGGCAAACCGTGGCGAATGCGCCCAGGCGTGCCGGATGCCGTATGAGTTGATTTCCGACGGCAAACCGGTGCCGCTAGGCGACCGCAAGTATTTGCTCAGTCCGCAGGACTTGTCCGGGATCGACGTGCTCCCGGATTTGATCCGCGCCGGCATAGCCTCGCTCAAGATCGAAGGGCGGCTTAAGACGCCGGAATATGTGGCCAGTATAACACGCGTTTACCGGCAGGCACTCGACAATTTGCGATTTACTAATGACGATACACGCGCTGCTGGTGAGGCCAATCGTAAATCACAGATCAGGAATCCTAAATATGAGATGGAGATGTCTTTCTCGCGCGGGTTGCACACGGGATGGTTTTGCGGCATCAACAACCAGGAACTGGTACATGCGCGGTTTGGTAAAAAGCGCGGTGTTTACCTGGGCGAGGTTTCGCGCATCGAGCACAACCGCGTGTCGGTGCGTCTAGAGGCTCCGCTCAAGGCCGGCGACGGTGTGGTATTCGACGCCGGGAATCCCGAGGTGGGCGAGGAGGGCGGTCGGGTGTACGAGTTGGCAATGCGTGACGACGAAACATGGCTGGGCTTTGGCCACGGTGACATTGATTTCAACCGCCTCCACATCGGTGATAAGCTTTGGAAAACGAACGATCCAGAACTGGATAAGCGTTTGCGTCAGACTTTTGCCGGCGATATCCCGAAATTTCAGCGCCCCATCCGGATGGAAGTCCATGGGCTCGCCGGGAAACCGCTTACCTTGATCGCAGTGGATGAGTTGGGACACGTCACGCGCGCTGATTCTACGATGGAATTGACCCCGGCGCAGACGCAGCCGTTGACGACCGAACGATTGCGGGAACAATTGGGTCGGTTGGGTGGTAAGCCGTTCAAGCTGGACGCATTAGACAATCATTTGGAGGGCAAAGTGCTCGTGCCGGTGAGTGAACTGAATCGCATCCGGCGCGAAGTAGTGGCGGAATTGGAACGGCAGCGGATGCAGCTCAAGCGTTGGACGATAAATAATCAAGAGCAGATCCAGAGTTTGCTAATTCGTCCTACTCTTTCTTCCCCCTCCCCTCAACGGGGAGAGGGAACGAGGGTGAGGGGTGAGACAAATTCTCTGGCACCAGAACTAATAATTCTCGTTCGTAACCTTCCGCAACTCGACGCAGCCTTGAAATGCGGCGTGACGACAATTTATTGCGAGCTTGAGGACCCGAAGAAATATCGCGAGGCGGTGAGCATGGTACAGTGTGCGAGCGGTTGCACTGAACCGGGGCGAGAAATTTTCGTGGCACCACCGCGCATATTCAAGACCGGCGAGGAATGGATCCTAAACCAAGTCCGCTCCAGCGATGCCGATGGCTATCTCATCCGTAACTACGATCATCTGAAATATTTCGCGGATTGCCGCAAGCGCGGGGATTATACGTTGAACGTGGCCAACTCGCTTACGGCGGACTATTTTAAAAACAAATTTGCGCTGGAGCGGATCACGGCGTCGTATGACCTGAATGCCCAGCAACTGGAGGCGCTGCTGAGAGCCGCGCCGCCGGAATGGTTCGAGATCACCATCCACCAGCACATGCCCATGTTTCATATGGAGCATTGTGTCTTCTGTGCGTTTCTTTCCGACGGCACAGACTACAAAAACTGCGGCCGTCCTTGCGACACGCACGAAGTGAAATTGCGCGACCGTGTCGGCGCGGAACACATGCTTAAGGCGGATGCCGGCTGTCGCAATACGGTTTTCAACTCGCAGACACAGACCGGCGCGGAATTTGTGGAGCGGATGCTGGTGCTGGGTGTGCGGAATTTCCGCGTCGAATTCCTTGGCGAAACGCCGGAACAGGTAACGCAAACGATCTCAAAATACCGCCAACTTTTGCGCGGCGAGATCACGGGGGCGCAATTATGGAGGGAATTGAAACTGCACAACCAGCTTGGAGTCACGCGAGGGCAGATGGGGAATAATACCATATATGTGAGGTGATAAAGCCTGAAACCGGTTTGGCCCAGCCACTGTTAGGCCACATCGTATCACCATCCATTATTTTGGGTTTTTGTTTGCGGCCTTACAACAATGAGTGCCGACGACAATCTGAAATATACCTATGAGGACTATCAGCGCTTCAAAACTCCAGAAAAAAACACTCCGCTCATTTGGCCCTCCATTCATATCGTCCACTACAAGGCAAAATATGCTGAATAGGATAAAAAGCACCCCAAACAAACATAAAATTCCACCGAGTATTTTTTTCATTGTGTGCTCATGCACTTAATGGCCCAAAGCTGACCCACGACTATCCGAAAATCAAGGCACAAACCCACAATTTCTTCCCCATCCCAAGCCCGGTTTATCTGTGTCGATTCGTGGTTGAATAGGTTTTAACACTCGCTCGCATATCCCCGCTGTCGCAACGCCTCAAACAAAACCAACGCTACGCAATTGGAGAGATTCAGCGAGCGTGATTGCGGATTGAACATGGGGATGCGCACCCAGTGGTCGCGGTGCTTCTCCAGCAATTGTTTCGGGAGACCGGCGGTTTCGCGCCCGAACACCAGATAATCATTGGCCGAGAACTTCGCTTCGCTGTAAATCTTTGGCCCGCCGGATTCGACGAACCATAGCTTGGTATCGGAGGGAATTTTTTCGGTGAATGCACTCCAGTTTTTCCAACGATGCCATTCGACGTGCTGCCAGTAATCCATGCCGGCGCGTTTCAATTGCGAATCATCCAGTTTGAAACCGAACGGTTCGATGAGGTGCAAAGTCGTTTTGGTCGCGGCGCACAATCGCGCCACGTTGCCGGTATTGGGCGGGATCTCTGGTTCAACGAGGACGACGTGCATAAAAAACTTTCCAAAGGACCAGCCCGTGCGCGGGAGCGCTCATGCCGGCCACGCGTCGGTCTTTTTTGGCGAGCATGGCTTTGATCTCCCCGGGCGGAAATTTGCCCAGCCCGGCCTGGACAATAGTGCCGACGATGCCCCGGCACATTTTGTAGAGGAAGCCGTCGCCCTCGATGGTGAAGGTGAACAGGTAGCCGGACTTTTTCACATCGCAACGGGTGATGGTGCGGACGGTTGTCTCTCTTTCATAACCGGAATTGGCGGCGAAAGACTGGAAATCGTGTTTGCCGACGAAGAGTTTCGCCGCGGCGCGCATGACGCGCGGGTCAAGCTTGCGCGGGACATGCCAGGCGGAGCGGCGGAGCAGGGGATTCATGCCCGGATGGTTCCAGAAATAATAGCGGTATTGCTTGCCGATGGCGTCGAAACGCGCATGAAAATCATTCGCTGCGATGCTTGCGGACATGATGCGAACGTCCTCAGGGAGCCAGGCGTTCACGGCGAGGGCGAGTTTGCGGACGGGCATCTTGAATTCGTCACGGGAAATCTCGAAGTGCGCGACCATGCCAAGCGCATGGACGCCGGTATCGGTGCGGCTGGAACTGTGCAGCCTGGGAGTTCGTGGGAAGATTTTTCCCAGGGCCGTCTCGACGATTTGCTGGACGCCGGTGCCGATCTTCTGCATCTGCCAGCCCTCGTAATTGGCACCGTCGTAGGCGACCACGAGTTTGATTTTGAGCGGGGTGGTCATCGTCCGCTATCCAGGTAACTTTGCAGCAGGATGGCGGCGGCCATCTTGTCCACTTTTTCCTTTCGCTTATCGCGCCGCACGTTGCCCTGAATCAAAATCTTATTGGCCATGGAAGTGGTCAGGCGTTCGTCCCACAATTTTATGGGGATATGAATCGCGCTTTTGAGGGCGGCGGCAAAGACTTCAACTTTTTGCGCAGCGGGGCCATAGCTGCCATCCATGTTGCGGGGCATTCCCAGGAGAATGAAATCCACTTCCTTTTCATCGAGGATCTTTTTCAACCGGACGAGGAAGTCCGCAAAAGGTTCGGCTGGGATGTACTCGAGCGGTTGAGCGATGGTTTTGGTTTCATCGCTCACCGCCACGCCGATACGTTTTGTCCCGAAATCGAGGGAAAGGATTCGCATTGGGTAGATTTTGGGGAAGAACGGGGGAAAATTCAAATGAATCGGAAGAATCTTCAAATAAAACTTCGCCGCGATTTCATTTCCAACTATTTTTAGCAGGTGCATTTGGCCCACTTGCGATTGCGGGATTTTCGCAATTACGCGCGGCTGGACGCGGATTTCGCGCCCGGCTTCCATTTGCTTTTAGGGGACAACGCTCAGGGCAAGACGAATATCCTGGAAGCCATCTATTTGATGGCCACGCTGCGCTCTTTTCGCGGCGTGGGCAGCGCGCAAATGATCCGGCACGGGCAACGGGGGTATTTCGTGGGTGGAAAAGTTGTGGGTTTGGGGGAGCGCGAGATCAAAATCTACTGGTCGGCAACGGAGCGGAACCTTGCGCTCGATGGCCAACCAGTGAAGAAGCTGTCGGATTATCTCGGAGTGGTGCGCGCGGTCGTTTTCTGCACAGAAGACCTGCAACTGATCAAAGGCGCGGCTCGGGCGCGAAGGCGGTTCCTCGATCTGCTTCTGGCGCAAACCAGTCCGGTTTATCTGCCGTTACTCCAGCGATACATGCAGGCAGTGCGGGCGCGGAATGCGCTGCTTAAGAGCCGTTCCGCCCATGAAGCGGCGCTCGATAGTTTTTCGCAGGAGCTGGTAAAGCTGGGAAATGAGGTGATGGCGATGCGGCGCGAGTTGATACCAAAATTTTCGCCGTTGGCGCGGCTAGCGTACCGTCGCATCTCGAATGAGGCGGAAGAATTACGGATCGAATATCGTCCGAGCGTAAAAGGAGATTTTGCAGTGGAACTGGCGCAATCGCGCGGGCGCGAGCGGACATTGCGGGCCACGTTGACAGGTCCGCATCGGGATGATCTGCAATTGTTGCTGAATGAAAAATCCGCGGCGCAATTCGGGAGCGAAGGGCAAAAGCGCACTCTGGCAATCGCTTTGAAGATGGCCCAGGCGGAATTTCTTGGCGGCGTGCATGGGAGCGCGCCGGTGTTGCTGATAGACGACGTGATGGGAGAATTGGATCTAAAACGGCGCAGCGGGTTTCTGCCGCTGCTGGAGCATGCGCGCAAGACCAGCGGCCAGGTTTTTATGACCGCCACGGAGGAAAATTGGCCTCAGGAATTGAGCAAAGATCTGCAGCGATGGGAAGTGAAGTCGGGAACGCTGGTAGCGCGGTTGACTTGAAACGATGAAACTTCGTGCATTTCGCACCTGATTTTTTATCCTTCATTCATGCGTATTTTGTCAGGCATCCAGCCTTCAGGCGCGTTGCATCTCGGAAATTATTTCGGGATGATGCGCCCGGCCATCGAACTCCAGGAAAAGGGCGAGGCTCTGTATTTCATCGCGGATTACCATTCAATGACATCGTTGTTCGACGCGAAGGAGCGGCGTGCAAACACAATGGACGTGGCGCTGGATTTTCTGGCGTGCGGGCTGGACCCGAAGAAATCCATCTTTTTCAAACAGTCAGACGTGCCGGAAGTCACCGAGTTGGCGTGGTTGCTGACCACGTTGACGCCGATGGCGATGTTGGAAAATTGCCACAGCTATAAAGACAAATTGGCGCATGGAATTTCTCCGAACCACGGGATTTTCGCCTACCCAGTGTTGATGGCCGCCGATATATTGGTTTACGACTCAAATATCGTTCCGGTCGGCAAGGACCAGAAACAACACGTCGAAGTCACGCGCGATATCGCGATCAAATTCAACAATACTTACGGGGAAACGTTTGTTGTCCCTACGGAACAGATTCGCGAAAGCACAGCGGTAGTGCCCGGAACGGATGGTGACAAAATGTCGAAGAGTTACGGCAATACCATAGAAATTTTTGGTGACGAAAAGGCGATCCGTAAAAAAATCATGGGCATTGTGATGGATTCGCGCACGCCGCAAGAGCCGAAACCGGATGCGGACAAGAACCTGGCGATCCAACTTTTGAAACTGGTCGCGCCGGGGAACACCGGCAAGGAATATGAGGACAAGCTGCGCGCCGGCGGAATGGGCTATGGCGATCTGAAGAAGGCGTTGTTCGAAAATTATTGGAACTATTTTGCAGAAGCCCGGAAGAAGCGCGCCGAGCTGGCGGCAAATCTTGATTATGTGAACAAGATCCTCGCCGATGGCGCTGTGAAGGCGCGGGCGTTGGCGGATAAGGTACTAAAACGGGCACGAATAAATTCGGGGTTGGAATAAACCTCTTATTCCGAGCGCAATTTCAATACCGCATCAGTCAAACCCGGCGCCGAAACTTTCACTACAATCCTGCCGTGCTGGTGCGAGCTTTCGACAGCCGCCAATGCCCGGCCGTTATACAGCGCCCGTGATGTTGCTGATAGCGGCGACATATCGGCCTGATTTCCATTGTCAACGGCCAGCAATTGCCCTGCGCCAGTGACTTCAAATGAGCAAACGATGTTAACATTCGGAACGATAACGTCTTTTTTATCCACCAAACGCACTTCAATGTTGGCGACATTCTGTCCATCGGCGGAGAGGCGTTTCCGGTCGGTGATTAACTCCAGGCGGGCCCGCTTGCCTGCGGTAACGAGACTATAAGTAACTTTTTTTCCCGCGTCTGTGGTGCCAACGGCTTTGAGCGTCCCGGGTTGGAAGGGAACCTGCCATCTGCAGATCCGGTCTGGCGTAACCGTGGGCGATTTTGTACCGAGCGAACGTCCATTCAAAAACAATTCAACGATTTTGCAATTGGAATAAACCACAACCGGCAGTCGTTGGCGCGGATCGTTCACCCAATTCCAGTGGCTTTCAGGAAGAGAAGCAAAGCGGCCATAGCGTCCGGATGCCAGCACGGCGGCATAAACCATCGGCTTGTCCGACCACAACGATTCGCGGAGGTAGCCTTGCGGTTTCTCAAAACCGCACGTGTCGAACAGGCCGCCCGTGTAGCCGCGAGCAGGCCAAGCCCGGGCTTCGCCGAGGTAATCGAAACCGGCCCACAGGAATTGCCCGGCCACACGCGGATTGGTCTCGCACATTTCCGCGTATTCCGATTCCATTCCGGTCTCGCTCGCAAAAAATTTGCGGTTTGGGTAACGGGCTAAATCTTTGTCGTATTGGTCGAATTGGTAATTATAGCCGACGACATCCAGTTCGTCCGCCAGCCCGGTGGCATCCGATGCCGGGATATTGGCCAGCGCGGCGGTAACCGGGCGGGTGGGGTCCACCCTATGAACTGCCTGGATGAGCCGGGGAGCGGTTTGCGCCAGGATTGCTGCCGACGGTTTGTTGGTGTCATAACCTTTGTCAGTGGGATAGCTGAACGGGTCACCCGGATAATCGATTTCGTTGCCGATGCTCCAAAGGATGACACAGGGATGGTTCCGGTCACGCAAGACTATCTCGCGCAAATCGCGGTCGGACCATTCGTTAAATAATTCCGAATACTCACCATGACGAGATGGAGTGCCGGTGTTCCAGCCCTCGACCCATTTGTTCTTGGCGCCGGTCCATTCATCAAACGCCTCGTCCATCACGAGCAAGCCAAGCCGGTCGCACATATCATAAAACTCAGGCGCTTTCGGGTTATGTGAGCAGCGGATGGCATTGCAGCCGATCTGCTTGAGCAAAATCAACCGGCGCTCGAGAACGCCATCCGGCACCGCCGTACCCAATGCGCCGGCATCGTCGTGGATGCAGACACCTTTGATCTTGTACTGATTGCCGTTCAACAGGAATCCGCGTTGGGCATCGAAAACGGCGGAACGGATGCCGAATTTCGTCTGCAATTGGTCAACGACTTTTCCATTGGCCCAAACTTCAGTGACGGCTGTATAAAGCACTGGCGATTCCGGCGACCAAAGCTTCGGCGAAACAACTTTAACAGTTTGCGTGAACGTATTTTCGCCATGAGCATCAATGTCAGCTCCACCACCCACTTGGGTTGCGATTTCGTTTCCGCTAGGATCGAGGACTTTTGTGATTACATCGATGTTCTCACCGTCGCCAGTTTCATTTTGGACCGAGGTTTGAACATTCACTTGGGCCTTGTCCGCGGCGACTTCGGGAGTTGTGATGTAGATAGCATTTTGTCCCAGATGGATTTTCTCCGTCGCAATCAGCCAGACATGCCGGTCGATCCCGGAGCCGGGATACCACCGGGAATCATCAACCCTTGAACGGTCAGCCCGAACGGCAATGACATTCGTTCCGCCAAAATTCAGGTACGGCGTCAAGTCGAGGTCGAAGGTCGAGTAGGCATAGGGCCAGGCGTCGAGAGGATGCCCATTGATCCAGATCTGGCTCCGCATCGAAACGCCGTCGAACTGGATGCTGACAAGTTTGTTCTGCCAGTCGGTAGGCAAAGTGAATGTTTTGCGATACCAGCCGATGCCACCCGGCAGGAACGCGGTGCAACTGGCGTTCGTTTGAGAAAAATCACCTTCACGGCTGAAATCGTGCGGAAGATTGAGTTGGCGCCAGTCATCGTCAGAATATTGAGGCGTGGAGGCCGCCGGCACATCGCCTAAATGAAATCGCCAGTCGAAATCAAGGGATTGGACCAGGCGAGGGGAGTTTGCGGCCTGCGCCGTTCCACAGAATATCCATGCCAATATCAGGACGTGCCAGGGCCGCATAACTTACATGATTTTTAATTTCGGCAGGTCCTGCGAATCAATCAAGCCGACCGGCTGCCGTTTGGAGTTCACGACGATGAGATCGTCGATATTGCGCTCGTCGAAAATTTTCAAGGCCTCGACCGCCAGGGCATCGTCTCGGATGCAGATGGGGTTGCGGGTCATCAAGTCTTTGAGCGGCTGCGACAAAAGATTTCCGTGTTTAGCCATGTGCCGACGGAAATCGCCATCGGTGAAGACGCCGGTGAGCTTGCCGCGGACATTCACCACACTCAAGCTGCCGGAGCGGGCGCGGGTCATCACGAGCAGGGCTTCTTTCACCGGCAGATTTTCCGCAGCAATGGCATTACGCTCGCCACTGCGCATGATGTCACTGGCTTTCAGGAGCATTGCCCGGCCGATCGCTCCGCTGGGGTGCAGCTTGGCGTAATCCTTCTGCTTGAAGCCGCGCGCCTGCAGGGCAGCCATCGCCAACGCGTCGCCCATGACGAGCGCGGCCGTGGTGCTGCTCGTCGGCGCGAGATTGAACGGGCACGCTTCCTTGGGAACTTTGACATTAAGTGACACGTCACAATGTTTGGCCAGGGACGATTTCAAATTGCCGGTGAGCGCGATGATTTTGACGGAAAAGCGTTTGAGTGCTGGAAGCAGGTTCAGGAGTTCCTCGGATTCGCCGGTGTAACTCAATGCCAGGATCACGTCGCCATCGTTCACGATCCCCAGGTCACCGTGCAAGGCGTCCACGCTGTTGAGCACCACGCTGGTCGAGCCGGTGCTGGTCAGGGTAGCGGCGATCTTGGAGCCGACGTTCCCCGATTTGCCGATGCCGACAACGACGATTTTTCCCCGATGCCTGGCTGTCTCAACGATAATTTCGACGGCGCGGTCAAAGGAATTGTCCAATTGCGCGCGCACTCTTTTGAGCGCGGCAATCTCTATGTCGAAAACATTGCGGGCTTTGGACAGATGATTCACACACCGAGAATGCGCGGAATGAAGGCCGATTTCAACTTCTACTTGGTCTGCGCAAAAAGCATAAAGACCCGCGGGCCGCGCGGCGTGGCAATGGCGCTTTCGGCCTCCTGCGGGCCTTGCGGTTCGGCCATGCCATCGCTGTGCCTGTCACTGACGGGTTTGCCATCAGCGAAGATCATGTAATGATGAGTGCGGTGTCCTGGGACATTTTCAAAAGTGAGCTGCCAAGCGCCGGAAACTTCCCGGACCATTTCGTACTTTTGCCAGCCCGTGAACGTGCCGGCGACCTCGACGATCTCAGGGGTTTCGGTTTGGTCCCGGGGCACCGACCAGCGAAAGGTCTTGGTATAAGTCGCTGGGCGTTCGACAGGCTCTGGAGCAGGGTGACTGGGGCCACGAGAGGCGGCTTTGAGGGCCGACTTCACATTAAATGCATTTCCAGAACGATGCGGCATATATAAATTTACACTGTTTTTCTAAAATCGACAGGGGGTTTGACCAGAAAAGTTATTCAGCGTTCGGATAAGACCCGAGAATTTTCACGAAATTACAGTGGTCGCCCAGGAGCTGGATGGCCCTGGCGACTTTCTTGTCCTGCGCATGTCCGTCGCAATCGATGAAAAAGAAATATTCCCACGCCTTGCGCTTGCTGGGGCGCGATTCGATTTTGGTCATGTTGATCTTGTATCGGCGGAATGCGGCCAGGGCTTGATGCAAAGCGCCCACTTTGTCGGTGACGCTGAGCATGATACTGGTGCGGTCGTGGCCGGTGGGCGGGCTGCATTGGCGGCCCAGCACCAGAAAGCGGGTGGCGTTGGCGGCGTTGTCCTGGATGTCCTCTTCCAACACCGTCAGTCCGTATTTCTCGGCGGCGATGATGCCGGCGATGGCAGCGGTATTTTTCTCCCCGGTGGCCAGTTCAGCCGAACGGGCGTTTGAGGAAGTCTCAACGATCTCAACGCGCGGCAGGTTGTTTTGGATCCAGCCACGGCATTGCGCCAGCGATTGCGGGTGCGCGTAAAGCTTTTTGATCTTTGCGCGCAGCGAATTGCTCAGGAAACATTGCCGCACAGGCAAAACTATCTGCGAAACGATTTTAAGGTCGCTGTCCACGAACATATCCAGGGTGTGAGTAACCACGCCTTCAGTGGAATTTTCCACAGGCACGACCCCGTAATCGGCGCGGCCCTTGCGAACTTCGGTGAAGACGTCCGCGATCGTTTTTTGCGATGAATATTTCAGGCTGGAGCCGAACCGCCGGATGGCCGCCTCGTGGGTGAACGTGGCTTCCGGACCAAGATAGGCGATGCTCATGGCCTTTTCGAGCGCCAGGGCGCTGGACATGATCTCGCGGTAAATCGCGCGAAGTTGTTCGCCGGTGATGGGGCCGGGATTGAGCTGACAAACCCGGTCGAGCACGGCGCGTTCGCGGTGCGGCGCGTAGATCTCGTCGCCGGCCTTGCGTTTGATTTCGCCAATGGCCAGGACGTGGCGCGTGCGCTCGTTAAGGAAGCGCACGAGCTGTTCATCCAGCTTGTCAATGGCTTTGCGATGTACGGGAATGCTCAACGAAGGAAGAATGGGGAATTATGGGGGAAGAATCAAACTTGTTTCATACTCACATAAATTTACGGCGTTTAAATGCCGCAATATCAGAAGCATTTAGATCAAACCATTCGCCGTTTTTTCGTTTCGGGGCAAAACGATTGTGCCAATAAGCTTCAATCCCATTTGGATCATCTGTTTTGATGATATGAATCGTAGATGCTTTTTCTGGGAGCTGTAATCCGATCTCATATTCTCGCCTTCCGCAAAAGTTTGTTCTCCCGATTTTATAATAGCGCCCTGATTTTGTAAGGTAAACAAAGCCAATCTGGTCTTCTTTAACTTCAATATAGCTTATTGTGTTTCTTTTGGGAGAGACATACGTTTTACATAAGCGAGCTACGTCTTCATATTGACCGCTGTTTTCGCAAAATTCATCTAACTGCTTCACCAATTCTAACTTTGTTTGAAAGTGGTTATCAAATGTAGAATTTGAAGGAAAGCTTGGGTCATTACGCCCCTTGAGGCGAAGATCACCGCCGGTGGGTAATCGTCCTAATTCACGAGACAAATTTGCGTATTTTTCAAGAAGTTTATTTCTATCGTATGCGCTTACTAACTGATTGGGAGGATAACCAGCCTCTTGAAGAGCATCACCCCAGCGCGCCCAAAATTTACCAAACCAATCGGTGTCTTTGATTCCTGTTTCATTTTCAAATCTAATCCTTCCAAGGGGAACCCCGCCATTTTCTTTAGCAGTTCGTTTTATTTCTTGGAGGATAAGTGTCTTATTCATAGCGCCGTTCTACGCATAAACCAGTCTTCCGCGCGGCTCGGGGATTTCCAATTTGTCCTCTTTGGCCGTTTTGATCCAAAATTTAATCGCATCCTCTGCGTTTTTGATGGCTTGCTGCCGTGTCGAACCGTGCGCCATGTAGCCGGGGAGTTTGGGCACGTCCACGACGTAAGCGGCATCTTCTGTGTTCCACTCGATAATCATTCTATGCCGATTCACCTTCATGACCGAGCGCAGACTGCCATAACTATTTGCGTTTGTCGAATTTGAAAGAAATTAGGGCTCGACAGAGTCTCGCCCCACCATATCAACAAAAGCAGCCTTAAGTCTTCTCCTGGATGAGTTCCATCCGGGCGCCGTTGAGGAGTTGTTCCACGAAGGAGGTGGAATAGACGCCGCGGCGGAAATTCGGGTCCTGCATGATGGCTTGCTGGAAGGAAATGGTCGTTTTGACGCCGGTCAGGATGTATTCCGAGAGGGCGCGATTCATGCGGTCAATCGCCTCGCGCCGGTCTTTGCCGGTGACGATGAGCTTGCCGATCATGGAATCGTAGGTCGGCGGGATAGTGTAACCGGCGTAAGCGTGAGTATCCATGCGCACGCCGCGTCCACCGGGTTGGTAATACATTTCAATACGTCCGGGGCTGGGACGAAAATCATCGAAGGGGTCCTCGGCGTTGATGCGGCATTCGATGGCATGACCCTTGATCTCAATGTCGCGCTGCGAATGTTGCAGGGGTTCACCGGAAGCGATCAAGATCTGGTACCGCACCAGGTCGATACCCGTGACTTCCTCGGTGACGGGATGCTCCACCTGGATGCGCTTGTTGACTTCGAGAAAATAATGGTTGCCGTTGTTATCGACGATGAACTCGACAGTGCCGGCGTTCACATAACGCGCGGCCTCGGCAATCCTGACGGCATCGCGGCCGATTCGGTCGCGAAGCTTGCGAAATTTGTTTTCCAGCAGGGGAGAGGGCGCTTCCTCGATCAATTTCTGGTTACGCCGCTGGATCGAGCAATCGCGCTCGCCCAGATGAATGATGTTGCCCTTGTTGTCGCCTAGGATCTGGATCTCGATGTGATGGGGATTTTCGATGAATTTCTCGATGTACACGCCGGAATTACCAAACGCCTTTTCTGCTTCTGTGCGCGCGGTATGATAACCTTTTACCAGGGAGGGGTCGTTATGGGCCACGCGCATGCCGCGTCCGCCGCCGCCGGCGATGGCCTTGATGATGACGGGATAGCCGATGCGCTTGGCGATTTCACGCGCGTCCTTTTCATTTTCCACCGCGCCTTCAGAACCCGGAGGGATGGCCACACCGGCCTTTTTCGCGAGGGCGCGGCTGACGGCCTTGTCGCTCAGCGATTGCATGGCGCGCGGGCTGGGCCCGATGAAACGGATGTTGCAGCTCTCGCAGACTTCGGCGAAGTGCGGGTCTTCGGAGAGGAATCCATAACCCGGATGGATGGCGTCCACGTCCGTGACTTCGGCGGCGCTGATGAGGCGGTCGATGCGGAGATAGCTTTCGGACGCGGGGGCTTTGCCGATGCAAATCGCCTCGTCAGCGATCTGCACATGCATGGAATTGGCGTCCACCTCTGAATAGACCGCCACCGTGCGAATATTTAATTCTTTGCAGGCCCGGATGACCCGAACCGCAATTTCCCCGCGATTGGCCACCAGAATTTTTTCAAACATGGTTGTTTAAGCGTTGACCGCGAATTGAATCGTTTGAACTGCTTAAGAGCTAGTTCGGACGCACCTTGAACAGCGGCTGGCCGAATTCCACCGGTTTTCCATTTTCAATGAGCACCTGTGTTATGATGCCCTTGACCTCGGATTTGATCTCATTCATGACCTTCATCGCTTCGATGATGCAGACGGCAGTTTCGGCGCCGACTTCAGCGCCCACCTCGATATAAGGCGCCGCTTCCGGCGACGGGGAGCGGTAAAATGTGCCGATCATTGGCGATTTGATCTCAATCTCGCCACTCGCGGATTGGGAAGGGCCGGAGGCGATGGAAGAGGCAGCCGATGACTGTTGTGAAATAGCTGGCAGGGCTGGCAACGGCTCTTCCGGTTGATTGACTGCCGCACCACCGTTCAAACCCCGCTTAAGCCTGATTTTTGAGTCCTGACGCTCCAATTCAAACTCCGTAATGGAGTTTTTCTTCATCAAATCGATGATAGCTTTGATATCTTTTAAATCCACAGTTCGTTTTCGTTAAAGAGACAAATTATTAGCCTGTAACCAGTGAACAACGTTCAAAAAGTACCTGTGTTAAAACACAGTTAAGTTCCTGTGACAGTATCGAAAAACGAAAAATGAGTCAAGCTTGAATCTAAAAACTTTTTGTTCTGACCCAAAAAACGGCTAAAAATTGCAATTTTAGCGCTTGTTTTTTGAATCTTTAACGAAAACGGAGGCTTCCACAGCCAAGATGTATGATTTTGGACCAAAACCACAGATTTGGCCGCAGCATACCGGAGCTATCAACGACTTTTGACGGAATTCCTCCCGCGCATGGACATTTGAAAGATGGATCTCAATGGTCGGAATACCCACCGCCGCAATCGCATCCCGGAGGGCAATGCTGGTATGAGTATAGGCGGCGGCGTTGATGACAATGACATCGAACTTTCCCTTGGCTTGCTGGATCCAATCCACCATTTCACCCTCCAGATTGGACTGCCGGAACTCGATTTCGACCTTTAATTGGCCGGCCCGTTCGCGAACTTTTGCCTCTATGTCCGCCAGGGTATCCCGGCCATAGACTTCCGGCTCGCGCTGGCCAAGCAGATTCAGGTTAGGGCCGTTAATGAAGAGAGTTTTCATTTACCTCGGCGATTTTCAGCCGGAGCGGGCTTTTTGTCGAGTGGATTTCCTGATACCACCATATAACCGAGCAGGGTGAAGACGATCCACGCCAACCCGGGAATGTAGAGGCTGAATTCGGCGAATCCCTGAACGAACCATGCGAGCAGGCCGGCGAATATGGCAAATGCTATCGGATCCGGCGACTTCCACGCGCGGCGGCCAATCGTCGTCAGCGCCAAAAAGATCCAGGCGGCGTAAATGATTCCACCGCAGATGCCCGAATCCGAGAATTGTTCCAGATAATCATTATGCGCGAGGCGAGCCATTTCCGCATCGGGCGATTTAATCTGCGCATAGGGCCGTTGAAAGGTGCCCGGTCCCGACCCGAACAAGGGGTTGTCGGCGGTGACATGGAGCGCGGCGCGCCAATAATCAAACCGCGCGCCGACACTGGTCGCGCCGTTGGCAAAATAGTGGTGAAAGCGCGCCGCGAAAATTCCCAGGCCAAGGACGACAACCGTCGTTATCGCGGCGACCTTTAATTTCAGGGGCCAATCCAGCCGCAACAAATACAGGCCGCCCAGGGCTATGGCCAGGAGCCATCCGTATTTTGAGCCGCTGAAGTACAGTCCGGCGGCGCCGAGCGCGATGACCAGCGCGATGACCATTTTCTGGATGACCGGCCTCAAATTTTTTGTTCTGAACACGAGAGTCAAAAACAACGGCAGCAACAACAGGACGATCCCGGCGAGGCAATTGGGATAGGCCAGCGTGCCCATGACGCGCCCCTTCGCGAATTTATCCAGCCAGACCGGATTCGCCACGTCCACGCCGTTGGTGGTGATGATCATGCTCTCGCTCTTCAATTCCAAAAAGCTTTCCGTTGTAAGATTGGTCCAGCCGGCCTGCTGGCCTTCAATGAGAACGTGGCGGCTGACCGGAAAATCAACAAATCGCTCGTCAATCGCGCGGATCAGGCAATAAACAAAACCGGCGAGAATGCCGATGAGTAACAGGTTCAACAACCGCGGATTTGCAAAGAGAAACGCTCCCAAAAAGTAGCAGGCAATACAGCCAAAGAACTGCCAAAGCGCCGTAGCGGTCAGGTCGGCGTCAACCGAATGGGTGGCGGAAAGAAATTGCCAGCCAAGCCAGGCCAGCGGCAGTAGCCAAAGCCATTTCGACGCAGGCCAGCGCAAGGGATTCGACAGGCCGAGAATCACGCCGATGACGAGGAATGGGATAAGCAGCCAATTGGCCCAATGCGTCGGCCAGGGGTCGTGCCAATAATTCGAGAGAGTCACCGGGGGGAAGATTTTGGTGTCGAGAATGACCGGCTCGCCGAATTTCCAGATGCAGAACCCCAAAAATAGACCGAACGCCAATGCGAAGTATTGAATGGCGGCGGATGTTTTTTCGGGTCTCATCGGCGGAATTCTGTCCGCAAACGGCTAAAAATGCAATTTCAGCAGACTGACTTCCAGGGCGAGCGATTCCTGGACGTTGGTATGGAGCATACGTTGCACGCGCTCGATGGTTTGCAGATTCTCCAGCGCCTGGCGTGAAGTGATCCTTTTGGCGACCTCTTCCGCGCCGGCGATTTTCGGAAAGTTCAACAGACCTTTTCCAACGGTCAGCGTATGCAGCCAGATGTCCCTCAGCCACCATTGGACGAGCAGCAGCACATCCGCGCGTTGGCGGCGGTATTCGGATTCGACCGCGGCGGCAAGTTCGTCTTCCCATTTTTCGCGCAGATCTTTTTCAATGTCCTCGTATTTTTCGAGCGGCGAGCGGGCGGCGACCGATTCGCCGGTATGCTCGCGGATCTCGGCCAGCTTCTGAAGCAACACATCCAGAAGTTGATAGCGGCCCAATAAACTTTTTTGCCCTTCGGCGGCCAGCGCGCTGAATTTCTGAAGCCATTCAGACTGCGTGGCATTCGGTTCCTGCTGATGGCCGAAGAAATTCAGGCGCAGGCAACGGGACAGGATGGTTTCCAGGATGCATTGCGGCGCGGTGGAAAGCAGGATCAACACGGATTTTTGCGGAGGCTCTTCGAGGGTCTTCAAAAAGGCATTGGCGGCCTGCGGATTCAACCGGTCGGCGCCGGCGATCACCGCCACTTTGAACCCGGCTTCAGCCGGTTTGAGCTGGATTTCGCGCATGAGTTCGCGCATCTGGTCCACCGTGACGACACGCGACTTGGACTCCGGCCGCGCCCAATGGATATCCGCGTGCGTTTCATTATCAGTCTTCAGGCAATTGGCGCATTCATCGCAGCAATCCACCGCCACGCCGTTTTGGAGGATGGGTCGCTGGCAATTCAACGTCTTGGCCAGTGTGCGCGCGAGGGCTTCGAGTTCTTCGAGCCGGTCGCCGGCGAACAGGTAGGCGTGGCCGAGCCGTCCGCGGGCCAGGGATCGTGTAAGAAGCTCGATGCCCTGGGCGTGTTTGGAAAAATCTTTAAAGGCCACGGCCGGTTATTTTGTCTTTGCCGTGGTGACGAGCGTGGCGATTGTATTAACGTTTTGCAGCGCCTTGCGCGTGGCGTCGGCATCCGTCAGCTTCACCCCGTAATTTTTGTCCAGCGCCACGACCAATTGCAGGGCGTCCACGGAATCCAGCCCCAGGCTGTCGGGACCGAAGAGCAACTGGTCGTCGCCGATTTCGTCCGGGCTGATTTTCAGCATGAGATTGTCCACCAACAGTTGTTTAATTTCCTTATTAAGGGCGGTTGAATCACTCATTGAAATAATTTAGCTGTAGAGACTGAATGGCGGCGGCGGCGGGCGCAAGCCGGAAATCACAATGGTGGAGGGGGTTTGACAAACCGCGCGCCGATCGCCTGTTGATTGGGCCCAACGATGCTGACATTTGCCGCTGAATGATCTCCCCCGGCGACAGCACCGCACGCGGCGACACATTGCCAGGCGGCGGAGGCGACAAAAGCCTCGCCCAGGATCTTTTTTGGTGAGACGCGGTCGCCGGGCCAATCCTTCCAAACAAGATTTTCCGCCGCATCCAACCGCGAAATGCCATTGGCGCCATCACACAACAATTCATTTCTCGAAACCATCGGCAATTCCGCACGCATTTTCTTTGCGGCTTCCCTGCGGGGCTGCTTGCAGGTGTATGAATGCGCGTCCGTGATTGCGGCCAGTTCAGCCATCGCGCCGGCGGATTCCGTTTTCAGGTACAACGCACCCGCGCCCGCGCTATGGATGATGTCACGGTGAAATAATTTGATCGCTTCGGCGGTTATCCATTCATTCTCGTCCATCCCAACGACGACGCAGGCATCGATCCGCTTATCCACCAGCCATTGCGCGGCCAGGGCCACGCCTTGCAGGAAAATCCCATCGTCGCCCACGATGGTGTAATTGACATCATTACTCTTAAGAAACGCGCCGAGATGGCTGGCGGGAGAATTAAAAACCGTTTCGGGAAAGATCAGAGGACTGGCAGTGGCCGGCTCGCGCAATACTTCTTCGAAGAATCGGCGTGAATAATTCACGCTGCCGCACAACACGCCGGTAACGATCCCCAATCGCATGGCGCCGGACTGGATGCGGGCGTCGTCGTCGCCGATGGCTTCAAGCGCGGCGCCGACGGAATGCTGCGCGAGCGCAGTCGCGCGCCGCAGACGCGCATGGGTAAAAAACTCGGGACGCGAAGGGGGTGGGGGAACAATCAACTCGCGGAGCGGCTCTTCCCGGCCCGGTCGCGTGATATTTTGGTGCGGCAAGGGGACATTTTTATCCAGGGCAGCACGCAGTTGGCCCGCACCCCAGCCGGCCGGGGAAACGGCGCCCACTCCATGAACATAAATTCGGCTCATTTCCACCTCCGAAAAATGAGGGTCGCATTGGCGCCGCCAAACCCGAACGAATTGGAAAGGGCGATTTCCACCGGCCGTTCCATCGGCTGGCGAACGATTTGAAAACGCACCGCCGGATCCACCTGCTGGATTGAGGGTTGAGGCGGTAGAAATTGTTCGCGCAATGTCATCAGGCAGGCGACAGCTTCCACTGCGCCCGCCGCGCCGAGCAAGTGGCCGATACCGGCCTTGGTTGAACTGACAAAAAGTTTTTCCGCGTCCGCCCCGGCCCAGCGATTGATGGCCGCCGTCTCCGTCGCGTCATTTTGCGGCGTGGCCGTGCCATGTGCATTGACATAGTCGATCTGCCCGGGAGTGAGGCCGGCGACGGTGCAGGCGGCGTTCATCGCCGCTACGGCGGCATTGCCCTCGGGATGCGGTTGCGTGAGATGGTGCGTGTCCGTGGCCGCGCCATAGCCGATGATTTCAGTGAGAATCTCCGCACCGCGGGCTTTGGCGCTGTCCAATGTTTCCAGCGTCAAAACCGCCGCGCCTTCGCCGAGTGAAAGGCCATTGCGCTGCGCGTCGAACGGGCGGCAAGGCGATGGCGAGAGCGCCTGTAATGAATCAAAGCCGGCGAACGTCAAATGGCAGAGCGCGTCATAGCCGCCGGTCAAAACCTTTTCCGCGCCGCCGTTGCGGAGCATCTCGAAGGCGTGGCCAATGGCATTTGCGCCGGAGGCGCAGGCGTTGGAGATGGTCATGGTCGCCCCGGAAATCCCAAAGGCATCGCAGAGATCCAATCCCTGTTGTTGCACCTGGTAATGGGCGATACGCGATGCCTGGTTTTTGCGCGAGTGCGGCGAGTGCAGTGCCTGGCGAAAAAACGTTTCGCCCAGGCCCATCTCCCCGCTGGTGGTGCCAAGCACGATGGGCAACTCCGCCTCGGGAGGCCATTGTGATTGGGATATTGCCTCGTGCGAGGCCAGTAGAAGCATTTTTGCCGCGCGGCCGAGCCGCCGGAAATGATTTGGCGTCAATCGCGTCGTTGGAAATTTTTCAGGGAAATCGACTTCGGCGGCGATTTTTGTCCGTTGCCGGGAAACATCGAACAAGGTCGCCGGGCGAAAGGCGGTTTTTCCGGAGCGAAACCCTTCGGCATTCATCCGCCAACCGGCCCCAAGAGCGGTGACGATTCCGGCGCCGGTGACGACGACCCGATTTGGCCCGGCAGACTTTTTTTGCGGGAAAAGCACTTAAGCGGAAACGGTTTCAGAAAATTCCAGCGCAACGCCATTCGTTTTTTTGTCCCGGCAAAGGCCGGCCAGCGACGATTCCGACGGCGCAAGGCCTTCGGCGGCAATGGCGCCCAGCACGCGCTCTTCGGTCATGATGAAGCGGTCACGTTTATAGATGATGTAATCGTCGCGGTACTCGTCCGGCGTCAGGTTGATGGTCACCAGGTTTGCGCCCGCGCGCAGGCCGTAGCGGTAGCCATCCTGAGCGGCCAGGTTGAATGCGCTCACAGCGGGGATCACCCAGTCCGGTCGCATCAAGCGCAGTGCGGCGACGCTATTGAAGGTCAGGTCGCCACTGGCGGTCGGGTTGTTTATGAGCGGCGTGTCCGTGCCGGGGATGAAAGGACTGACGCTGCAGCCGCGCAAAGGCAATGACCGGGCTAGTTCAAAATTTTTCAACAAGTCGCCCATGGTTTGACCCGGCAGGCCGGCGATGAACCCGGAGCTGACGCTCCAATTCTTGTTCGCCAATTGATGGATGTGCGAGACGCGCTCATCCAGCGTGCCGGGCGCTTCGAGCAATTCATATTGCGCGGGATTGGCGCACTCGAATTTCAGGATGAAAATGCTCGCGCCGGCGGCTTGCAGTTCGTTGTCCAATTGCGGTGAGAGAGTGCCCAGGCAGACGCTGATGCCCAGGTTGGTTTCGCGCCGGAGCGCTTTGATCAAGGGTATCGCAATCTCGCGGACGGCCACGGGGTCTTCGCCGGCCTGGATGTTCACATCCGTGATGCTGGCCGGGCGATGGTGGATGAGCAGATCTGCGAGTTGCTCGAAACGCGCGCGGAACCGGGCCAGGTCGCGGTTATCGCGCCGCATGCCGCAGTAATGGCAGTTCTCCCGGCAATAATTGGAGATCTCCACCACGGCGCGGACGAAAACCTTTTTGCCAAAATGCTTGCGGGTTTGGGCGGCGGCGAGTTCGTGTAGGGATGTTTGCCTGCCGCCGATGGCGGTCAGGTCGGTTTCTGTTGGAAAGTATCCTTTAACCAGCACAACCAATAATAATTTGTATTCGACAGCCGCGCAACCCGAATTTCAGAAAGGCACATGCGCCAATTCTTCTTCGGGTTTCTACCCATATGCATTCTGACAGAACCGCATTAAGTTCAGCGTGAGTATTTGACGAAAGGCTGTAGCTATGCAGTTTTTGTGAAAATGCTTTAAAGGAGTGTGTATAATATGAAACTAAACGCAGTATTTATTACCGGGGCCATCGCATTGGCCGCAACCCAATTGGCCTTCGCCGATAACTCGACGGCTTTTAACCTCATGAAGACCGGCGATCAATTCGTCGGGGTCCAGTCCAGGGATAAAATCGTTGAGATCCGCTCGGAAAAATCCGTCGGCACGCTCGCGCCAAACATCTGGTATGTCGTTTATTACGACCCCGATGCCACGCTCAAGTCTGTCCAGGTGAAATTCGGCGGCGGACAGGAGATGGAAGTCTCGCATCCGGGCCGCATCATCGAAATGGCCAGCGATGAGCACAAGCCGTTTGATATGTCTCTGCTTAAAGTGGATTCCGACCGCGCGCTCCAAATCGCCTCGTCGCAGCCGGTCTTGCAAAGCATCATTCTGACCGCATCGCAGCTTACGTTGAGCCACGGCGAATTGGGCCCTGTCTGGGAAGTCCATTTCTGGGCGTCGCGCAGCAAAAACGTGAACGACAACGTTGACATCGGAGTCGTCACGCTATCGGCTGACGATGGTTCGATCGTCAAAAACGATTTGCATCCCAATAGCCTGAATTGATTTCGTTTCCGTTCGGCGTTAGCCTCGGAAATGGATTGGACTCGCAAATGCACCGCGCTGGTTCCCTGCTTCAATGAAGCCGCGGACATCGGCGACGTCGTTGCCGCTGTGAGGAAATTCGTTCCCACCGTCCTGGTCGTGGACGACGGTTCGACCGATGCCACGGCGCGCCTCGCGAAAGCTTCCGGCGCAGAAGTCCTGGAGCTGGAACGCAATTCGGGAAAGGGCGCGGCCCTGCGCGCCGGTTGGCACCGGGCGCATGCGCGCGGTTTCGAATGGGTGCTGATGCTCGATGGAGACGGCCAGCATTTCGCGGGCGATATTCCCCAATTTTTTGATTCCGCTGAAACCTCCGGCGCAAAACTCATTGTCGGCCGGCGAAGTTTTGGTGTGATTCCACCCGTGCGCCGCTGGACGAATCGGTTCATGTCGCGGCAGATCTCCGGGTTGGCCGGCATGGAACTGCCCGATTCCCAGTGCGGATTTCGCCTGGCGGAGCTGGCAAGCCTCATGCGATTGCCACTGGCCGCCGAACATTACGAGATTGAATCGGAAATGCTCCTCGCCTTTGCGGCCGCAAGCAAGGCGATGGAATTTGTTCCCATCCGGACGATTTACAAAAATAACACCAGCAAAATCCGGCCCGTGAAAGATACCGTCCGCTGGCTGCGCTGGCGGTTGGCCCAGACCCAAATTGAGCCGGCTCGATCCGAAGCGCCACTTCAAATCGGTTCGCTAACGCAAGCCGCGAATACCCTCTCTCCCCGCGACTAAGCGAGGAGAGAGATGGAGAGAGGAGTTTTTGATCTCCTCCCTTTCCCTCTCCTCCATCAAGGATGGAGGAGAACGCCAGTCACCGTTCGGCGCTTAACCCTGCATTGTAAATGCCCGCCGGTTTCGCTACGTTCTTGGCCGATTGAAAAAGATCCTTCGAAAAGCCCTCATGCTTCTCATCATGACCTTTGTGTTCGGCTACGCCTATGCCTGGGTGTCGCCGTGGGCGTTTCCTGAAAAAAAGACCGTCGGCTTTGGCTACGGCATGTTGCACGGCGCGATGATGCCCATCGCGCTGCCGGGCCTGGTCATCGGCAAAGACGTGCCCATCTACGACACCGACAACTCGGGTCGAATCTACAAGATCGGTTACATCTGCGGCATCAACCTTTGCGGCATCGCCTTCTTCGGCCCCGTATTCTATAACCCCCGAAAAAAAGACACTCCCAAAAAATGATTTTAAACCACGAAATACACAAATGAGCGTGCCGAAAGAAGATATTTGGTTGTTTCGTTTAGTTATGATCGGTGTTGTTGCTGTGGTATGGTTTTTCCTCTCTCTTTATTTGGGCATGATGTACATCAGTATTCCGGATACTACGGATACGACGACGAGAGACCCTTTGTGGCTTACGGTTGTGGTAGCTGTAATGTTTTTCCCCGTGGATTTAATCACTTTGTTAATTCCAGACACTCACCTCAGTGATTGGGCTGGCGCCGGGCTTTTTCTTATCGGGACAGCAATTAGTAGTCTTTTTTGGGCTGCGCTTCTGTATTTATCATTTGGTCGGGTAAGGCGAATTGTTCGTGGAAAATTTTGAGTTCATTTCTCCTTGATCTCCGTTTCCTCTGTTTCCTCCTATTCAAAATCCCTTTTGTGTATTTCGTGGATTAAGAATCACATCATCCAGCTCCGGAAAATCTCAATGACATTCAATGTGCCGCCCGCCCAATACGGATTCGCCGGCAACGTGAATTGGTTTGTCGCGCGATGAAATGTCAGCGTCGAAGGCCGGGCCGGGATATTCGGGTCGTACGCAGCAAATTCGATCCCGTCATTAGTCTCCGTCGCGCCGAATAAAATCATCCCATGATTGATGGTCAACGCCGGGAACGTCACCAGATGGGCGATGGGCGAGAAGCCGTTTTGGATGCGGGAGAGCAGGGCGGCGGCGGTGCGTTTCTGATGCTCGCGCGAGATCGGAAAGACCATCCGCCAATGACTGCGCAGCACGTACGAGCGCCAGGCGGCGCCGCATTCGGCTTTCAGGACGCCTTCGTGGGCCGCGCTGAAATCGCGCAAGCCGGTGTAGCCGGGGAAGACGATCGGGCTTTCCGCCAGCACGCGCGGGTTGCTGCTGATGACCCGGCGCACCAGTTCGCGATAGGTCACATCATCGGCGATGCCCTGTGCAGCGTCGAAACGGGCGTGATAAAGGAACTGCCGCGCCGCGCGGGTGAGCACGAAACAGCGGTGGGCGTACTGCGGTTTGGGCTCGCGCGGGCTGAACTTCATCCGGCCCGTCGCCGGGTCGGGCTGGTATGCCCACAGCAATTCGTTGGCAAAAGCGAACGTATCGCGCGCAAAATCAAATCGTCGTGGAGTTTTATCCGTCATGCAAATAAACTATGACTTTAGATTTATCGCCGCCAACTGACAATGCTTTACGAACGCTGGAGCCAGATCGCCCGCGAACACCGCCAAGAACGGGCGTTGCGCGATTTCATCACCGGCCACGAATGGACGTTCGGGCAATTGTTCGATGAGGGCGAGAAGTTTGGGTCTCTCGGGGCTCGACCCTCCGAAGGGACTGTCTTCATCGCCCAAAACTCGCCTGAATTCATCTTCCAACTTCTCGCAGCATGGCGGCAGGGCGAACCGGTTTGCCCACTCGAACCCGGCCAATCCCCGCCATCCATTGCAGATGCGCCCGCCGGCATCAGGCATTTCAAATGCACCTCGGCCACTGCGGGTGCGGCCCGACTCGTCGCCTTTACGGCGGAACAACTCGCCGCCGATGCCGAAAATATCGTCGCCACCATGGGACTGCGCGCCGACTGGCCGAATGTCGGCGTCATCTCGCTGGCGCACTCGTTCGGTTTCTCGAATCTCGTCCTGCCGTTGCTGTTGCACGGCGTCCCGCTGGTGCTCGCGGCCGCGCCGTTGCCGGAGATCATCCGCCGCGCCGCCGCCGCCGAGAAGAACGTCACCATTCCCGCCGTGCCGGCTATGTGGCGCGCATGGCATGAGGCGGGCGCCATCCCCAAGAATCTCCAGCTGGCCATCTCCGCCGGGGCGCCGTTGCCCGTGAAACTGGAGCAGGACGTCTTTGGATCCACCGGCGTGAAGATCCATAATTTCCTCGGCGCATCCGAATGCGGCGGCATCGCCTACGATGCCTCGACGATTCCCCGCGACGACGTGGCCGTGGCCGGCACAGCCATGCGCAACGTGGCGCTGTCGCTCGATGACGACGGTTGCCTGGTTGTGCGCAGCCGCGCCGTGGGCCAAAGCTATTGGCCTGAAAATTCGCCGAGACTGGGTGAGGGGACCTTTCATTCGAGCGACCTGGCGGAGTTGCGCGATGGCCGCGTGATTTTGCGCGGGCGCATGGGCGATGTCATCAATGTGGCCGGACGTAAAATCTCGCCCGAGACCATTGAACGCGAGTTGTTGGCCAATCCCAAAGTCCGCGAATGCCTGGTGCTCGGCCTGCCCGGACGGGATACGGATCGCATGGAGATCATCGCGGCGGTGGTGGTGTCCGATGCCACGGAACTTGAGTTGAAGAAATTTCTGTTGGATTGGTTGCCGGCCTGGCAGGTGCCGCGCGAATGGCATTTCGTGGAAGCGTTGCAGACGAATGCGCGCGGGAAAGTGTCGAGGGCGGAGTGGCGCCGGAAGCTGCTTCGCAAATGAAGAAGGCAGAATGAAGAGTGAAGAAAGTGCATGGGGAAAAATTTTAGTGGTCGGATTTGGTCGGACTGAGTCGGACTGGCTTGGATTGGGTGAGAGCTGAGGGTTGAGAGCATAAACGTCAAATTGCGTCCAAAGATTTGGGTTTGTTTTTGGACTTGTTTGGCAAAAAAAGAGGTTTTTAACGCAACGCTAAACGCAACTTCGCGCAAGATTGCGCAACGTTAAACGTTAATTCGCGTAAATTGGCGTTAATTCGCGTTACGGAATTAATGAGGTGAATGCAGAAAGATATCGGGCATGTAGGGCAGGCATCCTGCCTGCCAGTTTTTCGGGCATCCTTGCCCGAAGTTCCCCCAGAAATGGGCAGGAAAATAAAAGCAAACGGCTGGAAGCCGTTGTAACCGGCAGGCAAGATGCCTGCCCTACCGCAACATACGAACCTGTCTGCACACTTTGCATGGCGTAATTGGACCACGGGAAAGAGGAAACGTAATGTTGCCCAGAAACAAATTCGGAGAGGAACTGCGGATTCCCGTAAAACAATCCCTTCAGGATGACCGCGCGGAAATGGGTTCGTTTCGCAGAAAAGGGGTATAAGAGGGAAGGGAGAAGGCAGAATGAAGAATGAAAAAAGCGGAATCCGCCGTCGCCAGGAAGCTTTGGCGGGACAAGCTGGCGAGACAGGCAGTCTGCATTCTCCAGGCCCGGCCATTGCTCAAATATGTCGGCACACTATGCACAGTGAAAGGATAGCGTGAGCCAAGGCGAACGTAATGTTGCCCAGAAACAAAAAATGCACGGCGAGGATGGAAAATGGAGGATGGAGGGGCGGGGGCAGAAGAAAATGAAGAAGGTAGAATGCAGAATGAAGAATTGCGGCGCGCAACGGAGTGCGCGCCCTACCAAAAAGAATCCCTTCAGGATTACCTGCGGTCATCAAATTTTCTCCCACTCGTTGAATCAACCGGCTTCTTCAGATGAGGCATGGGAAGAACACCTGATAGCACGGGAATCTTTTCAGGATTATCGTGACGCTTATGAAGATTAAACAAACAATCACGTTCTTTAATTTCCCTGGCAAAGTGAGAGCTCTATGAACAAGGCGAATATTCTGGCGGACCGCATTAAGATTGCCTTTGGCATAACCCTGCTGGTGGCCTTGACGGGATGTATTGGGGTTGTCGGCGGAGGCTATGGCGGCGGCGTGGTTGTGGCGGATCCGGATGTTTATGTTTTTGGCGGTGGCTATGACCGGGGTGGCGATGTGCACGGTTACAGCAATCGCGGGTCTGAAAGTCGTGAGGTGGCGCACGGAGGCGTCCATGCAGGCGGCGGTGGTGGTGGACACGGTGGCGGGCACCACTGAAGGTGAAAAATCGCATCCTGATTTGACCCATTTTACCTGAAAAACCTATGAAACTTTCAAACCAATTTACGCGCTTTGCCATCCTTTCAACCATCGCGATGTTGTTTGCCGGCGGGAATATTTTATCGGCGCAAACGAGTGACAATCAACCGACCCCCGGGGCCGCGCAGCAGATGTTTGCATCTCCGGACGACGCCATCAAGGCCCTGCAGGCGGCCATTGCCGCGAATGACAAGGTGGTGTTGAACGAAATTTTTGGCCCGCAATTACACGACCTCTTGACCGGCGACGACGTGCAGGACGCGAATAATGCCCGGAGATTCGCCGTCGCCATGACGCAAAGCTGCAATCCTGTGAAAGAAGGAGACGATAAAATCACCCTTGAAGTCGGCACCAATGACTGGCCCATGCCGATCCCGTTGATCAAAACCAATGGGCAATGGTATTTCGACACCGCGGCGGGCAAGGACGAGATCATCAACCGGCACATCGGGAAAGATGAACTCTGCGCCATCGGTGTCTGCCATGCTTACGTCGTGGCGCAACAGCAATACGCTGGCATGAATGGCGGAGTTTACGCGCAGAAATTCAAGAGCACCCCCGGCAAGAAGGACGGCCTCTACTGGCCGGCCACGAACCAGCCAGCCAGCCCATTTGGGCCCCTGGTGGCGGAAGCTCATGTCGAAGGTTATTTCATGCATCATGGAGCGGGACCGCACCCCTTTCACGGTTATTATTTCAGGATCCTTACCCGGCAGGGTGAAAATGCGTCCGGCGGAAAAATGAATTACCTGAGCGGTGGAGATTTGAAAGGCGGCTTCGCCCTCGTGGCTTATCCGGAGAAATGGGATCAGTCAGGGATCATGACTTTTATTGTCAACCAGGACGGCAAGGTCTATCAGAAAAATTTGGCGGAAAAGACTTCCCGAATCGCGTCGGGGATGAAGGAATACAATCCCGACAGCGAATGGACCCTGGTGCAGGATGAAGGAATATCCAGCGCGGCTTCCGAGAAATGATGTTGTAGGTTAGTGGACGGAACAAAGCACGAGTGGACCTGGCACAGTATTGACTTGGTAGGGGCGCCGCGCTGCCGGCATCCGCGGACATCGCAGCGCGATGTCCCTACCACAATCAATCACGGGTTGATTTGGGTGGCGTTGGTGGAATCGTCGATCACCTGGTATTGGATCGGTCTGGGATAGCCTTCGACGACACTCATCAGCTCGGTCCCACCCTTGAATTCCTTCCGGTTTTTTTCCTGGTAGGGCACGTCCCAGGCCTTGAGTTTCTCCTCACCGGAGCGGGTGAAATCATAGAAGCAAACCTCGATCTCTTTTCCAGACTGGCGCAACGTGATGCTCGCATGGGTTTCCCACGCCAGATGCACACCGGCCACGATGAGGGCATTTGCCAACAGTAATACCATGAGCAGCCACGCCACAACCATCGCCCGGCGCGATTGGCCGCCCCAGACGACAAGCACCGCCGGGATGATGGGCAGCAACCAGAATTGCGGTCCGAATCGCGGCCACCACATATGCACGCTCACCATCAGCGATGCCACAATGGTCAACCACGCCAGGATCAAGATCCATCGCGCCGGTCCCGGCTGCATTAACAGCCATCCTGCCAGGCCGAGGCTGATGAGAAAGGCTCCGCTGAAGTATGGCCCAAACCCGGCCACCCTGGTTTCATGATAATCATAGTAGTGCAGATCGGATGGGCGGGCGGTGAATGGCCACATCAATTGCGCGTTCAACTCGGGTTGTCCGTTGGTCGCGCTGGGATAGGGTTGGTTGCCGGGCCGGCCAAAGATGGCGTAGCCGAAGCGAACAAAGCGGTTGTGGCCAACCATGTTTTTGGGCGTTTCCCATCTTTCGTTTGGGTCTCCAAGCGGGGAGATTTTCACCGGGTGGGCTTTGGAGCCAAGGATCGGATAAAAGGGTTGGTGCCGGTAAATGGTGTTGGTGACGTAGGGATTGTAGCCGAATAGGGCCGCACCCATGAACAGCGCCAGTACCACCCATCCGCAGTAGGCGAACACCCATTGGCGAAGCCGGAGCAGGCACCAAAGGCCGCCGCCGGCGAAAACAAATACCAGAAAGACGAGGCCGGTAAATTTGGCGTTGATGCTCAGGATGGTGGCCATGCATCCGACCCAGATGACCACCGGTTGAGGCCGCAACAGGGCGCTGAAGAGCGCGGCGACCACGGTGGTCAGCGACGCCACCATAACGCCATCCACCAAATAGGTCGTGAGTTCGCTCATCACGACGGGATTCAACGCGACCACCAGGGCGATCATCACCGCGAACCGCCGTCGCAAGCCCCAGTCCAGGCCGGCGGCAAACACGGCCAGACCCATCATTGCCCACGAAAGCACGGTGGTGCATTTGCCGGCCTCGAAGCAGCCGGTCGTTTTATAGATCGCCGCCGCGATATACCACGGTCCTTTGGCGAAATAGCGCACGGAAGAATTCAGCGGCGGGGTGGTAGCCTGCATTGGCCCGGTCAGGGGATTCCAGTCCGCGGCGATGGTGTAGATCCCCAATTGGTGATAATTCTGTCCGTCCCAGGACAGGTCGAAGTAAAAGACGGATATGGCTAACGCCAAAATCATCACGCCCAGTGCCAAAGCGGGCGGCAAAATCCGCTGTCGAGCAGTGAGTCCCATGCGCCGTCCCAGCAGTTCTCCAAGGATCAACGCGAGAATGGCGGCCAGGGGTGCTACGCCGGCGATTCCCCAACGGCCCATCAACAGGCTCAACATGACGCCGAGTTGCGCAAAGCACATGAAGCCGGCCAGAATGGCTGCGGTAATCCAGGCGACAGCGGCGAGGAGTTGATTCTTTTCGGTAATGGGAACCATGGTCAAGGCTGGTCACAGTTTTGCCGCACCGGGAAGGAAAAGGAAGGAGGAAGAAGGGGGCAGAAGAAAATGAAGAAGGTAGAATGCAGAATGAAGAATTGCGGCGCGCAGCGGAGTGCGCGCCATACCGAACGGCTCACGGGTACGCTCGCCCCACCGGGAGGAAAATGAAGAAGGGAGAATGTAGAATGAAGAAGGTTTGATCAGGGCTCGACAGAGTCTCGCCCCACCGTTATCCGCGGACATCGCATCCGCCTTTGCGATGCTTTGGCGCGACAAGGCTCGATGTCCCTACCATTATTGGTTGCCGCTCAATGTCAATTCAGCGGTTAAAACTGTCTCAGTGCCGACGCGGGCGGTGGCGTGGGCCTGGATGAGGTTGCCCATGCGGGCGGTGACGGTGGCTTCGAGCAGGATGGTTTCGCCGGGTTTGGCGGTGCCAAGGATTTTTACGTTTCGCATGGCAGCCAGTTTCAGGTTGCGCAACGGCGCGATGGCGGGATCGCTCTGGGCGACGACGCCGGCGAGTTGGGCGGCGGCTTCGGTGAGCAGGACGCCGGGGAAGATGGGTTGCCCGGGGAAATGGCCGCGCAAAAAGGGTCCGTCGCCGCGCACGCGGTATTCGCCGTCGCCGCTTTGGCCGGGGACGAGTTTGGTCAACCGGTCGAGGAAGCGGAATTCCGCGCCGTGGGGCAGGCGGTCGAGGGCTTGTTGGAGGTCGTCGGGAGTCATTTAGAATTTCTCACAGAGAATCTCCAAAAACTGCGCTTACGAAAACAAATGAATAAAAGAAAAGTAATAGGGTGCAAACTGGCACAAAGACAATGGTGATCAGAACTCTCTTCATTTTGCTCACGGGTAGCTGCCAAAGACAACAGAGGCCTGCAACTACGGATAAAGTTAACCCAACATAATCCCAAGGAGAATAGCTGGAATTAAAATGACGAGTCAGCCAAAGTTCCGCTGACATAACGACAAACGGAGCAATAATCGTGGCTGCAAGCCAACTTCCAAGTTTCATTTTACGATTTATAACAAAACAACACGGAGAGCGCAAAATGAAGAAACACGAGAATGTTTCGAGCGAGACGCTCAAAACTGCGCCCGAGACGGGCGCGCTCCCCAAGCCCCTACTGGCCGAGGGGATTGACGACGTTGTAATCGGCGGGGGGCGTCCAGTTGAACATGGTTTTATCGAGGCTCGGATTCAGGACGATGTTGGTGAAGTCGTTGCGGAGGCTGGAGCCGTCGGCAAAGGTGAGTTCGGTGCTGGTGAGCGAGTAGTCGCTGGCGGAGAGGCCGATTTGCAGTTGGGACATCATCTGGCGCGCCGACGGGCTTTTGGGCTGCAAGGTCAGCGCATAGTTGCCGTTGGTTTGGGTGAGGGAGAGGATATTGTATTGGGCGTCGAATTCGTCGCGGCTTTTGGGGAAGCCGGCCTGGAGGAGAGAGAGCGCGGCGCGCAGTTGGGCGGGGGCGTTGTCGCCCATGGGATAGAGTTCGGCGCGTTTGAGATGGGGATATACGACGTACATCTGGTCGCCATGGCGGATGGCGATGGTCTGGGCAGGGTGGCCGAGTTCCCAGCGGAAATCATCGGGCATGAGAAACGACACGTGCCCGTGGCCGATGAGGGGTTGGGTAAGGGATTTGAGCGAACGGGTCTGGATGAAGTCGGCGGACCAGGCCTGGATCTTTTGTTGCGCGGCGAACCAACCGTTGAGGACGGGAGCGGGGTCGTCGGCAAGGAGGGGCGAGGCGCAGAAGAATGCACATGCCAGAAGGAGGGGGAATATGTTTTTCATAGGTTAAAAGCAAAGGAAGAAGTAAGAATTGCGGCGCGCACGGAGTACGCGCCCTACCGAAAACATCCAAGATCCAGAGAAGAACCAAGTTCCAATCAAAACGCGGCGCGATGATAGTGGGTCCGAAAGCGGCGTGGCGCTATGCTTCCCGCCGCAGTCCAAGACGCTAACGCGAGGATGAGAGTATTCGGCATTCAACGCCCAATATTTAATATTCAAAGCGGCAGAGGACTGCCGCACTCCAAGACGCTGACGCGCAAGTCCGAGCCAGTTCATGTTCGAAACTGTTGTCATTGTTTTTTCTCTTCGGGCCAAACGGGGACGAAATGGTACCATTGCGTGATGTTCTCACGGATGCACGGCTCCAGGACGCGCACGATGTCCCGGGTCAATTTAACGCGTTCCTCGCGATTGCCAATAGTGGCGCGGTCATATTTTATCTCGTCGAAGATGCGGGCGTAATAGCCGTCTTTGGCGCGGACGATCTGGGAGGGCAGGATGGCGCAGCCGGAGACGCGGGCGAGCTCGGCGGCGGCGATGGAGGCGAGGAATTTTCTGCCGAACAGTTCGACCTCCACGCCAGTGGGCGCGGGCGGACGGTCCATGAGGAGGGCGACGGTGGCACCTTCCTGGAGGCGTTTGATGATCTCAACGAAGGCGAAGGCGTCTTTATCGCCGATGACAAGGGTCTCGATGCCCCAGCGGGCGCGGGATTCCAGACGCAATTGGGTCAGGCGCGCGTCAGGTTCGGACTGGGTGATGACGAGGAGCTTGAGGTTGTGCTTGATGAGGAAGGGAGCGCCGAGTTCCCAATTGCCGAGGTGCGGGGTGACTAGGAGGACGCCTTTGCCGCGGGCGTAGGCGGTGGTGAAATTTTCCCAGCCGTTCCATTCGATGAGCCATTCCTTGGAGGGCGCGCCGCTTTCGTAGCGCCAGAGGTCGGCGAGTTTGACGGCAAAATTAGAGACGAGCCGGCGCGCGGCGCGTTTGGCGGCGGCGCGGTTGTTGTCCAGGGCGGGCAGGAGATTTTGGATGACGATCTCACGGCGTTGCCGGGCGCCAGCCCAGTAGAGAGCGGCGACGCCTTTGGCGAAGGCATAGAGCACGGGGGCGGGCAGGATGCGGGCGAGGACCAGGGCCATTTTCCAGATACCAGCGGAGTAAAAGCGCGACGGAGATTTTACGCCGTTGACCGGGGGACTGACGAACTTCCACCAGACGGGCAGGAGCAGGATGGAGATGAGCATGTTGCAGGCGATGCCGATGGCGCAGACGCGGCCGAAGCTGGACATGCCGGCGTTGCTGGAAAAGCCGAGCGAGCCGAAACCCGCGGTGGCGGTGCCGCCGCAGAGGAGCAGGGCGCGTCCTACGCTGCGCCAGGCCATCTGCAAATCGCCGCCGTACCGGCGCAGGGCCAGTTGCATGAAGATGCTATAGTCCACGCCGGTGCCCAGGATGAGCGGCAGCGCCATCATGTTCATCAGGTTCCACGACCAGCCCATGAGACGCATCAGCGAGAGCAGGCACGCGCCGCTCAGGAGCAGGACGCTGATGCTGAAGGCGATCTCGGTGAAGCGGCGGAACGCGAGAAAGAGCGACAGGAGCACGAGAGTGACCATCGGCACCAGCAGCTTCCACATGTTGCGCTTCACCTCACCCAAAACGGCGCGGCCCAGCAGTTCCCAACTGGCGGGCCAGATGCCGGGACCGGTGATCTGCGAGTTGAGCGTTTCAAGCGAAGTAGTGGTCGCGGTGGCGGAGGGGTACAAAAGCGCGACGGCGTTCAGATTGGTGGGCGTGCGTGCGATGAGTTTGTCGAAAATCCACGCGCTCAAATAATTCGTCGGCCAGAAAACGCCCGGCAAAGTCGCGGCGCGTTGCCAGGTGCTCAGGGCGCCGTCGGCCAGGCCGAGGGCGTTGGGAGCGAAACCGCCGTCAGCCGCCGCGGCGTGAATGGCATCGTGTTCGGCGATAAGTTTTTGGGCGGTGGCGAAGTTTTCTTTTTGGAAGTTTTGGCGCGGCCAGAGCGAGACGGGTGAATTGAAACCGGTGAGCGTGTGATTGGAGACGGAATTTTCCAGCGCGGGTTCAATGGCATCGAGGCGTTGCGCGACGTCGTTTTCATTCTGGCCGCTGACGATGATCCACATCGGTTGGCGCGGCTGGTTGAGATTGGTGGCCATGGCGTTCATCGTGTCGTAGGCGGGGCTATGGCGCGGTTGGAGAGCGTTGGCGGTACCGTCTATTTTTGGGAACCCACGCAGCACCAGGACCGCGGCGCAAAGCAGGATGAGCAGGCCGGTGACAGCGAAGACGGCGGTCTTGCGAGTCGGATCGAGCGGGGCCAGGGAGGGCTGGAATTTTTTGAAGACACGGCCGGGCGGAGCCTGCATCCGATTCGGGAAGAGCGGCGGCAGATAGGCAAAGATCATCACCAGCGCTGCGAGCGCGACGCCGACGGCGACGAGCGTGCCGAGTTGGGCCAGGCCAGGCAGTCCGCCGAGGTTGAGAACGAAAAACGATGAAATGGTGGTGACAGCGGCCCAAAAAATAGCCGGGGCGATTTCCCGTCGAACTTCCGGGATGGTGTAATCCGGGCGGGCGAGGGCTTCCTGGTAATGGACGACGGCGTAATCGACGGCGAGGCCGAGCAGGATGGCGGCAAAGCCCATGCTCAGGACGTTTACCGCGCCAAAAATCAGCCCACCCAGCGCAAGGGTGAAGGCAAGGATGAGCGCCAGCAACGTAAGGAGCCAAAGCATCGGCACGAGCCGCCGGTGCGCGAGCCAAAAGAGGAAGGCGATGATGACCGAGGTGCCGATGACGGAGGTGCCGATGTCATGTTTCATGGCGCCGGCCATTTCGTTGACGAACACCGGCCGTCCTGTGTAGCCCAGTTCAACCTTGGAACCGGCGGGCAGGCTGTTGGTGATGATCTGCCCGATGGAGGCCATCCACGAGGCGCATTGCGTGTAGCTCTTCAATGAACCGCGCGCTTCCACGAAAATGATGTGAAAGGTACCGTCGGCGGAGGAAAATAGTTGCTGGCTGCTGGTGAAATCAGGCGCGGCGGCGTTTTGCGGGAGTTGCGTGAAGCCGAGCGGGTCGTAGCTGAGGCGGCCGATTTCGTTCGGCGAAAGGCTGTTCTGCAACTGGTCGCGCGCATCGGCAAAAACATTGGGCAGGTTGGTAAGGGCGAGTTTGGCGGCCAGTTGATTAAAAACCGGCGGCGGCTGGTTGAGCCAGAGATAAGCGATGAGTTCGGCGGTCTGGTCGGGATGCTCCTGCCAGGGCGCCTGCCAGTTGGCATCGACCACGAGATTAGTGGCGGCACGCAAGTTTTCGGTGATGGCGCGGGCGGCGGCGGCGGAATCATCCGCGTTTTGCGCCTTTACGGTGATGACCAGATTGCGCGCGTTGGCGAAATTTTGTTGATAGAGCTTGAGGCCTTGAACGGCGGTGTTGTTGCCGGGCAACAGGTCAAGGACTTCGGTGTCGAAACGCAATCGGGCGATCCCGAGCGCGACCGGAATGAGAAACAGCAACCACCACCAACGAAACCATCGGAGCTTCATTGGAAAAATCCGCCTTCCAGAGATTCGCCGGTTTGCGGGTTGTTAAATTCCCAGCCGTTGGTCGTGGATCGGAATTGCCAGTCGGGGGCGATGGGCGCACCGGCGAGCGAGCGCGGCAATTGGAACCAGACGAAGCGCTTCGGCGGCGGGTTGTTGCCGCGCCAGGAATATTGGTCGTTGCCGAACTGAAGCTGCCAGCGGCCACCGGAGAGTTGAGCGGTGGCGAGAGTGAACGGCGTTTTGGTGAATTGAATGAAACAATCGCCGTCAGTATTCGTTGCCATGAGCAGGTCACCGGCGATTTCGGGCCGGCTGGCGGTGGGTTTCCAAACGGCTTGGCCCTGCTGGACGGTCCAGCCGGGCGCGGACAAATTTGTCGGGGGCAGGGGGGCGGTGGCGCAACCTGCAAATACAAAGGCGAAGAGGGAAAATAGTGGATAGAGGATAGAAAATTTGCAAAAGCGGCAGAGGACTGCCGCACTCCAAGACGCTGGCGCGAATATGAAAGAGCCGGGAATAGATAACAGCCGATAGAGAATGGAAAATGCGCGGCGGCGGAATGAATTATCCATGGCAAATGATGGGGCGTTCAGTCCTTTTCCACGAGTTCAAAGCGGCGGACTTTTCTGGCAACGCCTTTGGTGAAAGAGACGCGCGGGACGATGGGCCAATATTTCTGGATCTTGACGATGAGCCAGAAGTATTGGAGCCGCCAACGCAAAGCCCAGGAGCCTTCGACCTCGCCGGCCAGGACGGCGATGACCGCGGAGCCCAGGTTGCAGTGGTTGTGCGGGCGGAGGAAAATCTCCATGAAGGACGTCGTGTAATAATTCTCGACGACGTGCCAGTAGAAATGGATGCCGCTGTACACGCGTTTGTTATATTGGACGAAGAGTTTTTTGTCCGGCCGGCCGAGCGCGAGGCATTTGATGACCGTTTCGGCGGCGACACGGCCTGACCACATGGCGAGAAAAACCCCGGCGGAAAAAATGGGGTCCATGAAGCCGGCGGCGTCACCCACGCGCAAGAGGCGTTCGCCGTAAAAAGTTTTGTTGTAGTAACTGAAATCCGTGGTGGTCTGGGTCTGGTTGAGGCGCCGGGCGTCCTTCATGCGGAATTTGACGGCGGCTGAGACGTCCACCCAGTGCTGAAAAATCTGCTCGGGCGTGCCCTCGGATTTCATGAACTCGTCCTTGTCAATGACGAGGCCGACGCTGGTTTTTTTCTCATCGAGCGGGATGATCCAGAACCATTTATTCTCGAGGCGGACAATGATGGTGTCGGTGCGAAGCTCGCCCTCGTCGAGCGCGACATTCTCAAAATGGGCGAACACGGCGAGTTTTTTCCAGGTGGGATGCATCTCGCGGATGTTTTCCTGGTTGCCGGTGAAATTGCCGCGGCCGCTGGCGTCGATGAGATATTGTCCGCGAAAGGTGTGCATGGCTCCCTCCGGGTCGCGGGCTTCGACGGTGACGCCATCAGTGTTATTGGTGGTTTTGGTCACGGACCAGCCCTCACGGATGTCGGCGCCGGTTTCGCGGGCGTGTTTGAGGAGGATGTGGTCGAGTTTTGCGCGTTCGACCTGGATGGCCTGGGGTTCCTTGTTGAATTTGCCGTCGCGAAAGGCGAAGCGCGTGCCGACGGACGCGTTGCCCAGCTCGAATTGCGCCCCGTACTTGGGCGGGAAGCCGGCGGCCTCCAATTTCGGCAGCACGCCCATGTCGCGGAAGATGGTCATGTTGCAGGGCAGGAGCGATTCGCCGATGTGAAAGCGGGGGAAGATCTCTTTTTCGAGAACGAGCACTTTTTTCCCGGCTTTAGCCAGGAACGATGATGCGCTGCTACCTCCGGGGCCACAGCCGATGACTATGGCGTCATAAATGGGTGAATCCACGCGAAGAACTTAAGTAAAACAGGGAGGATTGCAAGCGGCGGTTGCAATAATAACGGCGAGTGCAATATGCAAAAAACCTGCGGTATATCAGGCATTATGCAACAAGGTTTTGGCTGATTGGAATGCTTTCTTATTGATTTTGAGCGGGTTGGGATTTGGTACGAGCTATGCAAAACAACAATTGATCGAACGAAAACAAAACACAAAAAATTATGTTAGCCTGGACCGTCATATTCTTAATCGTAGCGCTGGTAGCCGGACTACTTGGTTTCTCGGGTATAGCAGGGGCGGCGGTGGGAATAGCCAGAGTTCTCTTTGTGATATTTCTGGTATTATTCCTGGTCTCGCTCATCGCCCGGCTGGCGTGAAGCAATTGTCCCATGGTTCCTCCGATGTGGACAGCGGGCGGATGTAACTGGATAAAACCGGGGCATCCGTCCGCGACATAGAGCAAAACCTTCAGCCATGCGGAGGGGGAAGAATGAGTGCTTTAAGCCAGAAGTTCTTTAAGGGCTTTTTCCAGCGATTCCATCGTCACTGGTTTGGTCAGGTGAACGGTGAAGCCCGCATCCATGCTATGGGCCAAATCCTGTTCCATCCCATAACCGGTCAGTGCGATGCCGCGAATGCCCGGGGTGCTGCGGCGCATTTCTGCCATCAAGTCATAGCCGGTGCCATCCGGCAGTCCAATATCGGAGATAACCATGTCGAATTTTTCTTTCCGCTCTTGAATGAGTGAACGCGCTTCGGCAAGGGAAGCGGCCGAGCCGACGTCGTAGTGGCGTTGCCGCAGCAACTGGGAGAGGGTCAGGCGCGTGGGGTCGTGATCTTCGACCAACAAAATGGAGAGAGGCCGGGTCAATGGTGCGGCTGGGATGGAGGCAGGTGAAGGCGACGGTTTTGCCGCCTGCCTGGCAGGAACGGGCGATGGCGCGAGGGGCAATTCAATGATAAACGTGGCCCCTTTGCCCGCGCCGGCGCTCTCGGCATAGATCGAGCCATGGTGCATCTCCACCAACATGCGCGAAATAGCGAGCCCAAGACCGAGACCGCCAAAACGGTGAGAGATGCCGCCATTGGCATGGTCGCCCTGGGAGAAAGCATTAAACACGCGGGAAAGTTCCCCGGCCTTGATGCCAATGCCGGTATCGATGATCTTGACGATCACCTTGCTGCCGGCTTCAAAGGATTTAACGGTGACCTTGCTTTGATCGGGGGTGAATTTGACGGCATTTTTGATGACGTTCCAAAAGATTTGTTGGAGACGGACCGAGTCGCCCACGACCACGCTTTTTTGGGCGTGAAGATCGATCGCCAATTGGATCTGTTTCTTTTCGACATCGGCGCTGACGGTGGAGACGGCTTCGCGCAACGCTTCATGGACGTCCACGGGTCGCTGCTCCAGGGCGAGTTTGCCCCGGGTGATGCGGGTGAGGTCCAGCAAATCATCGATCAACCGCGCTTCCAGTTCCACATTGCGGCGAATCATTTCGAAATCAGCACGGGTGGGCGGTGGCAAATCCTGGTTGATGGCGGCATCGCTGGCGACAAGGAGCACGGGGTTCAAAGGAGTGCGCAGTTCGTGCGAGAGCGCGGCCAAAAAATCATCCTTGGCGCGGGAAGCGGCCAGGGTCTCTTCATGACTTTTCTGGATCTGGTTGAGCATCGAGTTAAAGGCGTCGGTCAGGTCGCCGAGTTCGTCGTCGCTGGTTTTTTTGGCGCGGACGGAATAATCCTTCCGGTTGGAAATGGCTTTGGCGACGTTGGCAAGTTCGAGCAACGGCTGGGAGATCTGCTGTTGGAAAAAGTTGGAAAGAAGCAGGGCCACGGCGCCGGAGCCAAACAGGATGATCAGCAGCACGAGAGCATAAACTTTCAGATGTTCGCGCAGGTTCAGATTGCTTTTCAGATACAGCGTTCCGACGCGGGTCTGGCTTTCATTGATCGGCGTGTATAAAATAAGAAAATCACCCTGAAAATGAATGCCGTCGTCGCCGGCTGAAGAAGGAAAATCTGTGGCGGATGCATTGGCCGGGTACATGGCAAACAGTTTGCCGTTGTTGTCATAAAAGGCGCCGGCGGTGATCGCCGGCTCAACCTGAAGATCGGAAAGGATCTGGCCGGCGAGCTTTTGGTCGTTAAAGATAAGGATTTCGGAACTGTTGGCGGCGATGATATCCGCCATGGCAACCAGACTGCGCGCGACGGACTGCCGGTAATTGTGGACTTCGTAATACAGAAACATCAGGCAGGTCACAAACAAAACCGAAAGGCTGGTCACAAAGATGATGCCCGTCAGTTTGCGCTTGAGCGTAAGTTTTTGAAATTGCATGGCTGCGGCGTCTATTTATTTCTTCTCCTGCTTTTTGACATTTTGGGTGAATCGGTCGTTCATAACTCACTCACCGCCCGGAAATCGCCCCTGAAAATCACTCTTTTTTTTCCGGCAAAATGAAAAAAAATTGCGACCCGCCGTCGACCACCTGGTAGCCGCAATAGCCGCCTTGCAGGTCCACCAGCCGTTGCACGATCGATAGACCCAATCCGCGCGTGCTGTCGGGCTGGTGCAATGAATCAAATGGCTGGAAGAGAAGCCCGCGCATTTCCGCGGGCACTCCTTTACCATTATCGTGGGTCCAAAAATGAAAGCAGTCCGTTTTTTTTGACCAACCGAGTTCAATCCTGGACCCGCCGTATTGGAGCGAGTTGGCCAGAAAATTCCACCAGATGAATTCCATCCAGCCGGGGTTGCCGGAGACCTCCGGCCAGACCTCCGGAAACCTTAAGGTTGCGCCCTTGTCGATTATTTTCCGTTCGAGTTGCTGGCTCACGCCACGAACGATTTCCCCCATGGAGACTTTTTCCATGGGGGGAGGGGTGCTGGTGGCCCTGGCGAGGATACTCAGGGATTTGATCAGACGGCTCATCTCATCCAGTGAAATGTTCAGCGATTTTATCGCATCCGCCGCGGCATCATTTCCAGCCAGAATCTCTTTGAGCAACTCGATCGAGATGGAGATGCTGCCCAGCGGCGTGCGCAAATCGTGGCTGACCCGCCTGCCAATGGTGAGGAGATCGCCACGCAGTTGCGCGTTCTCCTCCAGGAGTTTGTTGTTTTTGTCATCGGGTCTCTTTTGGGTCGGCATTTTATTCAAGTCCGATTTTTTTGCGCTTGCGGTAGAGGGTTGCCTGGTCGATGCCCAGGATTTCCGCCGCTTCGGTCAAGCTTTTGGTCAGTTCCAGGATTTTTCGCAGGTGTGCTTCCTCGAGTTTTTCGAGCGAGACCCTGGAGCCGATCCTAGGCGCCTCGCTTTCGCCGGCGTTCGGGCCGGAAGCGTTGGCATCCCGGACCTGGAAGCGTAATTCGGTGGGAAAATCGTCAGGGTTCAGTTGATTGCCCTTGGCGAGGATCACGGCGCGCTCGATGGCATTGCGCAATTCACGGAGGTTGCCGGGCCATGAATACGTGCGGATGAGGGACAGCGCCTCGGGCGACAGCCCCTCCAATTTACGGGCGCATTGGCCGGCAAAAAATTTCTCGTAATGTTCGGCAAAACGCACCAGGTCGCCGTCGCGATTCCGCAGCGGCGGCATTTCGACGGCGATGACATTCAGACGAAAATAGAGGTCCTCGCGGAAAGCGCCCTCGGCGACGCGCTTCTTCAAATCGCGATTGGTTGCGGCGACGACCCGGACGTTGGCGGCGCGGGTGACGTTTTCGCCGAGACGCTCATATTCGCGCTCCTGCAACAACCGCAGGAGTTTTGGCTGGATCTCCATGGGCAGGTCGCCGATCTCATCCAGGAACAGCGTTCCGCCCTCCGCCATCCTGACTTTGCCCCAATGGTCTTTGATGGCGCCGGTAAAGGAGCCTTTGACATGGCCAAAGAGTTCGCTCTCCAGCAATTCCCTGGAGAGGCTCGGGCAACTTACGGTGACAAACGGCTTGTCGGACAAGAGGCTCTTCTCATGGACCGCCCGCGCGGCGACGCTCTTGCCGGTGCCGGTTTCGCCGAAGATCAGGATGGAGGCCGGGGTTTTGGCCGCGCGCATGAGGGTGTCCATGACCTCGCGCATGAGCGGCGTGGTGAAGTCAAAGATCGGCTCAAGGGTTTGGGACCGGGTTTCAACCGCTTCCTGTTCAAGGTGCTCGATCCGCTGGCTCATCTGCCGCAAGCGCTGCAAACGCGCCAGCACGGTCGTGAACTGCTCGCGTTGGAAAGGTTTCTCCAGGAAATCGACCGCGCCGCGCCGCATCGCTTCGACAGCGGTCTTGATGTTGCCCTGCGCGGTGAACATCACAACCGGCATGCGCGGGAATTTTTGTTGTATTTGCGTCAGAACTTCCAAGCCGTTTTCCTCTCCCAGGTTCAGGTCCAACAGGACAGCATCCCATTTTTCATCCTTGAGCCATTCGAGGCCTTGTTTGCCGGAGGGCACGCCCTCGGCATAGTGTCCGGCTTCTTCAATCAGGAAGCACGTGGCGTCCCGAAACGTCTTATTGTCGTCGATGACTAAAAAATCCATAAAGCTAATTGGTTGGCCGTGGCAGTTTGATGGTAAAGGTGGCTCCCTGTCCCGGTTCGCTTTGACAGGAAAGTTCGCCGTTCATGGCCAGCACCAATTTGCGAACGATGCTCAAGCCCAATCCCGTTGAAGGTTCTCCGGCGGTCGGGCGGGCTGAAAGCCTGCCGTAGCGCTTGAACATTTTGGTTTTGTCCTCCGGCGTGAAACCCGGTCCTTCGTCCTTGATGGCGCATTCGACATGCCCGTCAGCCAGTATTACGGACACGTGGATTTTTCTGTCCGGCGGGGAAAATTTGACCGCATTGGACAACAGATTGTCCAGCACCTGGTTTAACGCCGATACATCCGCGATGACGGTGGTGTCCTCGAGCGGAAAGAAAGTCTGAATCTTCAAACTTTTTCCGGCGGCGGCTTCCTGGTATTGCCTGGCGACGTTTCCAGCCATTTCCGCAAAGTTGACGACGCCCGGCTGGACCACGAAGGCGCTGTCGGATGCGGTATTGGCCAGGAATTCCTTGACGAAGGAAAGCATTTGGGCGCTCGAATACAGGATGTTTTCGGACAACCGCGTCAATCGTTCGTTTTGGATCTGCTCGATCTGTTCGCACAGCAGAACCGCGCTCATATTCATGCCGCCCAGGTGGTTTTTCATGTCATGGGCCAGGATGCCCAGCAATTCATCCTTGTCCTCGGCAAGCTGTTTGAGCCGGTCGCGCGCGATCTTGAGCGAGAATTGAGTATGGACGCGCGAGATCAGCTCAGCATGGTTGAACGGTTTGGTGATGTAGTCCACGCCTCCCGCGTTCAGGGCGCGAACGATCAGGTCCTTGTCATCCGCGGCGGAAAGAAAAATAATGGGAATATCTTTCCATTCGGGGTTTTCCTTGACCTGGCGGCAGACTTCGTAGCCGTCCATTCTGGGCATGAGAACGTCGAGCAGAATGATGTCCGGCGGGCGGATCGCCATGCGCTTTAACGCCGTGGCGCCATCGGCGGCCGGGATGATTTCATGCCCCAATCCGCCCAGGACCGCGCCGATCATCTGGATATTGGCGGGCTGGTCGTCCACCACCAGGATCCGGGCCGAAGCCAATTTGGGGGAGGGGGCGCCGTCCGGCATATTCGCGGCGGAGGGCGGCGACACGGGTTTCATCGGCGTTGCGGTTGTTTTCGTCGCGGGCATTTATTTATTATCGGTCTTCAATTCTTCAACCAATATGGAAAATTCTTCAAGGTGTTTCTCCAAATCGGCAACGCTGTAGTTCTCGGCATCGTGGAGCAATTTTCGGGAGTAATCAATGACCGGTTGCGACCGCCAGCGCTGCCCGATCTCCCCGAGCCGCAGGGCGAACTCTTTGCTTTCGTTGACAGCCACACTATCGCGTATCGCGGGCCAGGGTTCAACCAGCAACTCGTTCAGGTTGGCCAAAAGTTCGGGTGGGGCGGGGGAATCGTCCGATTCCGTGTTCCCGTTGCCGGCGGATTTGTCCTGGACGAACTTCGGGAGGAAACGGGCCAATTCATTAAAGAGTTCCCGTCTTGAAAAAGGCTTGCGGATACAACCGTTGAACTGCTGCCGCAGAAAATCTTCGTCATCCTGGATCATCGAGGCGGTCACGGCGATGCATGGCACCTTTTCGAGGCCGGGGATCTTGCGGATGGCGGCCAATGCTTCGTCCCCGGCCAATCCGGGCATGCGGATATCCATGAGAATCAAATCGGGTTGGACTTCACGCGCCGCCTTGATCGCCCGCATGCCGTCCCTGGCAAAAAAGAGCCGATGATGGCTGCTGGCGAGCATGGCGGCCAGCAAGTCGCTGTTGGTCTGGTTGTCATCAACAATGAGCAGGGTGGCGGGACATAACCTGTTGAAATCAGACGCCTCGTCTATTTTAACCGGCATCGACTGCGTGGAAACCGGCACGTTGAGAAAACGCAGATGAAAGACCGAGCCCTGGCCCAAGACGCTGGCAACGGTAACGGAGCCGCTTAAAGTTTCCGTGAGGCGTTTGACGATGGCCAATCCCAGGCCGGTTCCCTGTTTTTCCTTGTCCTGATGCGCGCCGGATTGCACGAACGGTTTGAAAATAGCGTCCAATTTGTCGCGCGGAATACCCAACCCGGTGTCCTGGACCTCAACGATGAGCGTGATTTTGCTGTCCGGCTGCTTTTCCCGGGAGATGCGCAGTTCCACGCCGCCATGATCGGTGAATTTAATGGCGTTGCCGACGAGATTGACGAGGATCTGGCGCAGGCGAAGACGGTCGATGAAGATGGTTGGGGGGAAGTCTTCCTGCACTTGATAATCCAATTTGATATTCTTCTTGGCGGCAGGCTCGGAAAATAACGTGCGAATGAATTCACAAACTTCCCTCACATCGGTCGGCTCCGGCCGCAACTCAATCACGCCGGTTTCAATCTTTGAAATATCAAGAATGTCGTTGATGAGCTGGAGCAGGGAATTGGCGCTGGAGCGGATGGATTGGAGATATTGGCGGTGTTTGGGGTTCTGGACTTCCTGGGCCAAAATTTCGCCGAATCCGACGATGGCATTCATCGGCGTGCGGATTTCGTGGCTCATGTTGGCCAGGAAAATGGTCTTTTCCTGGTTGCTGTGCTCGGCCTGGAGCTTAGCTTCGACCAACTTGCGTTCGCGTTTCCGCTGCATGGCGGCGACGTGCGAGAGCCACAACGCGATGAGTCCCGCGCCGATTCCAAAAAATCCGGCGGCGACTGTGGCCTCATTGGAGACCTGGACCTTTCTGTAGATTTGGCTCCGGATGTCCGTTTGCTCATTGGCCAGAGTTGCATCCAGCGGAGTGATTTCGGCGCGGATCTGATCCATCAGTTTTTTTCCCTGGCCGGTGGCAAACATTTTTTCTGCTTTGCCGGGGTTGGTATTGTAGGTGTCGATGACCTCAGACAACCACGCGAGCAGGGAGCCGGAATCCGATTGGATTTGGGCGCTTTTCCCGGATATAGCCGGGTCTGTGTGGGACAAATCGTTCAACCGCCCAAAGCGCGATGGCAGCGTTCTCTGGGCATAGTAATAAGGAGCCAGAAAATCACGGTTGCCAGTCAGCAAATACCCGCGTTGGCCGGTTTCAGCGTCCAAAAGCAGGCCCAGGGTTTCAGTGAGATCCTCACGCATATCGCTGATTTGTCTGCCATCGGTCATGCGCGTGGACAACTGGGACCAGGAAACAAGCGCGAGAATCATGCTGCTCAACGAGAAAATAAGCCACACGATGAGGATCAGCTTGTAAAACTGGCTGCCGATATGGCGTTTCATGCATTCCTTGTTTTTTTGCCGGTCTTGCGGGCGCCCCCAAAGATAGCTCAATGTAGAATCGTCGGGATGGAATGTCTAGGATGATATTGGTATCAATGGTTCAAGGCCTGGGCCGGAGTGTTTCCCAAAATGAAAATCCCGCGGTTATGCCCTTGAATAACTTCCCCACAAAGGACTTTTTGGCCGATTGCGCTTCTGCGCCGGATTTTAAGCCGCGCAACAAGCGACGGGCGAAGAGAACAAAGGCACCCACTTTGGTCACGGATGATGTGACCGAAGCGGCAGCCTTTGCGATACTGGAGACCTGGCGCCATTCGTTCTGCACCCGCTCCAGGTCCTGGAGCAAATGGATGCGATTAAGCTCGCTCTCGGCCAGAAGGATCTGCCTTTGGATATCGAGACGTTCTAATCGAGATCTTTTGTCAAACATTCGCGGTCCTTTTTTAATTGTTCCAATGTGCCGGCGAGCACTTTCCAATCGCGTTGCAACTGCCTCAACCGGCTGTAAAGATACACCGCCGCCCCGCCATAAAGCGCCGTCAGGATCGACAGCACGATGACCGGCGACCGGTTCCAAAATACGATCACGATGATCGCCGTCAGCGTGAACATCGCCAGCAGTCCCAAGGTCATGGCGCCAATGGCAAAAAAGAGCGCGCGCATCACCCGCTCGCGCTCTTCCTCCATCTCCACCATCAATAGGTGGAAACGGTTTTCACAGATGACTAGTAGTCGCAGAGCGACACGTTTGGACGCCCCCGCCAATGAAAGGCCGGGGTCCTGTGGTGCTTCCATAAGACTTTAGTCCCGGCGCTTGAGCAGGAACCCGATGACTGCACCCAGCCCAAAGGCGATTCCGAGTGATTGATACGGGTATTTGCGGATCGTTACATCCGTGGCGCGCGCGCCGGCAACGGCTTTGTCCTGGATATTTTCCCAGGCCTCGAGTCCGGCGTTTTTGCACCGTTCGAGTGCCGCGGACAGGCGGCGGCGGGCCTCGATGACTTTTTCCTCCGCGACATTTGCGGTGGCGTTCATCAAGGCCTTGGCGTCCTCCACGAGATCTTGCGCGGGTCCTGCGAGCTCTGCTGTCATGCTTTCATGTGTTGTATGTTTCTTCATAATCTTCCTATTTTTTCAATATTTTGTGTTTGAATGATTTTCCTGTGTATTTCATAAGCGGAAGCCATGCCGCGGAGGAAATTAAAATGAGGCACGGAAAACGGCGTGTTTGGTTCATTCCCGATTTTGAATGCGATGCAAACTGCAAATGAATTGGCCGGGATGATGCAGTTTGCAAAGGCGATCCGGTTTTCTTCAAAGGGCATTTTCACGCGAATGCGCGTTTTTGGCCTTTCAACGACAAATTTATTCCAGGGACTATCGCGGCACGGCATTTGCAAAAGGCGATTCAGGCGTGAGAACGCCTGAACGAATAAAAACCGAAAACAAATGAACATGCTTGCTATAAAAGGAAACTTGAATATTGCCAAAGGCCGGGTGAAACAACGGCTTGCCCGTCTGGCTGACAATCATTTGCAGTTTATCGAGGGCATGGAGGAGGAATTGATCGGGCGCATCCAAAAACGCACAGCGAAAACCAGGAAAAGGTTTGAGCGTGCCTGTGGTCACAATGGAAATAAACCGGGCAACCACCTCGCATCATGAGCATCCCATCATCCACCATACTCCCGGTAGCCTGGTTTGAATCTCAATTCCATGTTCCACTCACCGTAAAACTACAGTCCAACCTGCCATCTGCAAATCCAATGAAAACCCCGGAATCGAGCAAATCTTTAATGCCATCACTTTTTCACGTTGCGGCCACCCTCGACGACCTGCCCGCGCCATCAAAACGCAAGCCGCTTTCCAGCCGCCTGCCGGCTGATGGTTGGCCATTCAGCCGCGACCGTTTGGAGCGCGCCTTGCACGCGCGGATGTCGGAGATCAGGAAAAATCATGCTTCCATTGAGCCCAAGCCAACAAGGAGAGCTGCGAATCATCCGTTCGAGTTCGCCGATGCCGCGGTCAAGGCTGCATGAAGAAATGAACGCTTTTGAATACAATTGTCTACGCCAAAGGGCGGGTCAACTATGGGTCGGGGCTGTTGGCCACCTGGCCACCTTCATGCTGGCTGCCATCCTGGTCGTGGCCTGGGTATTGACCAGTCCGCTGTTTCAACTGGTAGGGATGTTGTCTGAAAACTGGAAGCGAAAGAAAACCACAATGATAAAGGAGAATTATGAATAAAGGTATTGGATTGGCATTATTGGCAGTAGGGATCGCGCTAATCGTTTATGGGGCGCATTCCTCGGATTCGGCCGCATCGCACGTATCAAACTTTTTCACCGGCTCGCCGACGAACAAAGCGCTTTGGCTGCTCCTGGGCGGGATCGCTGCCACGATTTTAGGGGTAGTGATGGTCTTCGTGCCGGCCCGCAAGACTTGATCCCAAGCTCATTGCAAAATTTGGAAATCAAAAAAAGGAAAAATATGAAACTAACCGCCAGCACATTGAACCGCGCTCTATGCCTGGGACTCATGACCACTGCCGCCGTGACCACGACAGCCGGTTGCGCGGGCAACCAATACAACCGCAGCACCGGTGAATACATCGATGATTCATCGCTCAAATCGCGCGTGAGTGATGCTTTGCATGATAATCCCGATTACAAGTTTGATAATGTGAACGTGGATGTCTACCGCGGCACGGTCCAATTGAGCGGCTTTGTGGACACAGACGACCAGAAATCAAGGGCCGGAGACCTTACCAAAGGTGTTCAGGGCGTGAAAAAGGTCGTGAACAACATCACCTTGAAACCGCAGCAATGATATGAAGAAGCTGATCCCACTTTTCGCATTGCCTTTGCTTCTTGCCGGGTGCGGGAACAATACGACCAGCAGCGAGAGCGATACAAATGGTCCCGCGTCCGCTGAAATGAACACCAATTCAGCCGTTGCTCCGGCGGACACCAATATGCCGGCAGTGAACACCAATGCCGATATGGCTGCAACCAATGTCCCGGCGGTGAACGGCTCCACGAATTCGCCTCCTTGATCGGCGGCAAAACAATCTCCACAAGAGAGAGAGAACGTCGTGATTTAGGGTATAAGGGCTATTCACGACGCTTTTTTTAAGCAGTGGTTGAGCAACTGGTGCGAGCCAAACGGGCAAATATTGAGATTGCACTGCTTGTAGCGCAGACATTCCATCCCTGAAACCTTGTTAATCGTGTAGAATTGCGGTTGCACTCGGGGACACGGAACGTTTGGCTCGCGCACAAAAGCGGAGCTAAAGACGCCGCAGTCCAAACGCTACGCGAATGACTATAACTATATCCTGTGCAGAAACCCCTAGCCCCGCCTTAGAATGGCGACGGATTGCGGCGGCACGGTGATTTTGTTGCCGGAGATCCTTGAGTCTTTGTTGGAGAGCAACAGCGGATTGCAATCGCCGGCGCAATGAAAGAGGGTTTGCAGACCCTTTGAAAAATTATAAACGGCCACCACGGAATTGCGCTCCACGACCAGCCAGCGCCGATGCTCGTCGTAATTAATCCGGACACGTTCGAGGCGTCCATCAGACAGGTCCGGCTCGGCATGGCGCAAATGGATCAATTTTTTGTGCCAGTCCAGGATGTCTGCGTGGGGAGAACGCGAAACTTCGGACCAGTTCAACCTGGAATTCTCAAACGTTTCAAGCGCCTGCGGATCGGGCGTGTCCTCCGGTTTCCAACCAAAGGCGGCAAATTCCCGGCAGCGTCCTTCACGAACGGCGCGCGCCAATGCCGGCTCCGGGAAATCGGTGAAATAATAGAAGGGTGTGCCGGCGCCCCATTCCTCGCCTTGAAACAACATCGGCACAAATGGCGCGGTCAGGACCAAAGCCGCGGCCAGCTTTAATTGTTCGGTGTTAAGCAACTGGCTGCTGCGTTCGCCACGCGCCCGATTCCCCACCTGGTCGTGATTTTGCAGATAACCGAGGAAACGGTGCCCGGAAAGCCCTTCCACGGGACGCCCATGGATTCGGCGGCGGTGTTTTGAATACCTGCCGTCATAGACGAACGCGTGGCGCAGGGCTTTCGCCAGATCCGACAATTTCCCAAAATCAGAATAGTATCCCGTTTGCTCGCCGGTCAGCACGGTGTGGAGGGCATGATGAAAATCATCACTCCATTGCGCGTCCAATTGAAAACCGCCGCGCTCACGCGTCCAGAGCAGCCGCGGATTGTTCAGGTCGCTTTCGGGGATCAGGACAAGATGGCGCCCGAGTTGAGCTGAAAGTTTCTCCACCTCGATTTTCAACTGTTCCAAAATATGCACCGCCGAAGTGTCAAAGATGCCGTGCACCGCGTCCAATCGCAGACCGTCGAAATGAAAATCACGCAGCCACATCAGCGCATTGTCACAGAAGAACTGCCGTACTTCGCCGCTGTCCGCGTCATCGAAATTGACGCCTTCGCCCCAGTACGTGCGAAATTTTTGCGTGAAATACGGCCCAAATTTGCCCAGATAGTTTCCCGCCGGTCCCACGTGGTTATAGACCACGTCCAAAATCACCGCCAGCCCACGCGTATGGCAGGCGTCCACAAATTTCTTTAAATCGTTCGGCTTACCGTATGCATGATGTGGCGCAAACAGGTCCACGCCGTCGTAACCCCATCCGTGATCGCCGGAAAACTCGATCACAGGCATCAATTCCACGTGAGTTATGCCCAGCCCGACCAGATGATTCAGTTTTTCAATGGCAGATAGAAACGTGCCTCCCGATGTGAAGGTGCCGATATGCAATTCATAAATTACGGCAGATGATAGCGGTTGCGCCTGGAAATTTTTGTCTTTCCATTTGAAACCGTGCGGGTTGACGAGTTGCGATAACTTGTGGACACCATCAGGCTGCGACGCCGAGCGGGGATCGGGAAATGGTCCTGAGCCGTCCAGGACGAAGCCGTAATCGTCGCCGGCTTTCGCGGATTTGATCTCTCGCGTCCACCACCCGCGCTCATCAGGTGTCATCGAATAATTTTTACCTTTGAGATGCAGTTCGACTTTTTTTGGAAATGGCGCCCAAACACGGAATACATGCATGATCAATCTCCTTTAATCAGTAATGCGACGGGAAATTTGTGGAATAATGCGTTGAGCTCGACTTTGCCTGATACATTTTCTCCCGTAAACTCATTGCGCCAACTCCGGCCCGGCAATTCAACAGCCAACCCTTTCCAGTCGCCTTTCAATTTCAGGATAAAACGCGGCACAATCGTGATGGCCACGCCGCCACGCATGAATGCAATGAGATGTTCTGCTGTCTCTCCACGAAGATTGAGCGACTCGTAGGTTCCCTTGAACACATCCTTCATTTTCGCACGCATGGCGAGCGTTTTACGGATCAGCCAGAGCTTCGGCAGGCCTTCTTCGCGGTTTTTCCAGGCTTCCTCGGCGGAAATATCCGATGCCTGGTGAAGTAATTTTTTACGATGCTGAAAATCAACCGGCCGGCGGTTGTCCGGATCGACAAGGCTGTAATCCCATATTTCATTTCCCTGGTAAATATCCGGCGCGCCCGGGACGGCGAGACGGATCAATGTCTGTGCCAGGGAATTGATCTGCGCCGGGACGGATAATGTTGAGATGAACTTTTCGAGGTCTCCGATGAAATTTTTGTCGTTGACCGTTGCGGTAACAAAATTTTTCAACGTTTCGTCATATCGCGCATTGCGACGATTCCAGTCGGTATGCTGTTTCGCTTCGCATGAAGCCTTTTCCATATAAGCGAGGAGGCGTTCAAGAGACAAAGGCCAGGCGCCAATAAGTGTTTGGTAGTAAACATATTCGGCGTTCCGGTCGGGATAATCACTTTTGCGATGGCGCTCATTCATCTTGGACCACCGCAAAACCGTCTCGCGCCATTCATCGGGGATTTCGGAAAGTAAATTGATGCGCGCGCGCGCATCTTCGCTTCGCTTGGTGTCATGCGTAGAACTGCCCAGCATCGAATGCGGCCAGCGCGCATGTTGTATCCGGCAATATTTGTGAAATTCTTCGGCACTGATGCCAAACCGTCCCGGGTCGGCCCCGACTTCATTGATGGAAACGAGCCGGTTGAAGCAATAAAACGCTGTGTCTTCCACGCCCTTGGCCATGGCTGGGCTGGTCAGTTGCTGAAGGCGCGCCACAAAATCGCTTTCACGCTCGCCATGATAGATCAGCAGCATCAGCCCGGTCATAAAATCGAAAAGTTCCGGCGCGCGACCGCGACTCGATTCTTTTGCCTTTGTCGCGGCCAGTTCAATGAATTGAAAATCATTTTCCTCCACGACGTTCTTTTCCGGACGGACATACGTGCGGTACACCGGAAAGCTCGCAACGAATTCGATCAGCGCATCACGCCATTGCTCTGGTGGAAACGAAGTGATTGAATGGGTGGGGGCCATTTCTATCAGCATCTTGACGAGGCGGTTCACTTCGGTCGCGAATAATGTTTCCAGCACCAGCCGTTTTTTTTCCTGGACGATCTTTTTGGAATCCACCGGTTCGCCGGTGAATTCGGCGTAGAATTCGGTCATCGCCTTTTCATTGGCCGGTTGGATGAACAGGCCGTTGACCTCATTCATGAAATCGTATCCGACGGTGCCCTGGACTTTCCAATCCTCCGGGAGGGTTTCCCCCAGTTGCAGGATTTTTTCAACAACAATCCATTTGTCCGGGGCGAGCCGGCGCAAGTGGTCCAGATATTCTTTCGGATCGCGCAAGCCGTCGGGATGGTCCACTCGCAGGCCATCCAGCCATTGAAGCCATTGGCCAAGGCGTGAGTGGGAATCGCGAAAGACGTTTTCATCCTCCACGCGTATTCCAGCAAGTGTCGCTATGGCGAAGAATCGACGATAGTTTAATCGCTTGTCGGCATCATCCCAAAACGCGAGGCGATAATGTTGTTTTTGAAGCAGTTCATTCAGCCCGGCGCGGCCCGGATTGGCGAAAAATTTTTCCATCGAACCCGGGACCAGCGGAAATTTGTGCTCGAAATATGAGAGCACAGGCTCGCCGTTTTGTTCAATGACCTTCAGTTCGTCGCGTTCCAGGACGCGTTCATAGCGGTCGCCGAGGACGGGCGCCAGAATTTTGCCGCGCAACTCTGGATCGGAGCATTCCCAGTCGATGTCGAAGTGATTTGCGAAGCGGCTGGCCCGTCCGTTTTTTAGCACATCCCACCACCAGGCGTTCTCTTGCGTGCCGACGTCCATGTGGTTCGGCACGATGTCCAGGACAAGCCCCAGGCCGTTTTGCCGCAATGCGGAAATAAATTTTTCCAGTTCGGCTTCCGTGCCGATCTCCGGGTTGAGTTGGCCGAAATCGCAGACATCGTAGCCGTGGCCGCTGTGGGCGCGTGCCTTGAAGAGTGGCGAGGCGTAGACGTGTGAAATTCCCAACGCCGATAAATAGGGGACCAGGGCCAACGCATCGGCCAGCCGGAAGTGCTCGTTGAATTGTAGCCGGTAAGTCGCCCGAGGGATTTCCATGTTCAATTCCGCTGGATATGGAAGCCGAGATTCTCGCCGAGGGTCAGGAATTTCTCCGTCCATTGCTTCGACTTCTCGTCAGTGTGCTTTTGCATTTCCGGCAAAACCCGCGCGTGCAATTGGTCGTAAGTGTTTTGCGGTTTCCATAGATTGACGGAGATGGGAAGTATCGGCAGCAAAGCGGCTGAATTCGACAGGCGTTGCAGGATGTCCATGTTCTCCGGCGACTTGTACAACTCGTCGCTCAAATGGTCGAGATGGCGCTTTACAACAAAGGCCAGCGAATCCTTCTCGAGCGTGGCGTTAGCGTTGTTCGCGACGGTGATCAGGGAACGGATGCGTTCGGCATCAACGCTTCCATTCTCGAACTGCTTGCGCAATTCGGCGTTGATGACGAATTCCGCCGCCGGCGCCAGGGCGTTAAGAGGAGGCGCGTGGATATTGTTAAGAAACTGCGCCAGGGGCGAATAACGGTCCGTCAAAGATTTGTACGTGTTGTAAATGTCGTCGCGCGTCGCGCCAAGGATCTGGTTGAGCACTTTGTTTTGCTCATCGCGGAACAGGTTCTTGAGCGAATAATGGGATTCGCCGAAATGCCGGTCCAGCACCCGGATGGCTTCGGGAAAATCCGCCCGCTCAAACGCCGCGCGGGCCTCATTGGCGAGCGCGTCATACTTTTCCTGCGATTCAAAGTGCCGCACGCCGCAGTTGAGATGATGTTCGCCCATGTACAGCACGCCGTAGGTAATGATGTCTGAATTACGTGTGATATCGAAGGTGACCTTGATGCGTCCGACCGCCAGCCGCGCCGCGCCCGCCGTCCAAAGCTGCCGATCCTCCTGGGTGACGGTATAAGCATAGATCTTCGCTTCTGCCGGGTAAGATTCAAACAATGAACTGATGGCGTAGTGCGCCGCGACAGTTTCGCGGGTCATGATGGCAGGCTTGACGAACCGCTCGTAAACGACGCGGCCATTCTGGTTTTCCGGGATGTTGCTTTTGGCCTGCTCCAGGATTTCCACGAAATGCGGTTCCAGATTTTCGCCTCCGAGTTCGGCGGCCAATTGCAGCGCGCGCGCCGCGTACTGGATGACCTGCGTCGTCTCGATTCCAGAAATCTCGTCAAAAAACCAGCCGCAACTGGTGTACATGAGCATCGCATGGCGCTGCATTTCCAGCAGGCGCATCGCGATGATCTTTTCCGCCTCGCTCAATTCGCGCGCACCGTGTTTTTGGAAGAACTCATTGATTGTTTCAGGCGACCGGTCGAGAATGATCGAAATGTAGTCGTCACGCGCGGACCACGGGTCTTTCAAAAATTCTTTTCCTTTCGCTTCGTAAAGGGGCGTCAGTTGGTCGCGCAACCAGTCCATCGCCTGGCGCAAAGGTGCGCGCCATTTTTGGGTCCATCCCTCGTGACCGCCCGAGCAACAACCGCAATCTTCTTTCCATCGTCCGACGCCGTGCGAGCAGCTCCACGCGCTGCCCTGGTGGATCTCCGCTTCATGCGTTGGCGGATGCTTCTCAAGATATTCCGCATACACCGTGAGTTTGGAATCGTCGCTCGTCTCGATCTTGTGCAAGGCGAATGCCAGCGCCATGTCGCCGTATTGGAAATGGTGCCCGTACGATTCACCGTCCGTGCCGATATGCACCAGTTGTGCTCCCTCCAGGTTGGGGTCGAACGCTCCGAGCAATCGGCCGGCAAACGATTCGCCGTTGGTGAGCAATTTCTCGAAGGCGACCGCTTGTGATACCGGCGCGTCATAAAAGAATACCACGATCGAACGTCCTTCCGGCAGTTTCACCAGATACGGCTCTTTGGGATTCACCTTCGCGCCGTTGACATCCTGCCAGTCGCCATTTCCATCCAGAGGACGGACCCGGCTGGCCTGATACGGCGAGAGGATGGTGAATTTGATCCCGTGTTGCGCCAGGACGTCGAGTGTTTCGTTGTCCGCCGCGGTTTCCGGCAGCCACATTCCTTCGGGCTTGCGGCCAAAGCGCGATTCAAAATCGAGGATGCCCCAAATGACCTGGGTATGCTTGTCGCGCGTGTTCGCGAGGGGAAGGATTATGTGGTTGTACGCCTGCGCGATGGCTGACCCATGACCGGAGAATCGTTCGCGGCTTTTTTTATCGGCTTCCACGATGGCCTGGTGGATATCCGGCTGCTTCTCCTTCATCCACGAGAGCAGGGTGGGGCCGAAATTGAAGCTCATGCGCGAATAATTGCTGACGATTTTGTCGATGCGCCCGTCGCCATCGAGCAATCGCGCCCGGGCATTGGGCGCGTAACATTGAAAGCAGATTCGCTCGTCCCAATCATGGTATGGATACGCAGAATCTTGAAGCTCAACGGTTTCCAGCCACGGATTTTCACGGGGGGGTTGATAAAAATGCCCGTGAACGCAAATAAATTTTTCCATAACTCCTTTTGTTATCGCTACACTATTCGCGCGATTTTCCCGCTTGTCAAATGGCCAAAAGAGAAAAAATCAGAATTCAGTACGGCAATATTGCGAGGAACGTTTTCGAAACGAAGGATGATTAGCCGGGTGTTCCCAAGACATCGCACCACGGATCAATGCGGATTTGAAATTTGCCCAAAGGCGCGCTGGCGACATACCTTCGCCAAAGCCAGGCGGCCACGACAGAATTTCGGGCTTGGACCAAGACGACGGCTTCTTTTTCTGCGCCCTGGGGATGGATCGTGAGCAGTTGTTCGAGTTCTTTGGCTGCAAAGATGGAATCTTCGTCCGGCTCGCCGTCCGGATTTTGCGCGGACGGCGCCGGCGGACTGAGAACGGTCAGCAGGTAGAAAAATTGTTTGTTGGCGGACCAATTCAAACCGCCGGTGATGTCCGCCGATAAACTCTGTTGCAGGCTTTGGATGTTTGGAGCCTGCTGGCCCGATGGCACAATCGTATCCACATCCACCCAATAACCCTGCTCAAAATCGTCCGCCTCCACGGATTCGATGCCTTTCTCCACCTGTTTGATAACGTCAGCCCAAAGCAATGGCGCCGGCCCGGTTTCGGTGAGCAATTTATCCGTGAATTGCGCCGAGGTGATGGATTTGAGATCCACATCGAGAGGCTTTTCCTCTTGTGAAGGTGTGAATAGGGTCTTTTCAAATCGCTCTCGTGCTGATTCAACGCCGGAGGCAAACACGATCGAACTCCTACACGCATCCCAGGTCTGGAGTGATTCGCTGTCGCCGTACCGTCCATGAGCGATGCGCATTTGCGTCAGGGTGGCGATGGCGGTGAATAAATAGGCGCTCATGGATATAGTATTCGACTGAAATTCGTACCTGCGCTCCGCAAAAAAAGCGATGACAAAAAAGGACAGGTCGCTATTTAAGACTTTTCATCCTGCTTATCCCTGTCGTTGACGTTCTAAATCCTTCTGCGCACACTTGTTGGAGGTAGCGGCAAAGTCGAATCGCGAAGGCGAATGTTATGGTAAAATATATCAGCTTCATTCTAACAGGTTTATTGCTGGTGGGGTTGTTGACGAGTTGTCGGCGTTCGTCCGAATTGTACGCCCCGTCGAATCCCGCGGCTTATTTCAAGACGCCTTTCAAGGACGAAACACAATTTATCGTCGAGGCAATTGTTTCGGATATCGCCGAACAAATTTACTTCGCCAGATACGACCGATTGCCGGATAGTAGCTATTTTTCAATCGATGCCACTGAGACTGCCAATTCACCCATTGATGCTCCGGTTTATAACGTCGAGATAGGCCTGGATTCGACCCATCGGGGGCTGAAGCTGCAATTAACAATTGATCGTCCGATATGGTCGCCGGAGGTCTATCAAGATTTGACATCGGCTCTGGCGCAATACGTTGGCTTGAACGCATCCAACCCGAATACGACAGAGGACACAGACTTACTTGCAAAATTGACTGATGGCAGACCGGAGACGATTGAGGAACAAAACCAGGAATTATCCAAGGGGCTGGAACGTGATTTTACGGACCCGGTATTGCACGAAGAGGCGGCGGTATTGCTGGGGGCATTCACGTTGCGGGAACGATCGGGTTATTTTTATGATATCCGGTACCCGCTCTCACGCATCACGGCGCATCTGGCAATGGCGCAGTTTTTGAATGGAAGCAATTCCTACGGAATCAACGGCAAAATGGCCAACGCGATGGCGCTGACTCTGGCGGGAGACCAGGCCGCGGCATTGGATCAACTTAAATCCATCAGTACGAATGATCCCGCCGCCGCCTGTTTTGTCCGGGCTTTATGGACGCGCAATACGGGTGATTTCCGGATGCTTAATCAGGTCAACGGCCTTTCCCGCGTGGAAAGCATCGAATGGGACTCAGCCATGGCCCGATATCTGGGAGGTCCCGTTGCCTGGTCCAAATTAAGCAATTCGCAGATGCAAAATATAGATTTTGTGCGGGAGGCATACCAGGACGACCATTCGGTGGAAATGGGACATCAATTGATGGATGCTGCCCTTCCGTTGGAATTCCAAGAGGTCAGCACGGTCTATCAACTTTCCCAAAACAAGGTGCTGACGCAGGCGCAATTGATACCGGCTTTGAATGTCATGCCGGAACGATGTTTTTCAACCATCGATGGGGCGACTCATGTTCGCATCATCGGCTGGGGACAATGGGCGGCGTTTCTCCAGCGGCAATTATGCTCTGCCGTCGAGGAGGATTTCAATATGTTGTATTACATGTGGGGTGTGCCGGACGACGCGAAGTCATTCGCCAATCGCTGCGACCAACGATTGAATGGGTTGCGATTGTATCCCTTCGTCCGCCGGTTTGATTGCACGGACGTGCAATCCTATCACCAAGCTGTGGATGACGGCTTCAAGGTGACGATCGAAACGCCGCAACTCGTCCCTGCTGAATGCTGGAACTGGCTGTGTTATACGGTTGATTTTGCGCCGTTATACAATCCCAACCCCAACCCGCATGTCAACGAGTGGCACCATCATAATCCGCCGCCGGGAACAGTTTACAATTTAAACCCGCGCCTGAACCATCCCAGCCTGATCGGGCGCGGGGACGCTGTGGCGTTTTTTGAAAAGCTCCACCAATTGGCGCCGTACGATTCCCGAATCGATAATTTTATCATTGAGCACAAGTACAACAGCCACCCCACGTATGACCAGGCGATGGAATTGTTCAGCAATGTCATGCCG